>Ga0172376_10006327_pt1 | contig 12911 bp, 10 predicted proteins | sample Lak35m_FD_121114 | JGI IMG/M metagenome (GOLD analysis project Ga0172376, IMG submission 121114) | Freshwater microbial communities from Kabuno Bay, South-Kivu, Congo - kab_092012_35m | ecosystem: Environmental > Aquatic > Freshwater > Lake | place: Democratic Republic of the Congo: South-Kivu...
AGGCCTTGAGGAAGCACTGGAGCGATTGATAAAACACGGCCTGAGCGAAACCGAAGCACGCCGGTTACTCGATCTGGATATCCGGGAAATACACTGAAATCGAGCCGCAGAATAAGAGCCATGATCGCTACGTTACCCCGGGAGTGCCTGTTATTCCTGTGTCATCATACCCGGGCCAATGCCCTGGCGGCCCTGGACAAGCTGCGGGCAGAGTGTACCCACCTGGATGTGATTCCCCTGTTCGACCAGACCGGGGGAGTGTTGGCACTCGAAGGAATCCCTGCTGCCCGGGTCGTCACCTGCGCTGAAGTTACGGCATCGTTACCCTACCCGGTCAAGCACCGGCATCATCCCGGTACTTTCTGGCCCAAAAATATCGATCTGCCGCTGATGGCCTTCTTTCAGCAGGAGCCCGGCTATGACTATTACTGGGTCATCGAGTATGACGTGCGCTTTACCGGTCACTGGCAGGTTTTCTTCAGCCATTTCCGGCACAATACCAGTGATCTGCTGGCCACGACCGTGTTCGATTATGGGGTTCGTCCCGGTTGGCCGCACTGGAAAAGCCTGCGTAGCCCGGTGCAGGTTCCCCTCGCAGCCCGTACCCGGGCCATCTTGTCGTTTTACCGCCTTTCCCGGGCGGCCCTGCAAAGCTTGCACGAGGCCTATACCCAAGGGTGGGGTGGACATTATGAAGTCACCATTCCCACTGTTCTGAAACAGCAGGGGTATAGCCTGGAAGACTTGGGCGGTGACGGAGCCTACGTAGTGCCGGAAAACATCAACCGCTTTTATACCAATTCCCCGCAAAATCCCGGACTGGCACCCGGTACTTACGTAATCCGGGAACGGCAGCGGCAGAAAAAAATAGTCCCCAACCGGCTCTACAATCCTTTCAAATGAAATCCATGGAAAAAACCAGCCCGAAGCCTTCCAGAACCGATGACCTGCTGCAAAAAATTCTCCAGCAGATAACGGCCGTCAATCAGTATCAGCGTTACCTGGCCCTGGGGTCTGAAAAAGTGCATCAGTTCATGTATGCAGATACCTTGTTTCGGGTTTATCTGCCGTTTGCCGACAAAGACCTCATCCAGAAACAAATACTGATGAGCAGCACTTTCTTCGAACACGCCTACCTGCAAGCCGTCCGGAAATTCATCCCTGCCCAGGCCGTCATCATCGATGCCGGTGCCAATATCGGCAACCATACCCTGTTTTTTGCCGGGGTCTGCCAGGCCAAACGGATTTACGCCTTTGAGCCCTTGCGGGAGATTTTCAAAATTCTGGAGCAAAACATCCGCCTCAACGGTTTCGATCAGGTCATGCCCATCAATGCCGTGCTGGGGGCAGAACCCGGCAAAGCGGCCCTGGATTTATTCCGGCCAGCCAATATCGGGGCCACGTCCTTTCAGGCCACCAGCCGGGGGGATTACGAAATAACCACGCTGGATGCCTTGAACCTTGACAAGCTGGATTTCATCAAGATGGATGTGGAAGGTGCCCAGCAAGCGGTGCTGGAAGGCAGTCGGCAAACCCTGGCCCGGTGCAGGCCTGTACTCTGGCTGGAACTCAGACGCAAACTCGGCGAATACGAACCCACGGTGGCCTTGCTCGAATCCCTGGGGTATCGTCTGGAACACAGTCTGGGGCTCAATGATTACCTGTTCGTGGCCTCTGGCGGACGGTGAGTAGACGATCCCCATGAATCTGCCGGTTTACATCAAGGTCATCCTGCTCGGTTTGCTCGAAGGGGCTACTGAATTTCTGCCGGTTTCGAGTACCGGGCATCTCATCATTGCCAATGACGTGCTGGATTTCACCGGAGAACAGGCCAAAACCTTCGATATCTTCATACAACTGGGTGCCATTTGTGCCATCGTCTGGCATTACCGGCTACGTTTGACCTATACGGTTTTGAGCCTGTTTTTTGAGTCGGCTTCGCGACGGTTTGCCCTGAACCTGCTGATCGCCTTCCTGCCGGCCGCCCTGTTGGGACTGACCCTGCATAAATACATCAAGGCCTGGCTGTTCAACCCGGTCACGGTGGCCCTGGCCCTGATCCTGGGAGGATTCATCATCCTCTGGATCGAATCCAGACCCGGACGGGCCCGGATCGACACCGTTCATGAGCTGACAGCCAAAGAAGCCCTCAAAATTGGCCTGGCCCAGAGTCTGGCTTTGTTTCCCGGCGTTTCCCGGGCCGGGGCTACCATCATGGGCGGATTGGTCAGCGGGTTGTCCCGACCGGCAGCCACTGAATTTTCTTTCTTTCTGGCCATACCCACCATGCTGGCGGCCACTCTCTACGACCTCTACAAAAGCAGGCAACTCCTGGAGGACAGTGATCTGGCATGGCTGGGAATCGGCTTTGTTTCCGCCTTCCTGAGTGCCAGTCTCGTCGTCAGGGTGTTGCTCACCTACGTCGCCCGACATGATTTCAAGGGGTTTGCCTGGTATCGCGTACTGCTGGGGAGCCTGGTGCTGATTTACTTTGCCCTCGATGGTTCGTTGCTGACAGCCCTTGCCGGTGCGGCCTGACGGAGCACCCTCATGTTGAGTTATCGTCACGGCTTTCATGCCGGCAATCATGCCGATGTGCTGAAGCATGCGGTGGTCAGCCTGATCATCAGGCACCTGTGTAACAAGGACAAACCGTTTTTCTATCTCGATACCCATGCCGGGGCCGGCCAGTATGATCTGGAATCATCGCAGGCCCGCAAAAACCGCGAACATGAATCCGGTATCACCCGGCTCATGGCCAGTCCCTGCATTCCCCCTCTCCTGGAAGATTACCTTGCCGTCATACGGTCGCTGAATACCGGCAAGCGGGTGCGTTTTTATCCGGGATCTCCCGCTCTGGTACGTCAATGGATCAGGGCCGGTGACCGCATCCACCTGTGTGAGCGTCACTCCAGCGAAGTCGCCGCACTGAAACGGGTATTTGCCAACGACCCCGCTGTGCGGGTACTGGATTGGGACGGCTATCAGGCACTCAAAACCCTGTTACCTCCGCCGGAGCGGCGCGGCCTGATACTGATCGACCCCGCCTATGAGGCCCGGGATGAGTGGCAGCGTTTGCTGTTGGGCGTGCAGGATGCCCTGCGTCGCTGGCCTACTGCCATTGTGGCGATCTGGTATCCGGTACAGGACAGACTCACGACGGATGAACGCCTGAGAAAAATAAGGCGTTTGGGGATTCCTGGCACCTTGATGATCGAGTTGTCGGTACGCAGACAGGAGGCGGAAACCTGTCTGACAGGCAGTGGCCTGATCGTCATCAATCCGCCCTGGACACTGGAAGAACAACTGCGAACCCTGTTACCGGCTCTCCGGGATGTACTCTCCGGGCAAAATCAGGGGAGTTACCGGCTGGAATGGCTGGTGCCCGAGCGTACGGCTCCGTGCTGAGAAGCGGTTTTTCCGTCCGTAACCGCGCTGATGTTCAGCCGTGCCCACGCGCTTTAGCATAGGCTTACCCTGACGTTGCGCCATCAGATAACAGGCTGGAGACACGTCGGGTCACAGTGGTTTTAAAGTTGGAAAAACAACCAGGAGGTTACCCATGAGCAGCGAAATCGAGATCAGAAAATCCCGCTATCCGGCTTCAATCGATGAATTTGATCAGTGGTTTGAGGATATCCGGCATCACTGGCTGCAACCGTTCCTACCGGGACACACCCTGCCCGAATGGTGGGCCACCCAGGCGAGTCGCCTGCCCCGACTCGATATCATCGATCGGGATGATCATTACTGTGTAAAAGCGGAACTGCCGGGTGTGGACAAGGATCATCTCGAAGTCAGCCTTGAGGACAACAGGCTGACGATACAGGCATCCAGCCACAAGGACGAGCAGACGGAAAAGGAACGTTTTTTCCGCCGCGAACTGTTTCGGGGCCAGTTACAGCGGGTCGTTCACCTGCCAACCGATGTGGAAGCCGATCAGGTCAAGGCCACATTCAGGGACGGCATTCTGGAATTGACGCTGAAGAAATCCGCAGGAACCCGTCGAACGACGATATCAGTCGAGTGAATCGACTGGCTATCCGCGCAGTCGAACCCAGGTAGCCCTGATGATGGCGATGGATGTGTCTTCGGGGTTATGGGTTTGGCAGGATCGCATGAGGGCCGGGTTTCCATGCCAGAGACCAAAATTCCTGCGTATGCGGGCACCCAACCCGTAATTCAGCCCTTCGATACTTTGCTCTGATAGCAGGGCCAGCTTGTGCTGCTGGTCGGCATCGAGGTCGTTGAGCAAACGGGTAATGGCTTCTTCCAGGGTTTGCGGGAAGGGTGAGGCCGCTGATGCGGTTTGGGCCGGTTTGTCCGTGCCACGAAAAAAATTGAGGTATTTCATGGTGATCAACTTAAAAGGCAGGGTTCACGATAACTGACCCGGCTCCGGGTATTCCGGCTTGTGCAGCCTGTCGTTCTTTCGTGCCAGCGTATCACTGAGTCGCCTGAAGGCGATGCCCAGTTCGGAGTCGGGATCGACCTCGGCCTGGGCCCGCAACAAATCCACGACCGTCGACGAAGGCACTGGCGGTTGACGCTTTGGCCGGGCAGGGCGACCGGATTCCAGCCGGTTCCTGACCTGTATCCCCGCAAAGTGTAATTGTGCCTCCGAGGCCAGTCTTTCCCGCAGATGCGTCGTGTAGAAGCGTAGTTGCGAACTGAACAGCGGCGTGTCGGTGTAAAGGATCAGGCTGTTCGGCTTGACGACGCAATCCAGACAATGCCGGGCGAGAAAGTCCGGCAGCACCTGCCGTACGATTTGCAGCACCTGCCGATGCTGGGCCAGTGTGGTTTCGATAGCCGCCAGTGCCGGACCTTGCAGCAGATTGGCGAGCGGCTTGACCGGATCGTTACTCATGACAGGCCATCCCGTGCGGCCACCAGCACCTCCACCCGATCCACCCGTTGCAAGCCCTTGGGTAACAGGGTTCCGCGACTGCCCCGTGCGGCCTGATAGCCTGCCCAGTCACCCGGTTTAAGCGTAAAGCTGCGCTGGCCCGCGTGGAGTTTCAGGCTCGCTCCTTCCGGCAGAATCACGACATGCAGTAGCCTGTCCTGCCCGTTGGCCAGGTCGGCGGGCGTGATCTGAACCAGCTTGTTGCCCTTCCCCTTCGCCAGTACCGGGACTTCCAGGCAAGGATAAATCAGCAAGCGTCCCTGCGTCGTCACCAGGGCCAGCCGGTCCCCCTCCGGTTTTTCGATCCTTACCGGCGGCATGATTGCTCCCGGCCCGGTGATGGTCAATGCCGATTTACCCGCCCTGTTTTTGGTAGACAAATCCTTGAGCCGGGTCAGAAACCCGTAGCCGGCTTCACTGACCAACAGCCAGCAGTCTTCCTCTGCACCCGTCATTACACCGCGAAAAACGGCCCCCGCCGGCGGATTGAGGCGTCCGGTCAATGGTTCGCCCTGGGTTCTTGCCGAAGGCAGTTCATGGGTTGCCACCGTGTAGACCCGGCCTGTCGAATCCAGAACATGAGTCGGCTGGTTGCTGCGCCCGGCCACGGCCATGAAAAAACCGTCACCGGAACGATAGGCCAGACTGGTGGGGTCGACATCCGTTCCCTTCGCGGCCCGGATCCAGCCTTTTTCTGACAGGATGATGGTCACGGGATCTGCGCCGATGACCTGGGTCACGTCCAGCACCCGGGCATTGTCCCTGACAACGAGGGGAGATCGTCGGGCATCGCCATGGCGTTCGGCATCGTCACGCAGTTCCTGTTTGATGAGTCCGGCCAGCCGAACCCCATCCGCCAGGATGGCCTGCAATTCCACCCGTTCCTTATCCAGCCCGGCTTGCTCCCCGCGTATTTTCACCTCTTCCAGTTTGGCCAGATGACGCAGTTTCAGTTCGAGTACGGCCTCGGCCTGACGGTCGGACAAGCCGAACCGGGCCATCAATTCGGCTTTGGGTTCCTCTTCCTCCCGAATGATCCGGATGACTGCATCGATATTGAGATAGGCGATGAGCAGCCCTTCCAGCAGATGCAGACGGGCCATCACCTTGTCGAGGCGGTGGTTTAACCGGTGTCGTACGGTGGCCGTGCGATATGTCAGCCATTCCCGGAGAATCTCACCCAGGTTTTTGACCTGCGGCTTGCCATTCAGCCCCACCATATTGAGATTGATACGGTAGTGCCGCTCCAGATCGGTTGAAGCAAACAAATGCGACATCAACTGCTCGGCATCGATACGGCGGCCACGCGGCATGATGACCAGCCGACAGGGATTTTCATGATCCGACTCATCCCGCAAATCTTCCACCATCGGCAATTTTTTGGCCTGCATCTGGGCGGCGATCTGGGTCAGTACCTCGGAACCGGAGACCTGGTGGGGCAGGGCAGTAATAACGATATTGCCTTCTTCCAGTTCCCAGCGGGCCCGCAGTTTCACCGATCCGTTACCGGTTTGGTAGATGCGCAAGATGTCCTGACGGGGTGTGATGATTTCGGCTTCTGTCGTGAAATCCGGCCCCCTGATGATCTCGCAGAGCCGCTCGAGCGGGGTTTCCGGTTCATCCAGCAGCAGGATACAGGCCTCTACCACCTCACGCAGGTTATGGGGCGGGATATCCGTAGCCATGCCAACGGCGATCCCGGTGGCTCCGTTCAGCAGCACATTGGGCAGGCGGGCCGGTAACAGCCGGGGTTCATCCAGGGTGCCATCAAAGTTCGCCACCCACTCGACCGTACCCTGATCCAGTTCGGCAAGCAGGGTTTGCGCGTAGGCCGTGAGGCGGGCCTCGGTGTAGCGCATGGCGGCGAAAGACTTGGGGTCATCGGGTGACCCCCAGTTACCCTGCCCGTCGACCAGGGGGTAGCGATACGAGAAGGGCTGAGCCATCAACACCATGGCTTCGTAGCAGGCTGAATCTCCATGTGGATGGTATTTGCCCAGCACATCGCCTACGGTGCGGGCGGATTTCTTGTGTTTGGCCTGGGCCGAGAGACCCAGTTCGGACATGGCGTAAACGATGCGGCGTTGTACGGGCTTCAGGCCGTCGGCCAGGTGCGGCAAGGCACGATCCAGAATGACGTACATCGAGTAGTCCAGATACGCCTTTTCGGTAAAGGTTTCCAGCGGTAAGCGTTCGTAGAGGGGGGTGGTCACAGTGTCGGTGTCGGGTCGGGTGAAGGAATCAAGGCGGTGAATACTACACTACATTTTCCTGATCCTGTCGATGTGCCATATAACCTGTTTGCTATGGCATATCACACAGTTCATGCCGCCCTGCCGATGCGACCATTCCGTTCCTGTAGGATATGCCGATCATGGCGCAGTCCTTGCTAAAGGACGACCCAGGCTTGCGTCCATCCCTGGTCGCCGTTTTGGGGCAAGGGCTATGGCTACGGTGCGGCACAAAGAAACCCCACCCCTGGCACCCGTCAGGGCGGGGTAGTTCATTCTTGATCAAGTACGGGGGTATACATGAAAAAAACACGATGCTGGACCGTGGGGATTTCCCTGGTCCTGGGCCTGCTCTTGCCGCTGATGGCCAGTGCAGCCGGTGACACGGTCAGGGCCACGGCCACTTTTGACAAGGCCCTCAACAAAATCATTGTCAGGGGGAGTACCGTCGTCAAAACCTTGCCGACCGGTTCCTGGGTACAAATTTACAATGCCGACAACAACATTCTTTTGTACACGACCAAAACCGACGGCAACAAGGCTTTTGATGTCACATTACAAAGCGGGGCTGATGCCTGTCAGTTGCGCCTGGAAACGCCGGGCGGAAACAAAACCATGCTGTCGGTCAATGGGGCGGGCACGGCCTGCCGAACGACTCCGGTCTGCTCCATCAGCAGTCCGGTCAGGGATACCCAGATCGTTCAAGGGCAAAGCCTGACCTTCAAGGCCGGGGGGGCCGGCAAGGGGACGAATTACACCTGGAATTTCGGCAATGGCCAGGACGACGTGACCGGTGCAAGCCTCAGCCGAACCTTTGATCAAACCGGTCAGTTCCGGGTCACCCTGAAGGGTTCGACCCCGAGCGGTCAGGGCTGTGCCGATGATGTCATCGTCATGGTCAAGCCACCGGCCGGTACCAACCCTGACCCCAAGGTCAAGGAGCGAACCGCGCCCGGTATCGCCAGTGCCCTCAAGGCCAAAGACGGCTCCTGGGTGGTGTTGCCGTTCGAGGAAACCGGCATGCAGGGTGGCAGTATGGTCAACCTGCCCTACAACCCGATGGTACCTTACGATGCCCTCAATGCCCAGATCATGAAAAAGGTCAAGGGCAAGCCGGAATTTGGCAGCCCCGATCAATTCAGCGTTTTCTACTCGGCAGCATCCAGCAAAAAGGATCCGGTGGGTGGCGATTCAATCAACTCTACCAGCCAGAACCTGTTTGCCGATGGTCAGGCCGGAGCCAATTACGATGTCCTGACCTCGCTGTTCAATCCGGTGACGCAACTCCCTGCCGACAACAAGTTTGTCGAAGGGCATGATTTCCGTAATGCGGTCATCAAAAAGAATGAGTTGTGGGATCGTCAGCACCAGCCTTACGCCCGCGAAATTGACAAGCTCGCGGAAACCGGACGTTCCTTTGCCGATACTCAAAGTACCTACACGCCTCCCAAGCCGCTGCCATTACCTGATCAAAGTATCCGGGGTTCTGCCGACGACGGTGTGGGTGTACGGCAAATGCCTGGTATCAAAAATCCCTACAAGGCCAATGACCCGCAACCGCTCGATGCCTTCGATGACACCCAGCATCGCTTTATTGCCCAGTTCATTCCGGCCAGTGACGTGGATGACCAGGGCCGGGTCAATCCGTATCCCTTGATGCGGGTCGAAGCCGTTGACAAAAAGAGTAAAAAAGTCGTTGCCAAAACCGATGCCGTCTACACCACGGCCTCGGAAACCCGCTGCCGTGAATGTCATGCCAAAGGCAAAATTGCGGCCAACGATCAGGTCTGGCGTACCCCGGTTCAGGAAACCGAACTGGTCAATGCGGACGGTACTCCGGGACCGGCTACCGGTGCGGGCAGTTTTGATCCCGGCACCGATCCCGCCAAACCCTGGCCCCCGGCCATTCATAACCGCTTCGATGACAAACACCCGGACAATCCGGCTTTCACCAACCTGGCAGCAGGGGCCAATGATCCTGCCAGCCCGGCCTATATTCCCCGCGATGCCAACGGCTTGCGCACGGATCGTATTGCCGAATCCCGTATCGGCCCGGATGGCAAGTTACAGGTACGCCTGAAGTTCAAGGAGGCCGAATCCGATTCCTGGGTGGATCAGGAAAAAGCCGCCCTGTTCAACACCTTGCTGATGCATGACTACATGGTGCTGTACGGCCCGACACCGGCCGCAGCCACCCAGGTGGGTGCCGATGGCAAACCGGTTCCGCTGCTGGATGCAGCCGGCAAGCCGATCCTGAAAAACTGGCCCGCTTCCTATTCCAGCCAGTTGACCGACTACTACGGTGATGACATCGGCAAGAACCGCGCACAACCGATGTATTTCTGTTCCGGCCACCACTACAGCCATCTCAAAATCGATAACGGCGTGGGCAACCGTGCCTATCCGACCAATCGCTCGGATTATTCCCGTGCCTTCCATGCCTTTCATGGCAAGATGCAGGTCTACAAGCGTGACGTGAGTGGCAGCGAAAGTGCCGATGGCCTGGCGCACAAACAGGGTGAGTTGATCCGCGATGAACGCGGTCACCCCAAAATGCTGGGCGGTCGCGGCTGGGATTCGCAGCACAACGACAACCTGGGTGTACCCCTGAAGCAGGATCCGGCAACGGGAGCCTTTACCGTCAAGACGGCTTACACCTGGGATCCGCTCAAAAACGACTGGCGACCCGACCTGTTCCCCATGGAGAGGAACGGTGAGCTGATGCTTCAGTTCGGGGAAGGTGTCGAAATGCAGGAAAACTGCACCAAATGCCATACCGGGGCGACAGAAAAAAGCTACCGCGACATTCACCATGCTTCAGGTCTTCAGTGTGACAACTGCCACGGCGACATGCTGGCGGTGGGAAATGCCCATGCAAACAAACAGTACGATGCCAACCTGACCGGTGGCGGTGTGTACACCGGCGAAAGCGTCCACTTCAGACGGCCCTGGCTGGATGAGCCGGATTGCGGTTCCTGTCACGTGGGTAATGGCAACAAAAAAGAAGCCGGGGATGGCTTCTTCAGTGCCGGGGTAAAGAAAGTAGCCTGGGATGCCAAAGATCCCGCCAAAGCCAGTGTCTTCCCGGAAGATGCCCGCTTTGCGGTAATGCCCGTGGTTGAAATGCGCAAGGAAAAGGTTTCGGTAGCGGGTGCCGACGGTGTCTCTACAACGGCCTACAGGGAACAACCGATCTCCCAGGCACTGTATCGCAAGAGCAAGGACGTACACGGTTCCGGCCCCAATGGCGAACTGGCCTGTTCCGGTTGTCATGGCGGATCGCATGCCCTGTGGCCCAATGCGGAAGCCAATGCCAACGACAACGTGACCGCCAAACAGTTGCAGGGCTACGACGGCAACATTGCCGAGTGTTCGGTGTGTCACGTCAAGGATGATTTCAAGGGCGGTATGGTGGCGACCAATGGCGGCAGCCGCAACCTCGGCGTAGGCCAGGGGGTACGGGATGGTACTGTGGTCAATGCCTCCAGTGCCAGAGCCTATCTGGCAGGCCCCCACGGGATGCACCCGGTCAATGACCCGTACTGGTGGAAGCAGGCCGATCTGGCATCGGGTAAAAAGGGTGGCTGGCACAATGATTTTGCCAAAAAGCCCGGTCCCGATGGCGAAGACCAGTGCGCCGCCTGTCATGGCAGCGACCACAAAGGCACCCGTCTTTCCAAGGCCTTGACCGATCGCAGTTTTGTGGATGAAAACAACAAGCCGGTGAAAGTGGCGGCCAATACGCCCATCGGTTGCGATTTGTGCCATAGCCTTGACAAGAGTTTTGAGGGTTCACCCAGGGGCACGGCCAAACCGCACGCACCGCCTGCACCCCTCGCCATTGCGGCGAAAGGCAGTACGGGTGGGGGTGGCATGGGTCACTAAGACCCGGAGGTGATCGCTACCCGGCGATTCACCCTTCCGGCGCGAACCGACCCCGACCGGGCGAGCCTGCTCCCCGGCTCGGGGTTTTCCTTGTCAAAAACCTGGATATGTCATGAAACCTGTCTCATCCCTTCTCAACTGCCTGGTCGGAGTGCCGGGTTTGTTTTGCTGCCATTTTGCCCTGGCGGCGGACACGCCCCGTCCGGTAGCCCATGCCGGTTTTGGTCTGACCGCCATACCGACGGCTCGGGTTGCGCCCCCCCGTTTCAACGACACCGGTATTACCGGCTGTTCCGACACCCACCATTACGGGGTACCCTGCCCCCTGAGTCTGTACCCGGGTCAGGACGGTGACAGGGGTCGCGATGCCCTCACCCCCGGACAGACCGGCTTTCGCCATACCCGACTGGATGCCGGGGGCAAGCCAGTGCGTCAGGCCAGTAAACCCGTACACTGTGTTCGCGATGAGGTAACCGGGCTGGTCTGGGAAAACAAAACCGCCAACGGACTGCATGATGTCAAGACCCGCTATACCCGTTTACCGGAAGACCCGAACAACGCACAGTCTCTGGTCGATGCCACCAATGCCGAGGCCCTGTGCGGTTATCGCGACTGGCGTTTGCCCGGTTTGCTGGAATTGCAGGGTCTGGTGAATTACGGTATTCCCTTCCCGGGGCCGGTACTGGAGACGGCATCTTTTGCCCTGAGTTCGAATGAAGCCTACTGGACTGATTCGGTCGATGGCCGTCAGCCGGAACTGGCCTATGTCGTGCTTTGGGATGATGGTCAAATACAGCGACATGCCCACGCCAATCCGCACCCGGTGCGCCTGGTGCGGGGAACGCCACTGCGCTCACGCTGGACGGTCTCTGCCGACGGTGCAGAAGTCACCGACCGCACCAGCGGCCTGGTCTGGAAACGCTGCCAGGAAGGAACCCGCTGGACCGGAACCACCTGCCAGGGTTCACCGCGCTATTACACCTGGTATGAAGCCCTGCAAGCGGTAGTTCCCGGTGACAAACACTGGCGTGTGCCGAATGTCAAGGAAATGTCCAGCCTGATCGACCCCTCATTCCGGGGAACCCTGGCCATGAATACCAGCCTTTTTCCCAAAACCACCAACGATATGTTCTGGACATCCTCACCCTATACACTGGATACTTTCTACGGCTGGATCGTGCATAGTTTCTACGGTTATGCGTATTTTACTTATCTGGAAGATACCGGAGCCTTGCGCCTGGTGCGTGACCGGTTCTTCAATCTCAAATCAAGGCGTGCTGAATGACTGGATTCTGGTTGGTAGCGACCCTGCTCCTGTTGCTGGGTTATGTTTTTTTCATCCCCGCGTTTTACCCCAAACCCCGGGCCGACATGGCACCCCGGCGTGACCGTCTCAACATCCTGTTGCATCGCCAACGACAGTCCGAACTGGCTTTGGAGGAAGCGGACGGTCAGAACCGGGAATGGCTGGAAGCCGAGTCGGCCCGCAACCTGTTGAATGACCTCGATGCTGCACCCGAGCAGGCGCATACCGATACCACACGGGGTCGTATTCCACTCATCATGACCTTGTGCCTGCTGCCGATGGTCATTCTGGTGCTGTATCTGGGATTGGGGCGACCGGATCTGATCGAAGGCCAACCGTCACCGTCGACGGCCCTGGAGGATAACGACATCAACGCCAGCATTCAGAAACTGGCGGAACGCCTCAGGAACGATCCCGCTGATGTGGATGGCTGGATGCTGCTGGGCCGTTCGCTGCAAACCATCCGCCAGTACGACAAGGCGGCTGAGGCCTATGGCTATGCCCTCAAACTGGAAGCCGATAATCTGGACATCAAGGCTTTGTATGCCGAGAGTCTGACCGAGGCCAATCAGGGCCGACT
>Ga0172376_10006328_pt1 | contig 12910 bp, 9 predicted proteins | sample Lak35m_FD_121114 | JGI IMG/M metagenome (GOLD analysis project Ga0172376, IMG submission 121114) | Freshwater microbial communities from Kabuno Bay, South-Kivu, Congo - kab_092012_35m | ecosystem: Environmental > Aquatic > Freshwater > Lake | place: Democratic Republic of the Congo: South-Kivu...
CATCAGACCGAAATCGGCCGTGCTTGTGTTTCTGGGCGGTGGCGCTTCGCACATCGAAACATTCAATCCGGCCATGCACGCGCCGGCTCCGTACTGCAGTGTCACCGGCGAAGTGCAGACGTCGCTGCCGGGCGTCACTTTCGGCGGCACATTTCCAGGACTCGCGACACTGGCTCACCGCATGGCCGTCGTGCGTTCCTTCCGGCATTCGGTCGGTGATCACGAAGGCGCCATCGTGCATGTCATGTCCGGCGGATCGAATCCGACCGGAAAGAAGGACGATCCGCGCGGCTTCAGTATGAGTTCCGCTTACGCGCGGATCCGGGGCGGCACGCATCCGGAAACCGGACTGCCGACCAACGTCCTGCTGACCGCGCCGGAAACCGACAGTCAGTTCCGCACGGAGAAATACCGGGTCATTCGCGGTGCCGGACCGGGGACACTGGGGTCCGCTTATGCGCCGTTCGATCCCGACGGCAGCAGCACGGTGCTCGACAACATGAAGCTGCATGTGCCGCTGGACCGGTTTGAAGACCGGCGCGGTCTGCTCGCGGCACTCGATCACTTTCAGCGGCAGATGGGAGAAAGCGGTTCGCTGGCGGCGGCGGACTCGTTTCACCAGCAGGCGCTGGAGCTGGTCCTGCGCGGAGTCAGTGATGCGTTCGATCTCAAGCGCGAGGATCCCCGCCTCGTGGCCCGGTACGACACCAGCCACTGCCTGATCGGTAACCGCCAGGGCCGGCCCGCACAGATGCGGCGTTCCACGCTCGGCATGCAGATGCTGCTGGCTCGCCGGCTGGTGGAAGCGGGTTGCGGCTTCGTCACCGTGCAGGCCGCCGGCTGGGACAACCATGCGGACGGCAACAACCCCGGTATCAAGGACGGCATGGAGATGCTGGGTCCGCCTCTGGATCTGGCCTTGTCGGCTTTCCTGACGGATCTCGAAGAACGCGGTCTGTCCAATGACGTCCTGCTGATTCTGACCGGCGATTTCGGGCGTACGCCGCGCATCAATCGCAACGGTGGACGCGATCACTGGGCCAACCTCTGCACGCTGGCTCTGGCGGGCGGAGGGATCAACGCGGGACAGGTCATCGGCCAGGCGGCACGCAACAACGATGTGCCGGCCAGCGATCCGGTCTCGGTCGAAAACCTGATGGCCACCATCATGCACACTCTGTTCGATGTCAGTCAGGTCCGTCTGCAGCCGGGTCTGCCTGTTGACATGCTGCGTTTCATGGAGTCGGCTCCGCCGATTCCCGGATTGCTGTCCTGACTCAACTCTCGACAACGGCCAACCTCTTCAGGAGTTCTCTCTGATGCTGACGCTCTCCGGACTCAGTGATACATCGACGAAGTTCTGCGACGGTCTGTCCCGCCGGAACTTCCTGCGCATCGGCACGCTGGGACTGGGAGGGCTGACGCTGCCGCAACTGCTGCGCGCGGAGTCGTCCGCGGGAGTCAGCCGCAATCCGAAGTCCGTGATCATGATCTACCTGGTTGGTGGACCTCCTCACCAGGACCTGGTGGATTTGAAGCCGATGGCTCCGAAGGAGATTGCCGGACCGTGGCGGCCGATCGAGACGAACGTGCCCGGCATCGAGATCTGCGAGGCTCTGCCGAAGCTCGCGCGAATCGCGGACAAGCTGGCCATCGTCCGTTCGCTGGTCGGCAATCAGGCCGGACACGATGCCATTCAGGTCTTCACCGGACATCATCCGAATCAGCCGAAGCCGTCCGGCGGATGGCCGCAGTTCGGTTCGTCCGTGGCGAAGCTGGCCGGTGCGACGTCCCGCGCGACACCGCCTTACATCAGCCTGTGTTACACCTGCACTCACGGGCCGTACAACGAACCGGGACCAGGTTTTCTCGGCCCCGCTCAGGCGCCGTTTCTGCCGATGGGCCCGACGCGCGACGACATGATTCTCAACGGCGTGACGCTGGAACGTCTGGCCGACCGGCATTCGCTGATGAAGAGTTTCGATCAGTTCCGCCGCGATGCGGATGCGACGCGGATGATGCACGGCATGGATCACTTCACCGAACAGGCGATGGGATTGCTGACATCATCGCGACTGGCCGAGGCGCTCGATCTGTCGAAGGAAGACCCGCGCGTCGTCGAACGGTATGGCACCGGCAATCCAAAGATCTTCATGGACGGCAACGGCGCGCCGCGCGTACCGCAGAGTCTGCTGCTGGCGCGGCGACTGGTCGAAGCCGGCGCGCGCGTCGTGACGCTCAATTACAGCAAGTGGGACTGGCACGGCGGACTGAATGCGGAAGGTCGCGCGAACAATTCGATCTTCCTGCGCGAAGCCGAGGATTTTCCGGTCTTCGATCAGTGCGTCAGCGCCCTGGTGGAAGACCTGCATGAACGCGGTCTCGACAAGGACTGCACGGTGCTCATCGCCGGCGAGTTCGGTCGCACGCCGAAGATCAGCGCGCAGGTGGGGCGCGACCACTGGCCGCAGGTGAATTGCGCGATCATGGCCGGCGGCGGCATGCGGACCGGACAGATCATCGGTTCGACCGATCGCATCGCCGGAGAAGCGGCCTCGCGTCCGGTCACCTGGGGCGAGATTCACGCCACGCTGTATCACAACCTCGGCATCGACACATCGAGCGTCACGATCGCCGACAACAACGGCCGGCCGCAGTATCTGGTCGAGGATTCGGCCCGGCCCATCCGCGAGCTGATCTGAGCGACACGCTGATGCGACCGGTCAGATCTCATCGCAGTATTCGCTCACGCCATCCGAACTGACCAGCAGCAGACGCTGGCTGAGAGGATGATCCATGCGCGCGAAGTCATCCACGACGCGCTGGCGGATCTGCGGAATCATGTCTCCAGCGGACTGGCTCACGGCCACAAAGAAGTCGCGGTTGGGAACGCCAACGATGACTTCCTGTCCGAGAGTTCTGACCAGCGTTTCGTGAAAGGAGTCGCTGAGCAGTCGAGCCGCGTTGTACGAATCCGGCCGGTTGGGAAGCAGCAGTTGCGGTCCTTCTTCGCGGCCGGAAACAACCATCTCCATTTCGTTCTCGGTGAAATACCGGTCGAGATTCTGAAGCGCGATCGCGTGCAGTTCCTCCGGTTCTGTTTTCCAGGACTCGAAGAGTTCGCTGCGGATGTACCAGTACGCTTCCGGCTCATCGACGACATACAGAATCACCAGACCACCCACCCAGGATTGAGACACGAAGTCCTGGAACTGCCGCTCGAAAACGGACTCCTGGCAGAGCATGGGCATGATGCGGTCGCGGATGGAATCCAGTGCCGGTGCGAGCCGGTCGTCATCCCAGTTCTGCACGTCGAGCATCGTGCGCAGAGCGGGCTGCACGATCTCCCGGAACTGATCCGGCGCACCGGCATAAACTCGATAGAGATGATTGATATTGATCGTGGCTTCGCCGATCCGCAGTTGCTGATTCTCGTCCAGATGGCAGTCCACTCCGGGAAACTGCTGCCGGGCCAGTTCGACGACACGGCGGGCAAACACCGGAGCCGGATCGGCCAGCGGATCCGCGAATTCCAGGGATTCCAGAATCAGTCGAACGAGCGTGTCGCCTTCGGGATCGAACTCGGAGTCCTGCAGATAAATGGCGATGACAAAGAGCGAATCGTTCTGAATGGCCCAGACGCGCCAGCGGCGCCATTCCGTGGAGGTGATGACGCGCCGCCACCACGGAGTTTCCGGTCCGAGAACCGCTTCGCCTTCCTGACCGACGTTCTGGATCGACAGTCGCAGCGGAGGAATCTCATGCACGTTGCGACGAACCGGAAAGATCCGCTCCAGATGCAGATTGCCGGATTCCCGGCGCGAGTCGCCGGGAGACAGCCACAGGCAGTGCAGAGTCAGCGTGATCCGCTGATCTGAAGCGATCAGATGCAGCACGTTACCATCCGTCTGCAGATCCCAGCCGGGCGGATGCCGCAACGTGAACCAGTGAGACGGACCAGTGGCCTGCGGCCAGATGTCAGGAACATGCGACGTCAAAACGAGTCCCTTTGATCCGCTGATTCAGCGGCTGGATGAAGTGTCGATCCCGTTCGGTTTCGTTCGACCGGATCGTATTGCCCTCGCGGACAAAACGAGAGGGTGATCGTCCGGGGGAATTATCGGCACCGGCTTTCGTCCCGGAGCCTCGATCACCAGAGTACGGCGAACGCAGGGCATTGCGTTGATTCGATCCACAGACCGGGAGCAGGCATGTTCGGAACGCTTCACTGGTTCGACGTCACCGTCGTCATCGCGTTTCTGACGATCTCGCTGGGAATGGGCTTCTGGCTGAGTCGCAAGGAACACAGCCGCGATGAGTTCTTCAACGCCAGCCGGTCGATGGGCTGGCTGCCGGTCGGGCTGAGCGTCATGGCGACTTTGTTCTCGGCGAACAGCTTTGTCTTCTATCCCTCAGCGGCTTATGGAGACAGCCTCCGCGTCGCACTGGTGATTGTCGCTTTCTGGCTGACCGCACCGCTGATCCTGTACGTCTTCATTCCCGTCTATGCGCGTCTCAACTGCCAGACCGCCTACGAATATCTGGAACAGCGGTTTCATCTTTCGGTGCGCGGCCTGGCCAGCGGATTGTTCATCCTGCTGCGGATCGGCTGGATGGCCTCGGCCTCTTATGCGACGGCCGTGGCGGTCTCCGGTATTTCCGGCCTGCCGATCGTGCCGGTGATCCTGAGCTTTGGAGTCGTCACGATTGTCTACACGATGCTGGGTGGCCTGCGAGCCGTGATGTGGACCGACGTGCTGCAGTTCGGCATCTTCATTGCCACGATCGGTCTGGCGACGGCGCTCTTCGTTCGAGAATCGACGGGCGGATTGAGCGGCATGTTCGCCACCTACTTCTCCGGGCGCGAGAACCTGATCATCGACCTGCGGCTGTCCCCGGAATTGAAGTTCGGAACGGTCGCCGTGCTGCTCGGCACATTCCTGGAAGCGCTGTCCGCTTACGGGGCGGATCAGGTCTGCGTACAACGATATCTGTCCGCGAAGGATGTGAAGACTTCGCAGCGCGGATTCTGGATCAATCTGATCGGGATCACGGTGGTGGTAGGCGGTCTGCTGGTGATCGGCGTCGGGCTGTATGGCTACTTCCTGAAGTACCCCGCGGACCTCGCGCCGATCGCGGTGGACCGGATGACGGCATCGCAGACGGTCGGCGATGCGAATGACCGCGCGGCTTTCATCACGGAGAAAACCGCCGGATTCATCAGTGATCCGCAGAGCCTGCATCAGCAGATTCAGGTGCTGGGTCTGCAGGACCAGGCCTTTCCTCAGTTCGTCCGGCTGAAGTTCCCTCCGGGTCTGGTCGGACTTCTGATTGCGGCACTGCTGGCGGCGACGATGTCGAGTCTCGACTCCGGCATTCACTCCGTCACCACGGCTCTGATGGTCGATTTCCGCGACCGTATGACACCGCACTGGAAACCCGCCAGCGAAACCGGCGAGATGTGGGTTGCCCGGCTGCTGGTGCTGCTGATCGGGGCCGCCGCCATCACGCTGGCCTGTTACGTCGGTCAACTGGGCGACGTTTTTGCGATCGCCAAGAAAATGACCGGCGCCTTCGGATCGCCGCTGCTGGCGGTTTTTATTCTCGCGCTGTTCTCTCCCCGCACGACGACACCGGGGGTGCTGCTGGGCACGCTGGCCGGCGCGGGTTTGAATCTCTGGGCGATGGACCGGCTGACGGCCTGGTTTCCTCTGTGGTTCTGGCCGCTGGGTTTCTTTTCCGCTTTGATTCTGTCGATGGTGATCAGCGCTCTGCCCGGTCGCTGGAATATCCCGGCCCGGAACCGGAACCTGACCTGGCGCGGAGTCATGTCGCAACCCGCAGCAGTCCCGTCTTCACAGAACGAACATCATGCCTGATCTACCGGAATCACTGGATGTCATCGCCGTGGGCGCGCATCCGGACGATGTTGAGATTGCCGTCGGAGGCACTCTGGCCCGGCTCGTTCAGCAGGGTTATCGCGTGGGAATTGTCGATCTGACGGATGGCGAGCCGACTCCCGGCAGCCCCGGTCCGGAAGTCCGGCTGGCGGAAGCGCAGCGCGCGGCGGAGATCCTGGGCGTTCAGTTTCGAGTGACTCTTCCGTTGCCCAACCGCCGCTTGTTCGACTCGTTTGAAGCGCGCATCGAGCTGGCGAAAGTCTTCCGGCGCTGGCGGCCGCGGATCGTCATGGGCATCGCCGGCAAGACGCCGATGGCTTCTCCCGACCACTGGCAGGCCTCTCAGATCACTGATGCCGGCGTCTTTTATTCCCGCCTGACGAAGTGGGATGAACTCTTCGATGGATTGCCCGTGCATACGGTTTCAAAGCAGCTCTGGTATCCGCTGGGGTTCGGTTCGCTGGAGGCTCCGACCGGCGGAGGACAGTTTGTCATGGATATTTCGGAGACGTTCGCCCTAAAATTGGAATCGATCCGGGCTTACCAGACTCAGTTTCCGCCGCACAAGGACCGCGTGTTCCGCCTTGTCGAAGGACAGAACCGATTGCTGGGAGCCAGTGCGGGTTTCGATGCGGGCGAACTGCTCATCAGCGCGACCACACTGGGAATCTCGGATCTTGTGAAGACACTCCTCCCTTCGGAGACCCGGCCGCGGCGATAAGACTCTCTGTTGACCATGCCGTGACCGGCTGCGGAGGCTCTGCTTCCTCACCCGCTCGAAGACACTGCCTGACATTAAGCCCAACATGCTGAAGCTGACTTTTGGTTATCTGAGCGTCGTCGGCAACTACCGCGAGAACAACGAAGACGCGTGTCACGTTGATCCTCAGGGACGCATCTTCGTGGTCGCGGACGGGATGGGTGGCCAGGCCGCCGGTGAAAAAGCCAGCGCGATCACCGTGGAAACCGTTCCCCGCCGCCTGACGCAGCTCATCAATTTCATCACCGACACCGGCGACGTCGTCACGCAGCACATTGACAAGGCCGTGGAAGAGGCCAATTCGGAAATCCTGGCGCTCAGCGAACTGGATTCGCAGTATCACAACATGGGCACCACGATCGCTTTCATCGTGGCCTCAGCGGGACGCCTCTTCATCGGCGGCATCGGTGACAGCCGGGTTTATCAGTTGCGGGCCGGCAAATTGACGCAGGTCACCCGCGACCATTCACTGACTCAGGCGCTCGTCGAGGCGGGAACCATCAGTCCCGAAGACGCGGCAACGCATCGGTATCGCAACGTGCTGTACCGTTACCTCGGCTCCAAAGAAGGCGGGACAGGCACCGAAGCCCGCGAGGTCGCGCCGGAGGAAGGCGATCGCTACATGATCTGCTCGGACGGTGTCACCGACGGCCTGAAGAATCCTCAGATTCTGCAGTTGCTCAGCTCGATTCACGATCCGCAGAAAGCCGCCGAAACCATCGTGCAGGCGGCTCTGGATGCCGGCTCCAAGGACAACGTCAGTTGCGTCGTCGTGCATGTGGAGTGAAGCCCGCTCACCACGGCACGCGCATCACCATGCCGCCCGGCAGGCGCCGGACCAGCCGCCGCAGTTCCAGAACCGTCAGCGTGGCCAGCACACGCGAACTTTCCAGAGCCGATGACCGCAGCACTTCATCGACCGCGCGCGGTTCGGTCGTCAGCAGATTGAGCACCGCTCGTTCCTGATCGTTGAGCGTCAGTTCGCGGACGCTTCTCACTTCCGCCATCTGCGGCGTGCGGATCGGCCGGACCAGCGGGCCGAGACATTCCAGCACATCATCCGCATGCCGGATCAAAGTCGCTCCATCGCGGATCAGATCGTGACAGCCTTCGCTGGCCAGGCTGTCAATGTGACCGGGCACGGCCATGACTTCGCGGCCCTGCTGCATCGCGTGTCGAGCCGTATGCAGCGCGCCGCTGGCTCGATTGGCTTCGATGATGATCACTCCCAGCGACATCCCGCTGATGATGCGGTTCCGCTGCGGAAACAAACCGGCCGACGGATGCTGTTCCAGTTTCGATTCGCTGACGATCGCGCCGCTGGCGGTGATCCGTTCGGCCAGTTCGCGATGCTCCGGCGGGTAGATGTTGAGCACTCCGGTCGCGGATACGGCGATCGTCCGGCCGCCGGCAGCGAGTGCTCCCTGATGAGCCGCCGCGTCGATACCGCGCGCAAGGCCGCTGATGATCGTGATGCCGGCCGTCGCGAGAACGCGCGCAAGCTTCTCCGCCTGCTGAGTTCCATACACCGTGCAGCGCCGCGAACCGACGATCGCCACCGCCAGATCGTCCTGCGGCAGCACGGTCCCGCGCGCATAAAGCAGCAGCGGGGAATCATCGACCGATTCCAGATTGCGCGGGTAGCCAGGCTGACCATGAGCCAGCAGGCTCACGTCACGTTCGCAGCAGCGCTGCCACTCCTGTTCGGCTTCGGCCGGATCGCGGGCCGCCTGAATCTGCCGCGCCAGTTTCGCGCCGATCCCGTCCACCTGTTCCAGTTCCGCGAGACTGGCGGACAGCACGCGTTCGCTGGAACCGAAACACTCCAGCAGCCGGCGCTGCAACCGCGGACCGATCCCCGGAACCAGGCTCAACTGCAGCCGCAGCCGCAGTTCCGGATCGGGAGCGGGATGGTCCGGCGGAAACAGTTCGGACATGGATGGCTCCGATCACGACGCGGCAGGTAGGCCGGGCTGCGCCCGGTATGGTTCTGGCTCCAGTCAGGACGGTCCCGGCACTGTGCCTCGCGCAGTGGTCAGCTCACGATGTCCGAACGAAGAATCACCGGACTCGACCTGATGGATCCGCTCCGGAGTATCCGTTCCGGCCGGTCGTACTTCAGCCAGCGGACGGAACTGTCCGGCTCTGGAATCGAACGCATAGACCTCACCGCTGGCGATGTCGTAGACCCAGGCATGCAGCTTGAGCCGGTCCTTGATGAGCGCCACGGCCACGGCCGGATGAGTCTGCAGGTTTTCGATCTGCACCAGCACGTTCTCTTCGATCGTGGCGTCCAGCAGCGGCTGACCCTGCAGATGCTGATAAGTGGACTGCACGATCCGGCGCGTCGTTTCCGCATGTCCCAGCCATTCAGCGACGGCCGGCATGGAGCGGACCTTCTCCGGTTCCAGCAGGCCTTTCATGGCTCCGCAGTGCGAATGCCCGCAGACCACGATGTCGGTCACTCCCAGGCCTTCAATGGCGAATTCGATCGTGGCCGTTTCTCCGCCGTTGGAAGCGCGATACGCCGGCACCAGGTTGCCCGCGTTCCGCAGCACGAACAGATCGCCGGGCTGAGTGTGCGTGATCAGATTCGGATCGATGCGCGAGTCCGAGCAGGTGATGAACAGCGTCTGCGGTTCCTGTCCGCTGGCCAGCCGCTCGAACAGTTCCTTCTGCTCGCGGAAGACCTGTTCGCGAAAGCGATGCACTCCGGCGGCCAGTTGCTGAATCGGCATGAGCGGTGATCCTTCCGGCAAACGACGAAACGGCGTCAGCGTTGAAACTGAATCGCTTTGAACGCGCGGACCTGTTCGGTCAGAGCGACTTCCACCGGTAGACGTTCCATCGACGACGCGCCATAGAAGCCATGCACATTCCGAGTCCGCTGCAGGACGTATTCGGCGTCTTCGGGCATGGCGATCGGGCCGCCGTGGCAGAGCACGAGCACATCCGGCCGGACTCCTCGCGCGGCATCGGTGATGGCCTGCACTTCGCGCACGCAGTCGTCCAGCGACTTCGCCGTCCGCGCGCCGATCGTGCCTCTGGTCGTCAGGCCCATGTGAGCCACCACGATGTCCGCACCGGCGGCGGCCATCTGTTCGGCTTCGTTCGTGTTGAAGCAGTACGGCGTTGTCAGCAGATCCATCCCGCGCGCGAGCCGGATCATCCGGACTTCGGTGTCGTACCCCATTCCGGTTTCTTCGAGGTTCTGCCGGAACTGTCCGTCGATGAGGCCCACGGTCGGAAAGTTCTGCACGCCGGAAAAACCGATGTCCCGCACCTGCCGCAGGAACCAGTTCATGTTCCGAAAGGGATCGCTGGCACACACACCCGCCAGCACCGGAGTTTTCTCAACGATCGTCAGCACTTCGCCGGCCATGTCCATGACCACGGCATTGGCATCGCCGTAAGGCATCATGCCGGACAGAGAACCGCGCCCGGCCATGCGGTAGCGGCCTGAGTTGTAGATGACGATCAGGTCGATCCCGCCAACTTCCTCAAACTTCGCGCTGATCCCGGTTCCAGCTCCACCGCCGACAATCGGCGTACCGGCCTCCACCTGCTGTCGCAGTCGGTTCAGGATGTCTGTTCGGGCGAATGTCATGAAAGGAGCCTGCAGAGAAGTGACGTATTGAGGCGGGGAGGGCGAGGCTCCTGCCGAGCCGCCGATCAATCACTGCGGCTCGGCAGGAGCCTCGCCCTCCCGGTATTCAACGATGCTTTTCCCCCGGCCAGTTCGCGTCACCGGCCGACCGCGACCACGGCGGCGGCCTGGCCGATGCAGGTTACGTTGACGCTCAGGAACAGCTTGTTCGTTGTCGCCAGATGGTCGCCGTGAACGACATTCAAACGGCAGTCGGGATCGGGAGTCGCAAAGTTCAAGGTCGCCGGGATCAGCCCCTGACGCAGACCGATCAGCGATGCCGCCAGTTCCAGATTGCCGCAGGCTGAACCGGAGTTGCCGATGTAGCTCTTGATCGCTGTCACCGGAACCTTCTCCGCCGCCGCGCCGAAGACATCGTGAATGGCCGCCGCTTCGGCGTTGTCCATGTCCTTTGTCGCGAGGCCGTGAGCGTTGATGTGTCCGATGTCGGCGGGATCCACACCAGCCATCCGCAGAGCCAGCCGCATCGCATTGACCATCGCCTGCCGACAGTCCGGAGTGCCGTCCTTTCCGAGCACGCAGGACGAACCCGCGCCGAGAAGTTCGCCAATGATCGTCGCGCCGCGCGACTGCGCGTGCGCCTCGGTTTCCAGCACGAAGGTGCAGGCGCCTTCACCCACCACCTGCCCGGCGCGGGTCGCATCAAACGGCCGGCACCAGGTGGCCGGGGGAGCGTCACCGCAATCAGCCAGTCCGCCCCAGATGCGGGCATGCAGCGCTTTCACTTCATGGACGCGGCTGCCGGTCGTTCCCGCCAGCATGATGTCCGCCCGGCCCAGGCGGATGATGCCCAGCGCTTCGGCCAGTACGTTGTTACTGGTGGCTTCCGCCATCGTCAGAGAATTGTTCGGACCGCGCGCATCGGCGTTAATGCCGATGTGACAGGCCGGCATGTTCGGCAGGTACTTCAGCAGCCAGAGCGGGTCCATTTTATCCAGGCCCGCGCCGCCCCATTCGCCGAACTGAAACTGATTGTCGTCGCTGGCGCTGGCGAACGCTCCGTCCTGCAGATCCATCGTCGGCGAATACATCTGATTGGCGCCGAATTCGATCCCCAGCCGGTCGTGATTGATCGTTTCCAGATTCATCGCCGACTGGCCGATCGCGAGGTTCGCAGAGGCCACTCCCAGCGCAATTTCACGGCACATCAGCTTGATGCTCTTCCGCTGAGCCTTCAGATATTCCTTCTTCGCGGTCTCTTCGGTGAAGCCGGTGCATTCGCCCGCGACGTTCCCGGGCAGAGCCGTCGCGGCCAGCAGTTTGACGTGATCAATGCCGCTCCTCTTCGCCAGCAGCGCGTCGCGGACCGTTTCCACGCCAATCCCCAGCGGACTGATGATTCCGATGCCGCTGATCACAACTCGATTTGAAGTGCTCATGAGAATACTTAACTCGCACTGCCGCAAAGAAAACTCGCGCGGAACGCACACCTGACAGACAGCTCTCAGGCGGTCCAGAAACGGACATCAACCGGCCGCCTGCGAAAAACCAGCGTCCCGGCAGAAGAGACAACACGGTTTTCAATATCAGTGCCGACAGGAAATCAGTCCGGATTCAAAGTCATGCCGACTCATGAGAAGCGAACCGGATCGGATTTTCAAGCCGGCTGGACAGGCTGTAACGGCACCGGCTCCAATCAGAAACGGCCGATCCGTCACAGCCGCGGAAATCGCTCGGCCACCGCCTTCCGCCAGCCTTCAATATCTGCGTTCATCAGCGTGCATCCGTGGTTTCGAAGAATGGGAGCCGCTGATGCACGCGGATGAGCACGGATTCTGAAAGAGTCTGACCGGTCTGTACTGGCAATACCGGCCAGCCCGGCTGAAACAGTCACTGCGGCTTCGTGTGCGAGCACTGACCCTGAAGCTCACTGGATGACGGGCCGGATCGAACGGCGTTTCTGGCTGAGCGACGATGGCTCCAGCGAGTGGCCGGAATCCTGCGGCTCCGGATCGTTCACGGCCGCATCCGCAGCGGAGGTCGTGATTCCCAGCGCGCGGAACACATCGGACTGCTGATGGGTCGGCAGCGTTTCCAGCCAGACGACTTCCTGATTGACCAGCGCGGCGACGGGCTGGCCGCTGCGGAAGATCAGCCGGTTATGCGGCAGTGCGGGCACCCGCGCATGCGGAGTCACGATGCCGATCAGGTTGAGCGGATCGGTCGCGGACAGGATCAGCAGCGGCGTGTGAGCTGGTGAGGTTGTGAGTTCGGGAGTTTGTGAGGCTGGTCGAGAGGAGGCTTCCTGGGCGGTCTCTGACTCGAATGCCTGGAGAACGGCGGCGCGCACGGTCGCGGTTCGCTTGATCGAAGCGGCCGGCGGGGACTCGCGCAGGTGACGCAGTCGTCGCACGGTTTCTCCCAGCGCGAACTGTTCGCCGGCCACTCCCGCGATGAATCGTCCGCCGCGAATCTCGCCCCGCGCCTCCAGCCGGCGCAGCACCGGCAGCAACTCCCACCACCGCGGTGCTCCGGCTTCGCGCATCAGCAGATCGCGGAACACAACGCCCCAGCGACGCAGCAGTTGCCAGGCCCACTGCTCAACGACGGCCGCTCGATCGGACGGCGCGGACTCCGATTCAG
>Ga0172376_10006329_pt1 | contig 12910 bp, 8 predicted proteins | sample Lak35m_FD_121114 | JGI IMG/M metagenome (GOLD analysis project Ga0172376, IMG submission 121114) | Freshwater microbial communities from Kabuno Bay, South-Kivu, Congo - kab_092012_35m | ecosystem: Environmental > Aquatic > Freshwater > Lake | place: Democratic Republic of the Congo: South-Kivu...
CATCGCCCCGAAGAAATCATTCCCGAGGTCGTAATGTTGATGCGCGACCACACGGGACCGCGATTTGCTCTGAAGGTTCAATAAAAGCGAAAACGCCACCTCCACCAGCGCGCCAAGACTCGGGCGGATCGAGGTCTCGATGCGGCCATGGATCGCGCGGGCGCACATCTCCTCGATGTCGTCGCAATCCCACCAGCCCTGCATGTAAGACTCGCCGAAGCCCAGTGTGCCATCTTTCAGGATTCGGCGATAAAAGCGTCCCTCACGCACCTGGATGTCACACGGCCGCTCGCCGTTGATTTCGATGCCGGCGCGGGCGAAAAGACCCGTCACCACCCGCTCGGCCCGGGTGGTCCGTTTTTTGCGGGAGTGAATGATTTTCGCCGTGCAGGAACTTTGCTGCCGCCCGGCAGGCGTTGCTGTGGCGCTCATCGGCGGCTCTCCCCGTAAAATTCCGAGAGCGCCTCGAGAAGCTCGCGGAGTTTCTCCTCGGATTGCTCACGGAGCCATTGTGCGAGCGATGCGTCCTCGTTTCTCGCCGCCGGAATCGGCCGGTCGGGAACAATGTCGAACATCTCCAACTGGGTTGCTGCGGGGTGCGGGTCGGAATCGTTTTGCATAGGCCCCAGAGGTAGTTCCGGTGCGGGTCCGCACGCCATGAGGTGATCACCCTATCGCGGCACGCGGCGGGGAATGAAATATCTGCCTGCGTGTCCCGGCGTGTGCCGGTGGCCCTCTGCAAAGCAACAAATCGTATCAAACATCTCAATGGACCAACTCCTCGACCAAGTCACCGGAATCGCCACCTCGGCCGATTCCTCCAGCAGACCCTTCCGCATCGTGATCCTCTATGAAAATGTGGTGTCCGCCGCGCGCGCCCTCCGCGCCTGCGAGATTCTGCGCAGCGAAATCCCCCACGACGCCGCCTTGGAGATCAATGTCTGGAAAATGAGCGCTCTGGGCCTCTCCGAATCCCGCGCCCAATCGGCCTCGGCCGCCGCACGGGCCGATGTGGTGATCTTTTCAGCCTCCGGCCGCGAGGAGCAGCCGCCCTGCATGCCGCTCTGGGTCGATGAATGGCTCGGAAAAAATGCCGCCACAGGCCCTGCCCTCTTCACCCTTCTCGGCGACCACGCCACACCCGGCGCCACTTCCTTCGCCTCGTGGCTTCGCGAAAAATCCGTCACCAACGGCATCGATTTTTTCAGCCACCCCTCGCTGAACTCGGCACAGTGCGCCCCGCTCAGGGATATCCCACTCCTCATGCCGCCGAGGGGTGTTCCTCAAGCTGTGGGCATTCCCGTCGAGGAATGGCGTCCTGGCTCAGCCTCCGAGCACCTTGAGAGCGCCTTCGACATCATCGAAAATTTCGGCGCCCATCTCCGCGCCCGTTTGCAGGAGGTTCGACTCCAACACGAGTCGCCCCGACATCAGGAAAAACCTGATGCCTTGTCCTGCTAAATCCCCGATCCCCTCGCATCTTGACTTCGCCAGAATTTCGCAAATGAATGCGTGCAATGCAAATTGATGCGTATTTTTACCCCCCCCCCGAATTTTTTGTGACGGGTCTTCGTTTATCGAAACTCTCGGAAAAACCTGAACACCACCTATGACAAATCTCCTCAGCAGAAGCCTGCCCTACCCGGCGTGCCAATCATGCGGTGATGTGCAATTCCGGACTCTTGCCGAGCAAATTCCTGATGTCGTCATGCGCATGGACGCCAATGGCCGGTTCATCCATGTGAACTCGCGCATCGAGGAACTCACCGGAATTCCGGCAGGGAATTTTTTTGGCAAGACATGCAGAGAGGTCGGTTTGCCCGATCACTGCGCCTCCCTCTTGGAGGAAATGGCCCGCGACACCCTCGCCGAAGGCAGGAAAGTGAATTGCGAGGTTCAAGTCGAGCTTAATGGCTCCAGGCGCAACCTCCACATCCGCACGGTTGCCGACCAGACCTTCACAACGACCCCGGTTCTCATCGCCACTGTTCAGGATATCACCCCCTTGCGTCACAATGAACACAATCTCGAAGAGACCGTGCAGCGTTTGTCCCACCATGTGCACAACACCCCGCTCGCCGTCATGGAATGGAAATCCGATGGCAAGTATGAAATCTGGAACAGGGAAGCGGAGGAAATGTTTGGCTGGTCACTCCGGGAGATGAGGAAAAAAACGATCGATTTCTTGGAGTGGATCCACCCCGACGACCGGCAGGCATTCAGCGTGATCCTCGACCGTCTCAAGCAAGGGCAAGTGGTCAGCGACTTCGCAAAATGCCGCACCCTTCACCGGACAGGCGGCATGTTGTTTTGCGAGTGCCACCTCTCTGTGCTTCTCGATTCCGAGGGCCATGCGAAATCCCTCCTTTGCGTGGCAAACGATGTCACCCCCCGCGAGTTGGCCGACCAGGAGATGCATCTCATGAACGCCGACCTTGAATCGCGGATTCGCGAGCGCACCTTCGAACTGGAGGCTTCAAACCAGCGGCTCCAGAAGGAAATCCTCGCCAGAAAAGCCCTGGAGGCCGAATTGATCTCGATCAGCGAACGCGAGCACCGCCGCGTGGGTCACGACCTGCACGACGGAGTGTGCCAGGAACTCTCGGGAGTCCGTTTTTCCCTCGAAGCCATCTCTAGGAAACGCAGAAGAAGCACCGCGCTGCGCGAGCAAATGGACCTCCTCACCGCTGCCATCGAGCGCGCCGTTCACCACATACGACTCCTCTCGCGCGGTCTCGCCCCGTTGGAACTCGAAGATGGAAATCTTGCCGCAGCCCTCGACGAACTGGCTGCGAACACCAGCACCCTCTTCCGTGTGGAGTGCAAAACGAAATCGCGCGGACGCTCCAACAAGCTCGGGATGGATAAAGCCATCAACCTCTTCCGCATCGCCCAGGAGGCAATCCAGAACGCCATCAAACACGGCGATGCCAAGCAAATCCTCATCGATCTGGACTTGATCGGTGGCAGGCTCATGATCAGCGACAACGGCAACGGCTTCAAGGAAAATCCCCCCGCTCCAGCGCCCGGCAGTGGAATGGGCCACAAAATCATGAATCACCGCGCCGCCGCGATTCAGGGAACCGTCTCCCTGCAGAGCAACCCGGCCGGAGGAGTGCGCGTAACCTGTCTGTTCAAGAAATGAAAAAAAAGACCCCGCCCGGAAACAGGAAACCCCGTAAAAAACGGATTCTCATTGTTGACGACCACCCGATGACCCGCATGGGGATCAAAATGGTGATCGATGGAGAGCCCGGACTCGAAGTCTGCGGCGAAGCCGCAACGGCAGGCGAGGCCCTCGACGCGGCCATTCGATTGAAGCCGGATCTGGTCCTCACCGATGTCTCCCTGATCGGACGCAGTGGCTTCGAACTGGTGCAGGATCTCCGCGCACGCTGCCCGGACATCCCCGTTCTCATCCTCTCGATGCACGCCGAGACGAGCTACGCCCGGCGCGCCCTAGAGATCGGCGCTCGAGGCTACATGATGAAGTGCGAACACAGCGACAAAGTGTTGGAGGCCATCCACACCGTTCTCAACGGTCGCATCGCTGTCAGCGAGTCCATAGCCGGCCACTTGCTCGAATATCTTTCCAACCGCTCGAAACAAAAACAAACCGGACCCGATTCACTCAGCCCAAAAGAGTTTGAGGTCTTCAATCTCATCGGCGAAGGCGTGGGCACACAGGATATCGCAAAACGCCTGAACCTCAGCCCCAAGACCGTCGAGACCCATCGCGCCCACATCAAAGCGAAGCTCAACGCCTCCTCGGCGTCCCATCTCATCGCCATTGCAGCTGATTGGATTGCAAGACAAAGTATGACGGAGAACAATTTTTCAGGTAACTTGATTTAGATGTCAGGCCATACCCAACCATCGATTGAAAACTCCTTTGATCCGAAAAAAAATCCTGTCGCCGTGGTCGGATGTTCCGCAGGCGGCATCTAAGCCCTCGTCGCATTTTTCACGGAAATTCCCGCCGACCTTCCCGCCTTTGTCGTGGCCAGCCATTTTCCGCCGTCCGGCGAGAGCCATTTGGTCGAGATCCTTGCGCGCTCATGTGCCCTGCCAGCAGCATGGGCGGATTCCGGTTCTTGCCTCGAACCGGGCACAAGCCATGTGCTGCCACCGGGCCGTTTGTTCGGAATCAAAGGCGGCCGCCTACTGGAAAAAGGCCCGCTGCCCGCCCATGGCTCACCCGTTCTCATAGACACAATTCTGGAATCCCTCGCTGTGGATCATGAACACGAATCCCTCGCCATCATTCTCTCCGGTGCCGGAAGCGACGGAGCACGGGGAGCGCGTGTCTTAAAGCAGGCCGGCGGCATCGTCTGCGTTCAGGAGCCCGGCACGGCCGCATTCGGGGGCATGGCCGCCAGCGTTCTTTTGACCGGCACAGCCGATTTTGTCCTGCCCCCCGCCAAGCTCGCCCATGAGATCGCCCGCCTCGTGCGCCATGAGATGTCCATTCCACCAGCGATCACGGATTCCGTCGACGAGGATCAGAGCGCCATGCGCCGCCTCACCAGCCTCCTCCGGAGAAATACCGGCTTCGATCTCGGTGCCTACAAAAGCGAAACCGTGAACCGCCGCATCGAGCGCCGCATGGGCATCTGCCACATCTCCGGCTTCGAGGAATATGTTGCACTTCTCAAAAAAGACCCCGCCGAGTGCGAGAACCTCGCCAAGGACATGCTCATCAGCGTGACCCGCTTTTTCCGCGATCCCGAGGTGTTCGAGAACCTCCGCAAAAATGTCCTGCCCCGCCTGGTGCGCTCCGCAGGCGGACGCTCCCTCCGCTTCTGGGTGCCCGGTTGCGCCACCGGTGAGGAGGTTTACTCCATCGGCATCCTCCTCGAGGAGGTGCTCCGCGAATGCGGCGAGATCAACCTGCCCTGCCGCTTCTTCGCCACCGAAATCGCAGGCCAGGGCATTTACCCCGGATCCATCGCCTCCGATATTCCCCCCGAGCTCCTCGAAAGATACTTCACCCGCCATGGCGAGCACTACCAGATTTGCCGCACCGTCCGCGAACGCATCGTCTTCGCCAAACACAACCTCCTCAAGGACCCGCCCTTCACCCGCATCGATTTCGTCAGTTGCCGCAATGTGCTCATCTACCTCCAGCCCTCCGCCCAGCAACGCGTGCTCTCGATCCTCCACTACGCCCTCCGCCCCGAAGGCGTCCTCGCCGTCGGCCTCAGCGAGAGCCTTGGCGAACTCCAGAACGATTTCGAGACGATGGATGCCCGCCTCCACCTTTTCCGGAAAAAAAACACCATCCCCGGCGCGCTGCCCGATGCCCTTCACTTCGGCATCCTCCGTGCCGTCGCCGACCAACCCCTCACCGTGCCCCCGTTGCCGAACCACTCGCTCTCCAGCGAACCACGGCTCACCGAATCCTTCACAAACCGCATCCTCTCCCGCCTCGGCCGCACCTGCTTCGTCCTCAACGAGCAGATGGATATCCTCTACAGCTTCGGATCCCCCGCCAAATACGCCTCCCTCGCCGAGGGCCGCACCAGCCTCAAACTTACCAGCCTCCTGCCGCGCGACTTCGCCGCCAGCCTCTCCGCAGCCGCCGGCAAGGTTCTAAACGAGGGACGCCCCTTCAAATACGGCCCCGTTGAAACACCCCAGGGTCCCGTCAATGTCCTCGTCGAGTCCTTCCGCTCCCCCGGCCAGGACAGGCTTTTCCTCCTAGTCTTTTTTGAAGACATGGAAAAAAACCTCCCCCTCGAACACCCGCCCTTCGACCTCAAGGAAAGCATGCTCCGCATCGCCGATCTCGAAGAGGAACTCCGCGCCAGCAAAATGCGCCTCAAGGCCGCCATCGAGGAGCTCGAAGCCTCGAACGAGGAGCTCCAAACCTCCAACGAGGAGCTTCAGGCCTCGAACGAGGAACTCCAAAGCGCCAACGAGGAACTCGAAACCGTCAACGAGGAACTCCAGACCCTCAACAACGAACACCAAACCAAAATCGCCGACATCACCAAAGCCAACGAGGACCTCGACAACTTCATCGCCAGCACCGCCATCGCCACCATCTTCCTCGACAACGGACTCCGCATCCGCCGCTTCACACCCCGCGCCGCAGAAACCACCGGCATCCTCCCCCACGACATCGGCCGCGAAATCACCGACCTCGCCCACCCCCTCCTCGCCCACGCCGCCGAAGCCGCCCGCCACATCCTCGCAGGCGAAAAAATCTTCGAATCCTTCCTCCCCGCACCCGACGGCGAAAAAATCCTCCTCCGCGCCACCCCCTTCCTCAACAAAGACGGCTCCCGCAGCGGAGCCACCGTCAGCATCATCCGCATCAGCCGCAAATAACCCCCCGCCCCCTTCCGACAAAAAATTTGGACGATCGTCCAAAAAATTAGTCGAAAGCCCTCCTCAAAAACCAAAATTTTTTAACGGTAAAAACCCCGGAAAAGCCCTCCATGTGTGCCTCCAAAGTGCAACAAAAAATTTGGACGATCGTCCAAATTTTTTGTCTTTCTTAATACAAGTCGAACGCGATATGAGGATGAAGACCAGCATCGCAGCGAAAGCCCGCAGCCTTCAAAACTCCAAACTCTCTCATTCGCATAACGCCAGAGGGCGCATGACTCCCAATTTTTGGTCGACCCCTGAACCACGAAAACCGACCTCGCGACACCCCTGTTTGATCAGCGCAAAAAACCAAAAAAGCTTTCTCGATCCTACTTTTCAGAAGGACAAATATTTTGGACGATCGTCCAAAAAAATAGTCGAAAGCCCTCCTCAAAAACAAAAATTTTTTAACGGTAAAAACCCCGGAAAAGCCCTCCATGTTTGCCTCCGAAGTGCAACAAAAAATTTGGACGATCGTCCAAATTTTTTGTCGCAGCTCGCGGTTATGGTTTTGCTTGATGCAAAAGTGTGGCTGGGAAGGATTGATACCAAAGTCTACAAGGGTTTGGATTTTCGGATGACTTCGCTTTCTTGAGTCTCGGGGAGCATGCCCGTCTCGGGGGCGCCGCCTTGCGCTCTCGCGAGGCGATCGGGAAAATCCGGCCAGAGGCCGCTCGAAGCTCTCCATGTTGGGCGCGGGGCGCACCCGACGGCATCCGAGGGCCTCCAGTTCGTAGAGCCTACGGATCGGAGAGCGGGTGCGCTCCCCGGGACCAAGCGCTACCGCGTCGATGTCCAAAGATCAAAAAGCATATAGACATTGGTATGAGTTACCGGCTTGCGGTCGTTTTTTGTTTCAAGCTTTGCTGGGCGGGTGCGGGTTGGAACGCGCGGGGGAGGCAGATGTGCTCTTCGAGACCATTCTATTGCGGTTCCTGCGCGCTGGGTGGTTTGACAGCCTGGCGGCGGGGTTCAGTGGCATTATTCCCACTCGATGGTTGCGGGTGGTTTGCTGGAGATGTCGTAGCAGACGCGGTTGACGCCTTTGACCTCGTTGATGACGCGGGCTGAGATGCGGGAGAGGATTTCCTGGGGCATGCGAACCCAGTCGGCGGTCATGCCGTCATGGCTGCTGACGATGCGGAGGGCGATGGTGTAGTCGTAGGTCCGCTCGTCGCCCATGACTCCGACGGAGCGGACGGGCAGGAGAACGGCGAAGGATTGCCAGACTTTGTAATACCACCCGGCGGCTCTCATTTCTTCGATCACGATGGCATCGGCCTCGCGCACGATGCGGAGGCGTTCGGCGGTGATTTCGCCGATGATGCGAACAGCAAGGCCGGGGCCGGGGAAGGGTTGGCGGTGCACGATTTCCTTGGAGAGTCCGAGTTCCTCGCCGACGCGGCGGACCTCGTCTTTGAAGAGTTGGCGCAGGGGTTCGACGAGCTCGAATTTCATGCGCTCAGGGAGGCCGCCGACATTGTGGTGGCTTTTGATGAGGGCGGCGGGATTTCCCGAGATGGAAACGCTTTCGATGACATCCGGGTAGAGGGTGCCTTGCGCGAGGAAGCGGTAGTGGCCGGGGTCGGTCTTCTTGAGATCCTTTGCGGCGGCTTCGAAGACTTTGATGAATTCGTTGCCGATGATTTTGCGTTTCTTCTCGGGGTCGGTGACGCCTTTGAGTTTTGTAAGAAATGGCTTCGAGGCATCCACCGTTTTCATGCGGATGCGGAACTCTCCGGCGAAGAGTTTTTCCACGGCGGCTCGCTCATTAGCGCGCAGGAGGCCGTTGTCAACAAAGATACAGGTCAGGCGGTCGCCGATAGCTTTGTGCAGGAGGGCCGCCGCGACGGAGGAGTCCACTCCGCCGCTCAGGCCGAGAATGACGCTACCATCGCCGACCTGCTCCTGGATTTCACGGCAGGAGCGGTCGATGAAGGATTCCATCGTCCAGTTGGATTTGCAATTGCAGATGCGGTGCACGAAATTTGCGAGGATTTCCCCACCACGCGGAGTGTGCACGACCTCGGGATGGAATTGCAGACCGTAGATGTTGCGTCTGGTATCGCCAATGACAGCGTGTGGCGAGTTTTCGGTTTTTCCGAGTGGACGGAAGCCGGAGGGGAGTTCGGTGATCTTGTCACCATGGCTGTTCCAGACATCAAGGGTGGCCGGGAGTTTGTGGAAGAGGGCGCATTTCGCGTCGCCTTTGAGTTTTCCCGGGCCGTATTCGCGCTCGGTTGAGCGCTCGACCTTGCCCCCGAGACCGTGGGCGATGAGTTGCATGCCGTAGCAGATGCCGAGCACGGGGATGCCGAGATCGTAGATTTTGCGGTCCACCTGCGGCGCCTTGGGCGCGTAAACGCTCGCGGGACCGCCCGAGAGAATGATTCCCGAGGGCTTCAGCTTGGCGATGGCGGATGCTTTGGTGTGGTAAGGGACGATCTCCGAGTAGACCTGACATTCCCGAACACGGCGGGCGATGACTTGTGTGTATTGGGAACCGAAATCCAGAATGAGGATTTTATCTCCGGCGGGTTGTTGCGGCATGGCGTGGTGATTATCTGTAATCTGGGCCGAAGTCGTCTTTCATGGGGGTGTCAGAAACAATTTTCCCGCGCCCTTGAATGCCCTCTTGGAATTGATCGCCGACATCCTCGACGGAATGCTCGGAAACTGCGCACCCGCTCAGGAGGAGTAAAATTTGTAATGACAAAAAGAAAAACAAGAGTTTCATGGAGTATGTCAAGGTAACCCCCCCCTCCTGCCATGGCAAACATCATTCCTCCTGAATTGTTGCTCGACTTCTACCGCAAGGGCATATTTCCCATGTCCATCAACGGCGAGACACGGCTGTTCTCTCCCAATCCGCGCGGAATCATTCCCCTCGGGGAATTCCGGATTCCGCATGGCACGAAAAAGACATTGAGAGACCCCGCTTGGGAGTTGCGGGTGAATACGGCTTTTGAAGAGGTCATGTCCGGCTGTGCCGGGCGCGACGAGACCTGGATTGATGACGGAATTGTGCAGAGTTACACCGCCCTGCACGATCTTGGCCATGCCCATTCGGTCGAGATATGGCGCGACGGCCAACTTGCGGGCGGACTGTATGGTGTGCAAATCGGCGGGGCATTTTTCGGGGAGTCGATGTTCCACAGCGTGCCTGGTGCCTCGAAGGTTGCGGTCTGCCGTCTGGTCGAGATGATGCGTGCCGGCGGATTCCTCCTTCTCGACACGCAGTGGGTTACACCGCATCTCGAAAAATTCGGCGCACGCGAGATTCCCCGCGTCGATTATCTAGACTTGCTGAACGAGGCCATGAAAACAACCGCCGTTCTGAGACCCTAATTTCGAACCACCGCCCGGTTTTCAAACGCGAAAAAACGAACACCACGGTTGTCATCCCCGTCATTCTCGGTTATCAACACTGTCCCTTTTTGGATGGGTGGCAGAGTGGTCGATTGCGCACGCCTGGAAAGCGTGTATACCGAAAGGTATCGGGGGTTCGAATCCCCCCCCATCCGCCAGGAAAAGGGGCAGCCCGTTATTGGCGTCGGGCCTGGCTTTTTCTTTTATGGAAATCCATCGTGCCCGACTGTAGTTTGCGGTGGATGAACCGTCGGGGGAGCCTCACCAATCAAGAACCAACGGCCAACCGCGATGCGTGGAGGCGTTGGCTTTGGCCGGCATTGTTTGCTTCGATTTTGATGCACCTGCTTTTCTGGAATTGGTCGAGAAATTTTCCGGTGGATCGCGTGAGTGAGGAATTTTACGAAAAAATTGTTCCGCGAACTTTCCAGATCGAGAGGGTCGAGGTCGATCCTCGCCTTCTGGAGCCTGAGAGGGAAGAAAACACTAAGACCCGTATATCGCCAGTTTCCGCTCCCTTGCCCGAGGAGACTATTGCGTTTGAGGAAGGTGTCTCACCTGCGCAGGATATAAAAAATGCTCCTCGCTTGGATACGGCGATTCTCAATGAAAAGCCCGTCATGGGGGAATCCGCCACACCTGGCGCAGCCATGCCCGGTTCCCTACCTATGGCGGCGGATGCTCCGCTGGAAGACATGCTCAAGGAAGTGCCTTCACTGAAAAGCGATCCATTGGCAACCCTGCCGCAGCCGGTAGCGGGGTCCGAATTGGGAAAAAGTTTGTCCACACGGCCCGAGCATGGCAAGGGATTCTCCGATCTGGACGAGTTGCTCGCGCGCACGGGGCCTCTCACGCCTGACACCGCCCCCATCATGTTGCCGGGTGATTTGCTTTTTGAATACGACGCCTACCGCCTGCAGCCGGGCGCGATTTCCAGCATGCAAAAACTCGGCCAACTTCTGCTGCGGAATCCGCGTTATCGTTTTGTGATCGAGGGCCACAGCGATTCTTTCGGGCCGGATGATTACAACCTCCGCCTCAGTGAACTCCGCGCGGAAACGGTCAAGGAGTGGTTGATTTCTTCGATGGGAATTCCAGCCCAGTCCATCGAAACACGCGGCTTCGGCAAGTCGCGGCTTCGCGCTCCGGCGACAGGCACGATTGAAGAGCAACAAATCAACCGGCGCGTGGAAATCGTGATCCGTCCACCCTCGCCATGAGTCAGCCTCCCGAACCGCAGACCCTTGAGAAATCGGCCTTGGAGCTCTCGAGGAACGCCCGGGCCGGACGCAGCGAGCCGGTTGCCCTTTTTCAAAGTTTTCGCAAGGAGGAAGAGGCGCGCCTCCGCGCATGGCATGAGGCGGGAGGCGGGGGACGCGAGATCGCCCGCCAGCGATCCGACATGGTGGATATTCTCTTCCGAGAGCTCTTCGAGGATGTTGGGCGGCGGGTCGCAAAAAAATCCCTCGCAGGCCGGCTCTGCGTGGCGGCATTCGGCGGTTATGGCCGACGCGAACTCACGCCGATGAGTGATGTGGACATTCTCTTCCTGCAGGACAAAAGCGGTGTGGACAAGGAGGTGGAGGAGATCATCCGCCAGACACTCGTCGCACTCTGGGATATCGGGTTCAAGGTAGGGCACGCCACGCGCTCGATCAAGGAGGCTGTTGAAAAGTGCAACGAAGACCCGATCACAAAAACCTCGATGCTTGAGTGCCGCCTGCTCGCAGGCGAGCGCGAGATTTTCAATCGCTTCAAAGAACGCTTCCAAGAAGACTGCGTGCGCGGAAAGGCCGATCAATACATTGCATGGCGCCTGGCCAATCAGGCCGAGTTGCGGGGAAAATACGGGCGCACTGTTTTCATGCAGGAGCCGAACATCAAGAACGGCACTGGAGGGCTTCGCGATTACCAGAGCCTGCTCTGGGTTTCCCAATTCAAGCTGGGCGTCAACACGACGGCCAAGCTTGTGGAAGCAAAAATCCTGCGCGATGGCGACAGGCGCCAACTGGAAAAAAGCCACGACTTCATGATCCGCACCCGGGCCGCGATGCAGTATCTCAACGGGCGCTCGGCGGATGTTCTGACTCTGCAACTCCAGGGGCGGGTCGCCAACGAATTCGGCTACCCCCAGAAAAACATCCTCCGCAAGGTCGAGGCCTTCATGCGCGATTACTACGGCCACGCGCGGACGATTTATCTCGTGACGGAAGATGCGCTCCAATACATGGAAGCAAGGCCGGTCACCCGCCCGCAGGGCATTTTCAGCCTTTTCGGAGTTCGCCAGAAACCCGCGAAGCTCGACCGGTTCATTATTCGCAATGGCCGCATCGAACCCGAGTCGAGGGATATTTTCAACGACGACCCATACCGCCTCATGAGGGCCTTCCACCACGCGCAGGTGCGGCAGTTGGAATTCCATCCCGAGCTTGTCGATCTGGTCCGACGCCGCCTGCATCTGATCGACCGCACCTTTCAATACTCTGTCGCCGCGCGGGAGACCTTTTTTGCCATCCTGTCGAGGAAGGGCGAGGTCGGCCGCACGCTCCGCCTCATGCACGACCTCGGGGTCCTTGGACGCTACATACCGGAATTCGGCGCGCTCGATTGCCTTGTCCAACACGAGTTCTACCACCGCTACACGGCGGATGAGCACACCCTCGTCTGCATCGAAAAGCTGGACCGGGTTCTGTTTTCCGCCGAGCGAAAACTCGGTGGCTACCGTCAGATTTTCCAGAAACTCGAGGATCCCTCCATCCTGTATCTTTCCATCCTTCTCCACGATGTGGGGAAGGCGGCCAACACGCGACACCATGAAGAGGAAAGCGCGGTGCTCGCGCACAAGGTCTCGCGCCGTTTGCAGCTCACTCCCGACCGCCGCCGCATGTTGCTGACGCTTGTGGATTCCCACTATGTGCTCTCGAAGATGGCCCAGAGCCGGAATCTCGAGGACTCGGCAACCATCGAGGAGTTCGGCCGGATCATTCGCAACCGCAAAAATCTCGATGCGCTCATGCTCCTGACGCTGGCCGATGGCATGGGAACGAGCGATCAAAACTGGTCCGACTGGAAGGAAGGGCTTGTCTGGACGCTTTATCGCCGGACCGGCCAATGGCTCGAAGGAGGGGTCGATGCAATGGAGCAGAGCCGCCGCGACCGCCAGGCG
>Ga0172376_10006331_pt1 | contig 12909 bp, 8 predicted proteins | sample Lak35m_FD_121114 | JGI IMG/M metagenome (GOLD analysis project Ga0172376, IMG submission 121114) | Freshwater microbial communities from Kabuno Bay, South-Kivu, Congo - kab_092012_35m | ecosystem: Environmental > Aquatic > Freshwater > Lake | place: Democratic Republic of the Congo: South-Kivu...
GTTCATGGAGAAGCACAGCGTCAGCCGCCTGATCGGCGCGCCGCCCGGCTACGTGGGCTACGAGGAGGGCGGCACGCTCACCGAGGCCGTGCGGCGCAAGCCCTACAGCGTGCTGCTGCTCGACGAGGTGGAGAAGGCCCACCCGGACGTCTTCAACGTGCTGCTGCAGGTGCTCGACGACGGCCGCCTGACCGACGGCCAGGGCCGCACGGTGGACTTCAAGAACACCGTCATCGTGATGACGAGCAACCTGGGATCGCACCAGATCATGCAGATGGCCGGCCAGGACAGCGCGCTCATCCGCGACGCCGTCTGGGCCGAGGTCAAGCAGCACTTCCGGCCCGAGTTCCTGAACCGGATCGACGAGACCGTGGTCTTCCACGCGCTGGACCGCGAGCACATCGAGGCGATCGCGAAGATCCAGCTCGAAGGGCTGCGCCAGCGTCTGGCCCGGATGGACATGCAGCTCGAGGTCGCGCCGGCAGCGCTGACGGAGTTGGCCAAGGTCGGCTTCGATCCGGTGTTCGGCGCGCGGCCGCTCAAGCGCGCGATCCAGCACCGCATCGAGAACCCCGTGGCGCGGCTCATCCTGCAGGGCCGCTTCGGCCCGAAGGACGTGATCCCGGTGGGGGTCGAGGACGGTGACTTCGTTTTCGAGCGGGTGGTGCACTGAGCCCTGAACAGCGGGGGGGGCGGCGGACGGTCACCGCTGCCCCCGACCCGTTGCGCCTTGCGGCCGCCTGTCGTGCGGCAGCGGCAAGCAGGGTGTGTGCGTTCTAGGGCCGTGGCGGCGGCTGCTCCTGCTCCTGCTGCTGCTGATACTCGACCAGGGCGAAGGCCTGGTCCACCGCCTCGAAGATGGCGCTCTCGAGCTGATCCCGCTCCTGGGGCGACAGGTAGAAGTAGAAGTCAGCCTCGTGGCGGATGTATCGTGGCGGCAGTCGGTTCAACGCCAGACAGGCCACGTCGAGCAACTGCGCGGCTGGGTCGCGCAGCGTGCCGCGCTGCGCAGCCACCTCCATGACACGGCGGAACACCGCATGCTCCTGCCGGTTGACGACACTGCTGAAATCGACGGCGGGCAGTTCCATGGTGCGTGATCGGTGTGGCGCGGTGAGCGCATGGGGGTGGAGGGAGGGTCTGCCGAGGGCCTCTTGACGAGAGCGACCTGTCTTGCCTGCCGAGCCTGCTCAGACTGCTCAGACTGCTCAGGCTGCTCAGGCTGCTCAGGCTGCGCCCAGCGCTTCGACGAAGCCCTCTCGGCCCGGCGTCAGGCGCGTCGGGTTCGCGGCGACGAAGTCGAGCATGCGCTCGATGCAGCCCAGCGCGCGCACGCGGACGGACTCGTCGACGTGGACCTCGCCCGTGCCGCGCTCCAGACAGTCGATCAGGCCCTGCAGGCCGTTCATGGCCATCCAGGGGCAGTGCGCGCAGCTCTTGCAGGTGGCGCCACTGCCGGCGGTCGGGGCCTCGAGCAGTTGCTTGCCCGGCGCGAGCTGGCGCATGCGGTGCAGCAGGCCGTTGTCGGTGGCGACGATGTAGGTGTCGGCGTCGCCCTCGACCACCGCCTGCAGCAGCTGCGCGGTCGAGCCGACCACATCCGCCTGACGCACGACGCTTGCCGGTGACTCCGGGTGCACCAGCACGCGCGCCTGCGGGTGCTGCTGGCGCATCAGTTCCAGCTCGACGCCCTTGAATTCGTCGTGCACGATGCAGGCGCCGTCCCACATCAGCATGTCGGCGCCGGTCTGCGACTGGATGTAGCGGCCGAGGTGGCGGTCGGGCGCCCACAGGATCTTGCGGCCCTGGGCCTTCAGGTGCTGCACGATGGGCAGGGCGCAGGAACTGGTGACCATCCAGTCGGCGCGCGCCTTCACGGCGGCGCTGGTGTTGGCGTAGACGACCACCTCCCGGTCGGGGTGCGCGTCGCAGAAGGCCGAGAACGCGTCGGCCGGGCAGCCGAGGTCGAGCGAGCAGGTGGCCTCCAGGTCGGGCATCAGCACGCGCTTGTCGGGCGACAGGATCTTGGCCGACTCGCCCATGAAGCGCACCCCGGCCACCACCAGCGTGCGTGCGTCGTGCGTGCGGCCGAATCGCGCCATCTCCAGCGAATCGGCCACGCAGCCGCCGGTCTCGAGCGCCAGGTCCTGCAGGTCGCCATCGACGTAGTAATGGGCCACGAGCACGGCTTGTCGCGCGCGTAGCAACTCCGCCGCGCGGCGCTTCAGCGCCGCGCGCTGCCCCGGGCTCGCCGGGGGCGCGACGCGCGCCCACGCGTGCGCGGTGCAGGAGGTGCCGTCGGCGTCCTGACGCGTGTAATCGAACATCACGGCGCTCATCGCGCCCTCCCGTCGCTGCGGAAAAAACCGGGATGGTAGCCGACGCGGCTCGATCCCACCCCGGACAGATGGCGCACAATCGTCGCGGTTCAAGACCCGTACGCACCGCGCGGCACTGCGCGGCGCCCGCCGAGACCCGACACCGCATGTCCTCCGCACTCACTGCCCCGGCCCCGTTGGCCCGGGACGCGCGTGTCATCGGTGTCGTCGCCGTGGCGCACGGCACCTCGCATTTCTTCCACCTGCTGCTGCCGCCGCTGTTCCCGGACTTCATCCGCGACTTCGGCCTGAGCTACGCCGAGCTCGGTCTGCTCGTCAGCGTGTTCTTCCTGGTCTCCAGCATCGGGCAGGCGCTGTCGGGTTTCCTGGTGGACAAGGTGGGGGCCCGCAGCGTGATGTACGCGGCGTTGGGGTGCTTCGTGCTGGCGGCGCTGGCGGCTGCATCGGCGCAGGGCCAGGTCGGCCTGGTCTTCGCCGCGGTGCTCGCGGGGCTGGGTAACTCGCCCTTTCACCCGGTGGATTTCACGATCCTGAACAAGCGCGTGTCCACGGCGCGCATCGGTCACGCCTTCTCGGTGCATGGCATCAGCGGCAACCTCGGCTGGGCGGCAGCGCCGGCCTTCCTCATCGGGCTGGCTGCCTTCAGCGGCAGTTGGCGGGTGGCCTTCGTCGGCGCGGCGCTGTGGGCGCTGGCGGTGCTGGTGCTGGTGGCCTTGCACCACGAGTTGCTGGACGACCGGGCTCCGCTGCTGGCCGATGCGCGGCCGGACGCGGCCCCCACGGCGTCGCGAAAGGCATCTGCATCGCCCCGCGCCGCATCGCCTTCGGCCGAGCACCCGCTGGCCTTCCTGAAGCTGCCCACGCTGTGGGTGTGCTTCATCTTCTTCTTCTGCAGCACCATCGCGCTGTCGGCGATCCAGGGCTTTTCCGCACCGGCACTGCAGCGTCTTTACGACCTGCCGTTGTCGGCGGCGGCGTCGGTGCTCACGGGCTTCATGCTCGCCGGCGCGGCCGGCATGATCGTTGGCGGCTTCCTGCTGCACCGCGTGCCGCGGCTGGAGTGGACGATCGGCGTGGCCATGTCAGGCTCGGCCTTGCTGATGCTGCTGGTGGCCACCGGCTGGTTGCCGGGCGCGATGGCCGCTGTCGTCGCGGCGTTGGCGGGTTTCGGCACCGGCGTCGCTGGCCCCTCGCGAGACATGTTGATCCGTCAGGCCGCCCCGCCCGGCGCCACCGGACGGGTCTATGGCACGGTGTACGCCGGCTTCGACGTCGGCTTCACGCTGGGCGCGCCAGTCTTCGGCTGGCTGCTGGACCACGGACATCCGTCTGCGGTCTTTGCCGGTGCGGCCCTGGCCTGGATGACCGGCATCGCCGCGGCGTCCTGGGTCGGGCTGCGCACGGCCAGCCGCCGCACCCCCTGAACCAAGGAGTCCTGATCGATGAATGCCCCTTTGCCGTCCTCGCCCTCGTCTTCCCCGGCATCGGCTGCACCGGCCAGCGCGTCCCGGCTGGCTGGCCACGCCCTGGTCGAGGCCCTGCTCGCCCAGGGCGTGGACACCTGCTTCGGCGTGCCGGGGGAAAGCTATCTCGCGGTGCTGGACGGCTTCCATGAGCACCGTGACCGCATCCGTTTCATCGCCTGCCGCCAGGAGGGTGGGGCGGCCTTCATGGCCGACGCGCAGGGCAAGCTGTCGGGCCGCCCGGGCATCTGCTTCGTCACACGCGGCCCCGGGGCGTCCAACGCCGCGATCGGTGTGCACTCGGCCTTCCAGGATTCCACGCCGATGATCCTGTTCGTCGGCCAGGTGGCGAGCGACCAGCGCGACCGCGAGGCCTTCCAGGAGGTGGACTACCGCCAGATGTTCGGCCCGGGCACGCTGGGCATGGCCAAGTGGGCCGCCGAGGTGCAGAGCGCCGACCGTCTGCCCGAATACGTGGCGCGCGCCTTCCATGTGGCGATGCAGGGGCGGCCCGGGCCGGTGGTGCTGGCCCTGCCCGAGGACATGCTGACCACGCCCACGGCCGCGCCGGTGCTGCCGCAGGCCGAGCCAGCCCTGGCCTGGCCCGCGCCCGGCGCGCTGCGCGACCTGCGCGCGATGCTGATGCAGGCGCAGCGGCCCCTCGTCATCGCCGGCGGTTGCGGCTGGACCGCCGCCTCGGTGGAGGCGCTGCAGCGCTTCGCCGAGAACTGGCAACTGCCGGTGAGCTGCGGCCTGCGCTTCCAGGACACCTTCGACAACCGCCACCCGTTGTACGCCGGCGATGCCGGCATCGGCATCAACCCGGCGCTGGCGCGGCGCATCCGCGAGGCCGACCTGGTGCTGGCCATCGGCGTGCGCCTGGGCGAGATGACCACCGGCGGCTACACCCTGCTGCAGGCCCCGCGGCCGGCGCAGAAGCTCGTGCATCTGCACGCAGGCCCCGAGGAACTGGGCCGCGTCTATGCCGCCGACCTGATGCTGCAGGCCTCGCTGGCCTGCGCGGGCAAGGCGCTCGAGACCCTGGCGGCCCCGCCCACGGTGCCCTGGGCCGACTGGGCGCGTGCCGCTCACGACGACTACCTCGCCAACCTGCGCGCGCCCGCGGTCGAGCCGATGGACATGGCCGTCGTGATGAAGACCGTCCAGCGCCTGGTACCCGCCGACACCGTCTACACCAACGGCGCGGGCAACTTCAGCGGCTGGCTGCACCGCTACGTGCAGTACGCGGGCCTGCAGCACCACGGCCGGACCCAACTGGCCTGCACCTCGGGCTCGATGGGTTACGGCCTGCCCGCGGCCGTGGCCGCGTCGCTGCTGGCGCCGCAGCGCACCGTGGTCAACATCGCCGGCGACGGCGATTTCCTGATGACCGGCCAGGAACTCGCCACCGCCACCGGCTACGGCGCCGGCCGGCTGATCAGCGTCGTCGTCGACAACGGCACCTACGGCACCATCCGCATGCACCAGGAGCGCGAGTACCCGGGTCGCGTCAGTGGCAGCGACCTGTACAACCCCGACTTCGCCGCGCTCGCCCGCGCCTACGGCTGGCAGGCCGAGCGCGTGGACGCCACCGCCGACTTCGAGCCCGCCTTCGCCCGCGCCCTGCAGGCCGGTCGCCCCAGCCTCATCCACCTGAAGCTGCCCACCGACGTCATCACCTCGCGCACCACACTGGGCGCCATCCGTGCGTCGGCGCAACAGCGTCTGGCCAAGGGCTGAGCCTGCGGCCGGGGCGTCGGCCCCCGGTCGCTACAATCAGCGGTCTTCGTCGGGGTGTAGCGCAGCCTGGTAGCGCAACTGCTTTGGGAGCAGTGGGTCGGATGTTCGAATCATCTCACCCCGACCACCTCACCTCCGGCCGTCCGGCCGCCCGCAGCGGGCACCGCGGCGCTGACTGCCCGTAGCTCAACTGGATAGAGCAGCTGCCTTCTAAGCAGCAGGTCGGGGGTTCGAGTCCCTCCGGGCAGGCCAGGATCGTCGGTCATGTCTCACGGCCTGGGCCACAGGGGCCACAGGGGGCCCCTGCGGGGCGACTTTGCAGCGGCCGCGGGATCGGCTCGGACGCCTTCGAGGCAGAGCGACGTCGGCCCATAGTCTTGCAAGCTGTTCCGACGGCGGCTGCATCGACTCGTGATGCGGCGGTTCGATCCACTTGACCCTTGCGCCTGGCCCATCCGCCCCGACCTACCGGCCACCCGTTACCCCGGAGCTGAGCTGTGCCCCTGCGTTCATGGTCGACCCCTTTGTCATGGCCCCTGGCGGGCGTGCTGCTGTCGCTGGCGCTCCACGGCCTGGCTTGGGCGGCTCCGACGTCTGCTCCGTCGTCATCTTCGGCAGCACAGGCTGGTGTGCCGGCGACGGTGGCGCAGGTGTCGACTTCGATGGCAACCGCATCCGACACCACCCCCGCCCTGCGGGAGGTTCGCCGCATCGAGGGGGTCGTCGAGTACGCGCTGCCCAACGGCTTGCAGGTGCTGCTCGCGCCCGACGATGCCAAGCCCACGACCACGGTGAACCTGACGGTGCGGGTGGGCAGCCGGCATGAGAGCTATGGCCAGACAGGCATGGCGCATCTGCTGGAGCACATGCTGTTCAAGGGCTCGGCGCGGCATCCACAGCCGTGGGCCGAGTTCGGGCGGCGCGGCTTGCGGGCCAATGGCACGACGTCGGCCGATCGCACCAACTACTTCGCCACCTTTGCCGCCAGCGACGACACGTTGGGCTGGCTGATCGGCTGGATGGCCGATGCCATGGCGGACAGTTTCGTGGCGCGCGAGGCGCTCGACACCGAGATGACGGTGGTGCGCAACGAGATGCAGATGGGCGAGAACAGCCCCGGGCGGATGCTGATGCAGCGCACGCTGGCGGCGATGTACGGCTGGCACAACTACGGCAAGTCGACGATTGGGGCGCGCACCGATGTCGAGGGGGTGGACATCGAGCGGCTGCGGGCTTTCTACCGCACCTGGTACCGGCCCGACAACGCCACGCTGATCGTCACCGGGCGTTTCGACGCGGCGCAGGTGCGCGCGCTCGTCGCGCAGCACTTCGGCGCGATGGCGCGGCCGCCCCAGCCGCTGCCGGTGTTGCCGACGCTGGATGATGTGCAGGACGGCGAGCGCGAGGTGGTGCTGCGCCGGCCGGGCGGCACGCCGACCTTGTTCCTGGCCTATCACGGGGTGCCGGCTGCACACCCGGATCAGCCCGCGCTGGAATTGCTCAGCGCCGTCCTCGGCGACGTGCCGGCGGGGCGCCTGCACCGGCGCCTGACCGAGCAGGGCCTGGCCACCTCCACCTGGGGCTGGGCTGCGGCAATGCACGATCCGGGCTACCTGATGTTCGGCGCGCGCCTGTCCCCGCAGCAGGACGCGCAGGTGGCGCGCGAGGCGATGCTGCAGGTGCTGGAGGCGTCGGCCGGCCACGAGCCTGTCAGCGCCGAGGAGCTCGAGCGCGTGCGCCGGCGCTGGCTGAACGCCTGGGACGACGTTGTCGGCCGGCCCGAGCGTCTGGCCTCGGTGCTGTCGGAGGCCGTGGCGCAGGGTGACTGGCGGCTGCTGTACCTGATGCGCGACCGCATCCGCACCGTCACCCCCGCCGACGTGCAGCGCGTGGCGCGCGAGCGGCTGCTGCCGGCCAACCGCACGCTCGGGCGCTTCGTGCCCACGCCCGAGCCGCAGCGCGCACCGACGCCTGCGCGGGTGGACGTGGCGGCGCAGGTGGCGGCGCTGGCCGATGCCGGCGCGGCCGAGCAGATCGCGCCCTTCGACGCCACGCCGCAGGCCATCGAGCGGCGCGTGCAGCGCAGCCGCATCGGCGGCGTGGACGTCGCGTTGCTGCCCAAGGACACGCGCGGCGGCCTCGTGCGGGGGACGCTGCGGCTGCGCCTCGGCGACGCCGAGTCGCTGCACGGGCTGGGCAGCACGGCCGACCTGATGACCGCGCTGCTCGAGCGCGGCACGGCCACGTTGTCGCGCCAGCAGGTGCAGGACCGGCTGGACGCGCTGCGTGGCGACCTGTCCTTCGGTTTCGGCATGGGCGTGCTGAGCATGGGCTTCGAGGCCCGGCGCGACACCCTGGACGAGGTGTTGAGCCTGGGTCTGGCGCTGCTGCGCGAGCCGGCGCTGGACGCGGCGGCGCTGCAGGAGGTGCGCAACCGCTGGCTGGCCTCGCTGGCCGCCGCGCGCGTCGAGCCCGGGGCGCGCCTGGCCGATGCGCTGGACCGTCATGCCGACCCCTACCCGCGCGGCGACCTGCGGCACGCCCGCAGCTTCGACGAGGTCGAGGCCGACCTGCGGGCCCTGCGCGTCGAGGACCTGCGGGCCTTCCACGCGCGCTTCGTCGGTGCAGGGCAGGGCGTGTTCGCGGCCGTGGGCGATTTCGACGCGCCAGCGCTGCAGGCCTGGCTCGCGCGAGAGCTGGCGAACTGGCGCGCGCCGCAGATTCCGGCACGCATCGAACAGCCGCTGCAGCCCCTGCCGGCCACGCGCATCGTCATCGACACCCCCGACAAGGCCAACGCCAGCCTGCGGATGCGCCAGGTGCTGGCGCTCAGCGATCGCGACCCCGACCACCCGGCGATGGTGTTGGGCACCTACCTGCTGGGCCAGGGCGGGCAGTCACGGCTGTGGAAGCGCATCCGCGAGCGCGACGGCCTGTCCTACGACGTCGGGACCTGGGTGCAGTGGAACGGCTGGGAGCCGGGTTCGCTGTGGCAGGCACGCGCCATCGCCGCGCCGGCAAACCTGCCCGCCGTCGAGGCTGCGCTGCGTGAGGAGATCGCCCGCGTGCTGCGCGACGGCTTCGACGAGCGCGAGGTGGAAGAGGCGAAGCAGGCGCTGCTGGCCTTCCGCCGCCTGTCGATGGCGCAGGACGGCACGCTGGTGTCCATGCTGGTCACCCAGGCCGAGCACGGCGACACGATGGCGCGCACGGCCGCGCAGTTCGAGGCGCTGGCGTCGCTGACGGCCGAGCAGGTCAACGCCGCGCTGCGGCGCCACCTGCAGCCGGACCGCTTCGTCGTGGGTGTGGCGGGGGATTTCGCGGGGCGGTGAACGGTCTGGCCCCGGCCCGCCCAGGTCGCACGCGGATCGGCGTGACGGCCGAGTGCCTTCAGTCCCCCTCGTCGAGGCCGTGTTCACGGTCCAGCGCGTCCATGCGGCGCGCGTAGATCCAGATGATCAGCACGTAGACGATGAGCGAGCCCTGCGCCGCCGTCCAGAAACTGAAGGGCCAGCGGAAGAAGGTGAAGTCCAGCTCCCGCGCGAAGTAGGCGATGCCGAAGGTCACCGCCAGCCACAGCAGGAACAGTCCCCCGGTCAGCCGCAGCGTGCTGCGCCAGTAGGGATGTGGACGGGGGGATTCCTGCATGGTGCGGCGCGAGCGTGCGGTTGTCAGCGGCCCCAGGGCCGGGCGGTGTCCCGCCCGCCCCCGAGGGGGTCAAGAAATCCTGGTGCGGCCCGGCGTTCTGGTGTGAACTGGAGGGTGGGGCGTGCTGGGCTCGGGCGGGCTCGGACGACAGGACGTGGAGGCACCCGCCGGTCGGGACGGGCGCCGCGGCGGCGCGCTGGAGTCCTTGCGGGTGCGTGCCCGCCCCGGGCGGTGGAACGAGTGACCTCCGGTCCCCGTGGCCTCAGGCCGCGTGCCGGCCGAGTTCGATCTTGGCGATGGCATTGCGGTGCACCTCGTCGGGCCCGTCGGCAAAACGCAGCGTGCGCGCATGCGCCCAGGCGTAGGCCAGCGGGAAGTCCTGGCACATGCCGGCGCCACCGTGCACCTGCATGGCCCAGTCGATGACCTGCAGCGCCATGTTGGGCGCCACCACCTTGATCATCGCGATCTCGGCCTTGGCGGCCTTGTTGCCCGCCACGTCCATCATCCACGCCGCCTTCAGCGTCAGCAGCCGGGCCTGCTCGATCATGATGCGGGCCTCGGCGATGCGCTCCTGCGTCACCGTCTGCTGCGCCACCGTCTTGCCGAAGGCCACGCGTGCGCTGGCGCGTCTGCACATCAACTCCAGCGCCCGTTCGGCCAGGCCGATCAGCCGCATGCAGTGGTGGATGCGCCCGGGCCCGAGCCGGCCCTGGGCGATCTCGAAACCGCGCCCCTCGCCCAGCAGCAGGTGGCTGGCCGGCACCCGCACGTGGTCGAAGTCGACCTCCATGTGGCCGTGCGGGGCATCGTCGTAGCCCATGACCTGCAGCGGGCGCAGCACGCGCACGCCGGGCGTGTCCATGGGCACCAGGATCATGGTCTGCTGCTGGTGGCGTGGTGCCTCCGGGTCGGTCTTGCCCATGAAGATCAGGATCTTGCAGCGCGGGTCCCCGGCGCCGCTGGTCCACCACTTGCGGCCGGTGATGACGTAGTCGTCACCGTCGCGCTCGATGCGCGCGCTGATGTTGGTGGCGTCCGAAGAAGCCACCGCCGGCTCGGTCATCGCGAAGCCGCTGCGGATCTCGCCGGCCAGCAGCGGCTCCAGCCAGCGCTGCTGCTGCTCGGGCGTGCCGTAGCGCACCAGCACCTCCATGTTGCCGGTGTCGGGGGCCGAGCAGTTGAAGACCTCGGGCGCCCAGGGCACACGGCCCATGATCTCGGCCAGGGGCGCATATTCCTGGTTGCTCAGGCCGACGCCGCGGTCGCTGTCGGGCAGGAACAGGTTCCACAGCCCGGCCGCGCGCGCCACCGGCTTGAGGTCTTCGATCACCTTCAGCGGCTGCCAGCGCCGGCCTGCGCGCGTGTTCTCCTCGATCTCCGCCCACCAGCGCGGCTCGGCCGGGTAGATGTGCTCGTCCATGAAGCGGTGCAGCCGGGCCTGCAGATCCTTGGTGCGCGGGGAGAAGTCGAAATCCATGCGGTGTCCTGTCCTGGTGTGGGGTCGTGGTATGGGGTCGTGGGTGGGCGGCAGGCTGGTCGCGATCTCGCCGGTGCCGGCCTTGCCTGTGTGTCTTGTGGTCGTGGTGTGTGGGGGCGGGGCGCTCACAGCGCTGGCTTGCACGGTCACATCCGCGCGGCAAAGGACCATCCGAGTTCGGCCAGGGGCCGGGCCTGCGCGCCGGCCTGGTGCGCCTGCGCGCTGGAGGCGATGCCGTCCAACGCGCGGCGGGCGATGCCCTGCAGGATGGCGGCGATGCGAAAGAGGTTGTAGGCGATGTAGAAGGGCCAGTCGCGCACGACGGCGTCAAGGTCGCTGCGGCCGGTGCGCTCGCAGTACAGGCGCAGATAGGCCGGTTCGTCGGGGATGCCGAGCGCGGCCAGATCCAGCCCGGCGATCCCTCGGCTCCACGCGTGCGGGATGTGCCAGGACATGCAGTGGTAGCTGAAGTCGGCCAGCGGGTGCCCGAGCGTGGACAGTTCCCAGTCCAGCACGGCACGCGCGCTAGGTTGACCGGGGTCGAAGATGAGGTTGTCCATCCGGTAGTCGCCGTGGACGATGGCGACCTGGGCCTCGTCGCGTGCGCCAGTCGGGATGTGGTGCGGCAGCCAGTCGATCAGGCGGTCCATGGCCTCGATGGGCTGCGTGACCGAGGCCTGGTACTGCCGCGTCCAGCGGCCGAGCTGGCGCTCGAAGTAGTTGCCCGGGCGGCCGAAGTCCTGCAGGCCGAGGGCGGCCGGTTCCAGCCGGTGCAGCGTGGCGATCACGCGGTTCATCTCGTCGTAGTGCGCCGCGCGCTGCGCCGGCGTCATGCCCGGCAGGCCCTGGTCCCACAGCACGCGGCCGTCGACATGCTCCATCAGGTAGTAGGCGCGTCCGATGACCGATTCGTCCTCGCACAGCGCCAGCATGCGCGCCACCGGCACGCCGGTGCCGGCCAGGGCGCGCATCACGCGGAACTCGCGCTCGATGGCGTGCGCAGAGGGCAGCAGCTTTGCGGTGGGGCCGGGCTTGGTGCGCATGACCCAGCGTCCTGCGGGGCTGCGCAGCAGGTAGGTCGGGTTGGATTGCCCGCCCTTGAACTGCTCGACGCTCAAGGGGCCTTCGAAGCCTTCGAGATGCTGCTCCAGCCAGGCCTGCAGGGGCCGTGGATCGAAGGCGTGGCTTTCGGCCATCGGCCGGGTTCCGGTGGAGGACTCCATGGGGGCTGCGCGGGCGCTCTGACGTCGGGCGTGGGGATTTCGATTGTGCACGCAGGCTGTGGACACCCTCGACGCAGCGCCCACCCCGCGCGACGCGCCGGTCTCGGCGCGAATCGCCCCGTGCTAGAGTGAAAACGTTCTCCGAACCGCCACTTTCGCGCAATCTGCGTGCACCCTCCAGCCTCGATCCAGCGCCGCGAGGGCATGCCTGCGGGCCCATGTCCCGCATGAATCTGCGCCACATGCTTCGTACGTGCTTCGCCATCGCCGTCCTGCTGGCCTGTCCGGTCACGTGGGGCCTGGGCTTCGGCCCGGCGCCGCAGACGGCGGTGCTCGGTCGGCCGCTCGACGTGTCGGTGACGCTGAGGTTGGACCCGGGCGAGACGCTGCCCGTGGCCTGTGTGACTGCGCAGGTGCTGGCCGGCGAGGCGCCGCTTGCGGCGGACCGGGTGGCATGGAGCCTTGCGCCGGCCGGGCCGCTGCAAGCCACCCTGCGGGTGCGTACGACCGTGGCGATCGCCGAGCCGGTCCTGGGGCTGGTCGTGTCGGCTGGGTGCCCACCGCGCGTCTCCAGACGCTACACCTTGCTGGCCGACCCCCCGGGACACCCGGTGCCGCCGCCGGTGGTGGTGGTGCAGCAGCCCTCCTCGCCATCGCCCGCCATTGCAGCAGTGGCGCCTTCGTCGGGGCCGGCGGTGCCGCTGCCGTCTCGGTCCCAGGCCGTGCCGGCGGCGGTGGCCGTGCCTGCGATCGACGCGCCGAGGCCAGCCGCGACGTTGGCCGGGCCGGCCCCCGCGCCTTCGATGGCCACCGTACCTTCGACGGCCACCGCACCGCCGGCCGTGCCCCCCACGACGCCGGCCCGGTCGGTGGCTCGGGCGCCGGCGCCTTCCGCGGTCGCATCGCAGCCGCAGCCGCAGCCTCTACAGCCGCAGCGGGTTGCTGCGCCAGAGACGTCCTCGCCGACGCCCGCGTCTCCAGCGTCTCCAGCGTCTCCAGCGTCTCCAGCGTCTCCA
>Ga0172376_10006333_pt1 | contig 12908 bp, 14 predicted proteins | sample Lak35m_FD_121114 | JGI IMG/M metagenome (GOLD analysis project Ga0172376, IMG submission 121114) | Freshwater microbial communities from Kabuno Bay, South-Kivu, Congo - kab_092012_35m | ecosystem: Environmental > Aquatic > Freshwater > Lake | place: Democratic Republic of the Congo: South-Kivu...
ACAGGATTGCTTGGGATTCTTCCGTGAACGAAACCGCAGGGAGAAGGACTCCCCGCTCTTTTTCCATTTCCTGCAGCCGTTAACGAACGCCTTGTAGGCATCCTCCACGGCGATTTTCTTCATTAGACATTTACTAACTATTGTTATTAAATTGTAACTTTTTAAGTTCTATTATTCAACCTCTTTCTGAGTTCTGATTTGATACGGGAGATTCTCACCACTACGCTGAGTTTGCGCAGTTCCCGCATTACGGCCGCCAGATGCACCCGATCCTTGACCAGCAAGGTAATCACATCGGTCGATAACTGGCTATCCTGATTGGTGATTTGTACGTTTTCGATGTTGGCATCCATGCGGGAAATGGTCGCGGCCACCGTGGCCAGCGTACCGACCTGATTCATCAGTTCCAGCCGGATGGTGGCCGGAAACTCGCCCTGTGCCTGCGTGTCCCATTCGACATTGAGCCAGTCGAGCGGTTTTCTGCCCTGTTCCAGTGCGTTGTTGCATTCGCTGAGGTGTATCACGATGCCTTTGCCAGGATTGAAGAATCCGACAATGGGATCTCCGGGGATGGGCCTGCAACACTTGGCCAGACTGACCACCATGCCTTCGGTTCCCCGGATGATCAACGGAGTCAAATCTTCCGTCTTGCCCGCCATTTCCGCCCCCGTCAACAGGTTACCGGATTCTTTTGCCAGCAATTGCCTGACGACCAGAAACGGGAGCCGGTTACCCAGACCGATGTTTTCCAGCAGGTGTTCGAGTGTGGGTTCTTCCAGTGCCTGCAACAGCGGTTGAATACGGGTTTCACTCAAATCATCCAGTGGATAGCCCTGCGCCAGCAACTCTTTTTCCAGCAGGCGTCTACCCAGTACCTGGGCTTCCTGCTTCTTGAAGTTGCGCAGGTAACTGCGTATCGAGGAACGGGCCTTGGCGGTCACGACAAAATTGAGCCACTGCGGGTTGGGGCGTGCCCAGGGCGCATTGATGATTTCCACGGTCTGACCATTGGCCAATACCGTTTGCAGGGGAACCAGCACCCGGTCTATCCGGGCTGAAACGCAGGTATTGCCAATGTCGGTATGCACGGCGTAGGCAAAATCCACCAGTGTAGCCCCACGGGGTAATTTGATGATCTTGCCCTTGGGGGTAAACACATAAACTTCCTGTTGAAACAGGTCGACCTTGAGATTATCGAGAAACTCCAGGGAATCACCGGCTGTCTTTTGTATTTCCAGCAATTCCTTCAGCCACTCCCTTGCCCTGACCTGACTGGATTGGGTACCGGATTCGGGTTCACTCTTGTAGAGCCAGTGGGCCGCAATGCCGGATTCAGCCAGGCGGTGCATGGTTCGGGTGCGAACCTGGATTTCAAGCGGTTGACCGAAGGGGCCCACCAGCACGGTGTGCAAGGATTGATACCCGTTGCCCTTGGGAACGGCGATATAGTCCTTGAATCGCCCCGGTATGGGTTTGTACAGGTTATGAACCACGCCTAAAGCCCTGTAACTCTCATCAATGGATTCGGCGATGATCCGGAATGCGTATACATCATGGACTTCAGAAAAGGACAAATGCTTGCTGCGCATCTTCTGATAGATACTGTGCAGATGCTTTTCCCGTCCAATCACTTCACAGCGGGTGAGACCGCACTCTTCCAGTCGCCTTTTCAGTGACGCTTCCACGCTGGCAATGACTTCCCGCCGGTTTCCCCGGGCTTTCTTGACGGCTTTGTCCAGTACCCGGTAACGAAAGGGATGAAGTGCGCAGAAACCCAGGTCTTCCAGTTCCTGCCTCATTTCATTCATGCCCAGCCGGTTGGCGATGGGTGCGTAGATGTCGAGGGTTTCCCGGGCAATACGCCGCCTGCGCTCGGCCGTCATGACCCCCAGGGTGCGCATGTTGTGTAAACGGTCTGCCAGTTTGACCAGAATGACCCGCAGGTCCTTGACCATGGCCATGACCATTTTCCGTACGTTCTGGGCCTGGGCCTCCGCCCGGGATTTGCAATCGAGCTGGGTGAGTTTGGTTACGCCGTCGATCAGGTCGGCGACTTCCTGGCCGAATCGGGTGCAGAGTTCATCCTTGGTGATTTCGGTGTCTTCGATGACATCGTGCATGATGGCGGCCATGATGCCCTTGCTGTCCATGCGGAAGCCGGCCAGGATCAGGGCCACCGAGAGGGGATGGCAGATATAGGCCTCACCCGTCAGGCGGGTCTGGCCGTCGTGAGCCCGGGCAGCAACGGCATAGGCTTCCCGGACATCATCGATCTGCCCGGCCTCCAGATAGGCCGACAGCACGCCGCACAGTCGCCTGAATAATTTGTCTTCAGGCGATTCGATGGATTTGAGATCAGGCAAGGCAGTCATGACAGGCTGGCGGGGAATCAGTCGAGGGCGGCCTTATCAAATTTCATCGTCTCCGAAAGGGACGTGCAGGGTGGAAATCGATGACTGCTGAGGTATCGGGTAGTCATGCCGGGGACCGTTTTTAAGGTAATCGCGGGTAATGTGACCCGCAGCGATCTCGCGCAGGGCCAATACGGTTGATTTGTCATTTTCCCAGGGCAGAAAAGCCTCATCCGGACGACGGGATAATTGTCTGGCGCGTTTGGAGGCCAGCAGTACCAGTTGAAACCGGTTATCTACATGCTCCAGACAGTCTTCTACGGTTACTCTTGCCATAATGATGGTTTTACCTTGTGTATTTGAATGCAGATTTTATCAGGCCCGGGTGGATGGCTCGATGTACAGGACTTGCTCCCGGTCAGTGCTACGACTGATGCGCTTGTTCTTCGAGCATCGCAACCGCCGGTAACGTCCTGCCTTCGAGAAATTCAAGAAAGGCACCGCCACCGGTGGACATGTACGATATCCGCTCACCAATACCATATTTCTCGATGGCGGCCAGGGTATCCCCACCGCCGGCAATCGAGAAGCCCTCGCTTTCGGCAATGGCCAGGGATACGGTTTTGGTGCCCTCGCCGAATTGATCGATCTCGAATACCCCGACAGGGCCGTTCCAGACAATGGAACCGGCGGCCCTGATTTGTGCCGCGTAACGGGCTGCCGTCGCAGGGCCGATATCGAGGATCAGATCGTCTTCTGCCACGTCACTGACCGGCTTCACTGTGGCTTCGGCCGTTTCGGCAAATTCCTTCGCACACACCACATCGACCGGTACGGGAATCTCACCACCCCGTGCAGCCGCCTGTGCAATCAGTCGCCGGGCTTCGGGGATGAGATCCGGTTCGTAGAGGGAGCGACCCACCGGATAACCGGCAGCCGCAATGAACGTGTTGGCAATGCCGCCGCCTACGATCAACTGATCCACGATACCGGACAGTGAATCCAGCACCATCAGCTTGGTAGACACCTTGGAACCGCCCACAATGGCCAGCAGGGGACGGCGGGGTTGCTGGAGGGCGCGACCGAGTGCCTCCAGTTCAGCCGCCAGCAGGATACCGGCACAAGCAACCGGAGCGTGACGACCCACCCCGTGGGTCGATGCCTCGGCCCGGTGTGCCGTACCAAAGGCATCCATGACGTAGACATCACACAGGGCCGCCATTTTGCGTGACAAGCCGGGATCATCCTTTTTTTCACCCGGATTGAAGCGGACGTTTTCACACAGTACCAGTTCGCCGGGTGCGACTTCGACCCCGTCCAGCCAGTCCCTGGCCAATCTGACCGGTTGGCCCAGCAGTTCCGTCAAACGATCGGCAACGGGTTGCAGGGAAAATTCGCTGGCATATTCGCCTTCGACCGGACGACCGAGATGGGACATGACCATGACCCGGGCACCCTGGTCGAGACAGTGGCGCAGGGTAGGAAGACTGGCCTGGATGCGGGTGTCACTGGTGACTTTACCGTCCTTGACCGGCACATTGAGATCCTCACGAATCAGAACCCGCTTGCCGGCGATGTCCAGATCGGTCAATTTTTTGAATGTCATGGGATAGATCCTCCTGATTCGGCTCGAGAGATGAGCCAAACATGATTAGGGTGCAAGAAAAAATGATTAGTCGTTACGCCATTTGATGGAACAGCCAATACCGGGTATCTGGTGTTCCGGTCCCCTGCCGGTAGCGGCAACCTGCTTCATCGCCTCGAACAGATCCCGGGGTGATTCCGGCGGGTTGACTTCGCGTCGGCTGGCATCGAGACGCCCCCGATATTGCAATTCGAGCTGGCTGTTATATCCGAAGAAGTCCGGTGTACATATCGCACCGTAAGCCCGGGCCACGGCCTGGGTTTCGTCATAAAGGTAGGGAAAGGGATAGCCCAGTCGCTCGGCCACACTCTTCATGTTGTCGAAGGAGTCTTCCGGGTAATTGACCGTATCGTTCGACATGATGGCAACCGAGTAAACCCCCAGTGCCCACAATTCGCGGGTATCACGGACGAGGCGATCCTGCACGGCCTTGACATAGGGGCAATGATTACAGATGAACATCACCAGCAAACCCTGGGGTCCCGTGCAATCGTTGCGTGTCCATAGTCGTCCATCGATGCCGGGCAGGGAAAAATCAGGGGCTTTCTGGCCAAAATCACACACGGGGGTTTCAAGACTTGCCATGGGGAATTACCTTAATGCTTGTGGTTGTTGTGAATGCCTTGATTATCGCACAGCCTGACCGCAGGGATTACGGCGGGAAACCAGACTGACCGGTCAGTAAACCGGGGCGGCAATCATATCATCATCCCCAAGCCATGAACCACGTCAAAAAATCACAAACCGGTCGGCTTCGATCTGAGCCTCCATCCAGAGTCCCAGTCCGCCTGTGCGAAATCCAGGCAACAGGCCATTCTCTGGTGTCAGTCCCCGGTTGGAACACGCCGTCACGCACAATACCAGATCGATACCCTGCACTTCGGCCAGTGCAGACCAGATTCGGGCTGCCGGATTTTGCGGTGAATCAAACCCGTTATAAACCCCGTCGTGATAGAAGAAAACCCGGGGTACTTCATGACCGGCATCAAGGGCCGCCTGAATGAAACGGCAGGCCGTGAGGGGAAGCGAGGATCGGGTATAGCCCGCGTTGACCTGAATGGCATATTTCATGGGTTAAACCCTGCTTTTAGTGCCGACCAGCCTTCCGGCGGAATCAAACCGGCGAGAAAAGCCAGCACCTGTCGCCCGCTCTCGCCGGTTTCGCCCAGCACCACACCGCCGAGTATCAGGAAGATCAGGGCGGCCAGACGGTGTATGGGGCGCACGGGTAAACGGTGTGCCAGTTTCTCTCCCAGAAAAACCATCGGGGCATTGGCAATCATCATTCCGAGGGTGGTACCGGCAACGACACCACCCAGGGCATCGTAACGGGCCGCCAGGGCAATCGTGGCGATTTGGGTTTTGTCACCCATCTCGGCCAGGAAGAAAGCCAGCAAGGTCGCCACGAAGACACCGTAACGGCCGTAGTGTGCCGCCTCCTCGTCGCAGGTATCGGGGATGAGCATCCAGAACGCCATGAGGATGAAGGATGAACCCAAAATCCAGGCCAGGATTTCCCGACTGAGTGCCGTCGTGATCCACACACCCAGGGCTGCCGCCAGACTGTGGTTGAGCAGTGTCGCCAGCAAAATACCCAGCAGGATGGGCCAGGGTTTACGGAACCGCGCCGCCAGCACCAGCGAAAGCAACTGGGTTTTATCGCCGACTTCAGCCAGGGCCACGATGCCGGTCGAAACCAGCCAGGACTCGGGATTCATACCACGATGCCTCGCGCTATCCAGTCGCGCACCTGCTCGATACCAAACCGGATCACGGTCTCGGGCGTGGGTGTGGCGGTTTCAGCCACCATCTTTTGCAAATGGAACAGCAAGGGCTGATCCGCTTGCCGTTCCAGCGATTCGAGTAAACGGTAAGTCAGGAGGTTCACCTCCAGAAACCTGACCCTGTCATCCCGGTCGCGATAAACCAGCAGACAGGTTGGCGTTTCCGGTGGTGTCTCCGGACGGTATGCCGGTGCGATCCGGTGGACGGGAAAACGGTAGGCCACAGGCCAGGCCAGTGCCGATAAACGCACCGGTTGGTGCAGGGGATCGTCCAGCAGGGCCGTATTCAGCGGCGGCAAGACCTGCTCCGCTACGTCGAGAGCCAGTTCCACCCATTCGTAATGGGCCAGTTCCTGCAGAAAAGGCGGCTCTTCGGTGGTCTGGCATTCCTTCGACAGATAATCCAGAAATTCCCCGGCAATCCCGATGAACAAGGGTGTACGGCAGCGATGTGTGGCAAAAAATCCCTGTACCAGAGCCTGCCACCGAGCCGGTTCCAGCACGGTTTTGAGTACGGGAAAGCCGGTCGCCAGAAAGTTTTCGATATTGTTGAAAAACAGTTCGCGATACATCTGCATGCGTGCGGGATCGATACCTTCCGGCATCGGTGCCTGCACCGGGTCACGAATGTAAGCGGCAAAACCGTACTGAATGGATTGAAAGTCGGGAAGCGCGTAATCAGGCATGAGGTATTTCAGCCCATTCCTGCTGAATCAAGCGTATATGCGCCAGCTCTTCCAGCAGATCAGGCAAGGGCGGGATGTTGAAATCACGTTCCAGCAGGGTTGGCCGGACACCGAGGCGGTCGTATGCCCGTTTCAGCAATCGCCATACCGGGTCGATGACAGCCGCACCGTGGGTATCCACCAGAAAATCGTCAGCCTCGACATAGTGTCCGGCGACATGCAGATAAACGACACGATCGCCCGGTATCCGGTCAAGAAAGTCATCTGCCGAATAGCCGTGGTTGATGCTGTTGACGTAGAGGTTATTGACATCGAGCAGCAAATCGCAGTCGGCTTCCTCCAGAACGGCCCTTAGAAAATCGATCTCGGCCATGTCCTGGCCGGGGGCGGCGTAGTAGGAGACATTCTCCACGGCAATGCGGCGTTCCAGTATCTGCTGGGTACGCCGTATCCGTGCTGCCGCATGGTGTATGGCCTCGGTCGTAAACGGAATCGGCATCAGGTCATACAGGTGGCCCTGGTCAGCGCAATAACTCAGATGTTCACTGTAAAGGCGTATCTGATGACATTCCAGGAAAAATCGCAGGTCTTGCAGGAAGGCTTCATCAAGGGGGGTCGGCCCACCGAGTGAAAGGGACAGGCCGTGACAGACAAAGGGATGCCGCTCCGTCAATGAACGGAACTGCTTGCCCAGCCTGCCACCGATCTTCATCCAGTTTTCGGGCGCGACCTCATAAAAACCGGCACCGGCAGGCGGGGTGTCGACTATTTCAGTGATGAAATGACGGCGCAGCCCCAGCCCGATTCCCGGAACCGGTAAAGATGCTTGCATGATGAGTTTGTCAACGCAGGAAAGGGTACGGGACACCCTCAGGATGTCCCGTACCGGACAGGTCAGGGTGCCTTGGCGGGTTCTGCCGGTGCTTCGGCAGGTGCAGCGGGTGCGGCTGAAGCCGGGCCACCCATTTTCATGCCGGCACATTTACCTTCCATGGCCTTGCCCGGAGCCGCTTCGCCCTCCTTCGCTTTCTGCATCATGGCACCGCAGTTCATGTCGGCAGATTTCATCATCTGGCCGCCACACTTGCCTTCTCCACACTTCATTTCTCCGGCCATTTTTCCTGCTTCGGCGACCTGGAGATAACCCTGATCGAGTTCCTTGACGGCGAAGGGATTTTCACCGGCATGGGCAACACCGGCCAGTGAACCGGCCAGTGCAGCCGTCATTACGCTGGATATCATTTTTTTATTCATCGACTCAGCCTCTTGTGAATGGTGTTTGGTTGAAATGCATTCAGGATTGAAACCCGATACCTTACATCGCAGTTGAATTACGATGATGGGACGTGGGACAATTTTTCCGTTATAAAGTTACGCCGTTGAGTGCGCCCCGGGCAGACTCATCGCAGCGCGGCGAAAATTACTCGTTTATCCCGCTGGTGTCCAGTGCATGAACCCGGATTGGGCGACAAACAGATGACAGTCACCCGGAAAAATACACATTTGTGGTTGAGCCTGTCACAGAGGATGACTAGAATGCCCGCTTTGTCCCTGACCAGAGGCCCTGTTGACGGTGAATGACGATTTTGCGCAGAAAGCCCGCGAACTGATCGAGGCGGGTCGATTCATTCACGCCAAGGGGTGGGTGCCTGCGACCAGCGGCAATTTTTCGGCCCGCTTACCGGACGGGAGGATTGCCATTACGGCCTCGGGACGGCACAAGGGCTTGTTGACCGAAAGCGACATCCTGTTGATCGATGCCACCGGATCGTCCCTCGACGGACGGAAACCTTCTGCTGAAACCCTGCTGCACACCGCCCTTTACCGTCGCTATCCCGGGGTGGGTGCGGTTTTGCATCCGCATTCGCCGGGTGCGGTGCTGTTGTCGCGGCTTTGCAGCGATCATGTCATTCTGACAAATTACGAATTACTCAAAGCCCTGCCCGGTATCACAACGCACCAGACCCGTGTCCTGATCCCCGTCTTTGAAAATGATCAGGATATCGCCAGACTGGCCGCCGTGGTTGATGATTACATCGACCGTCACGGGCCCATTCACGCTTACATCATTGCCGGACACGGCTTTTACACCTGGGGCGCAACGGTAAACGATGCCCTCAGGCATGTCGAAGCCCTGGAGTTCCTGTTCGATCTCGAAATTCGTCTCGGAGGCCTGGTAAAACCATGACTGTGCTGACCATACACCCTGAAAACGACCCGGCCCAGGCCGAGGTCGTTCGCAATTACGAAGACATTGCTGAAAAACTGTGGGGCATCGGTGTACTGTTTGAACGCTGGACTGCCGATTGTGCCCTGCAACCCGCCGCAGATCAGGACAGCGTCATCGCCGCCTATCGCCGCTCCATCGATCGCCTGATCAACCGCTACGAGTTCAGAACCGTCGATGTGATCAACGTCAACCCGGATCACCCCGACCGGGTCGCTTTGCGCAAAAAGTTTCTCGATGAACACACCCACGATGAGTTTGAAGTCCGTTTCTTCGTCGAGGGCCGGGGGATTTTCTACCTGCACAGTCAGGAGAAGGTCTACATCGTACTGTGTGAACAGGGCGATCTGATCAGCGTTCCGGATTTGACCCGCCACTGGTTCGACATGGGGGAATGCCCCTCCCTCAAGGTCATACGCCTGTTCACCAGTCCGGAAGGATGGGTTGCCCGCTTCACCGGCGACCGCATCGCCGACCTCTTTCCCAAATTTGAAGATTTCATGGCACGTTACGCATGATACAGGCGATATTGACTGACATCGAAGGCACCACGACCTCCCTTGCTTTCGTCAAGGAGGTGCTATTTCCTCACGCCCGCCGCCAGATGGCCGCATTCATCGACGAACACCGGCATTTGCCGGAAGTCAGGGCCTTGATGGATGAAGCCACACGACTGGCCGACCTGCCCGAAGGCACCGATGACGCAGACCTCGTGGCCCGGCTGGTTGAATGGATCGATCAGGATCGCAAACTGACACCGCTCAAGGCCTTGCAAGGCATGATCTGGGCACAGGGATACGCCCGGGGAGAGTTCCATGGTCATCTCTACCCGGATGCCGTGGAATGGATCAGGGCATGGCATCAGCAGGGATACAAACTGGGCGTTTATTCTTCCGGTTCGGTTCCTGCCCAGAAACTGCTGTTTGCCCACACGGCATGGGGAGACCTGACCCCGCTTTTTTCGCACTATTTTGATACACGGGTGGGTTCCAAACAGGAAACCCGGTCGTATCACGAGATAGCCCGCCAAGTGACACTGCCAGCCGAACAGATACTGTTTCTTTCCGACCTGACGGGAGAACTCGATGCCGCCCGCGAGGCCGGACTGGCCACCTGCCAACTGCTACGGGACGAGACAGCTGCCCGCTCGATGGACACCGGGCATCCGATCGCCCATGATTTTTCTGACGTAGCACGCCTGCTCCAACGCCAGTCTGCCCCGAATCTTGCTTAACCAAAACACGGACATCGAGAAACGCCCGCCTGCCCGATTCGATGTTCATGCCCGTTTGATGACCCTGTTATGAGGATAGAAGTGTATGAGCATCGCCTCTGCGCCACCAGAACGTAGTAATACCCATGATTCCAGACAAACCCCCTGCCTGACACGCAGAGGGTTTCTTGCCCGTGTGGGTGCTGCCGCCGCCGGTGCACTGCTGTTACCCTCGGCAGATGCTTTTGCCAGAAGCATGAGCCGTGAGCGGACGCTGGTGTTTCATAACACCAACACCCAGGAGGAATTGAGCATCCAGTGCAGCCCCCGGCAACATTACGATCGCCGCATACTGCAACGCTTCAACGAGTTTTTGCGGGATCATCATACCGATCAGGTACATAACATGGATCCGGCCCTGATAGACCTGCTCTATGCCATCTCCCTGTTTACCGGGAGTCGGGGAGAATTCAAGGTCATTTCCGGTTACCGTTCACCGGAAACCAACCAGAAATTACGAATGATGAGCCATGCCGTAGCCGAGCACAGCCTGCACATGCAGGGCAAGGCCATTGATTTCAGGATGGACGACGTAGGCACCCATACCATCCAGCGGGTCGCCCTGGCCTTGCAGCAAGGCGGGGTGGGCTATTATCCGCGCTCGGACTTCGTACACCTGGACACGGGAACCATACGGGCCTGGTAAGGTGATGGCCCCGAATAAAATCCCGTCGTACCGGATTTAGTGCCCCCGATTCTCAAAATAGCCATTCCGGTTCCCCTGCCCGGTACTTTCGATTATCTGCCGCCACCGGACTGGAATACCGGCTGTCAGCAACCCGGCGTGCGGGTCGAAGTCCCGTTTGGACGCACCCGCAAGGTCGGGGTTTTGCTGGATGTCGTCGATTCCACTTCATGTACGCCGGATCGCCTGCGGGCCTGTCATCGTGTGCTCGATGCCGTGCCGCTGTTCGATGCACACCATCTTGCCTTCCTCTGTTGGATCAGCCGGTATTACCACCATCCGGTCGGAGAAACCCTGGCTGCCGCAATGACGGCGCATCTGCGCAAGGGGCTCATGCCCGTACCGGCCTGCGAAACACAATCCCGCCTGTTCCCCACCCTGACGACTGCCCCGGTCTCGCTGACCCGTTCACCGCGTCAGGCCGCGTTACTGGCAAGCCTGCTGTCAGTCGATACGGGCCTGACCCGCGACGGTTTGCGTGCCCTGCCCTTTGAATGGCGATCCGCCAGCGATGGCCTGATCCGCAAGGGTCTGGCCGAGTGGCGGGAGACTGCCACGTCAGACCTGCCGACGGCGGTCTCCCCGCCCCTCACCCTCAATGCCGAGCAAGCCCTGGCAGTAAAGGCCGTCACCGCAAGCCTGGATCGTTTTCAGGTTTTTTTGCTGGAAGGCGTGACCGGCAGCGGCAAGACCGAAGTGTACCTGCACCTGGCCCAGGCAGTCCTCGCCCGGGGTCGGCAGGTGTTGATCCTCTTGCCGGAAATCAGCCTGACACCGCAACTGGAGCAGCGTTTTCGTGATCGTCTCGCCGGTCGGGTCGCCGTCTTCCACTCCGGCCTTGCCGAAGGTGAACGGGACAGGGCCTGGAGCCAGGCGAGGGAAGGTACGGCGCAGGTGCTGCTCGGTGCCCGTTCGGCCGCCCTGCTGCCGATGCAGCAACCGGGACTCCTCATTCTGGACGAGGAACATGATCCCTCCTACAAGCAACAGGAAGGATTGCGGTTCTCGGCGCGGGACATCACGGTCATGCGAGCCCGGCAAGCGAACATTCCGGTGATGCTGGGTTCTGCCACCCCCTCCATGGAAACCTGCCTCAACGCCTTCAGGCATCGTTACCATCACCTGCAACTGACACAACGGGCTGGCGGAGCCAGTCCTCCGGTATTCCTGCGTCTGGATATCCGCGCTCAACCCCTGCGTGAGGGTTTGTCCCTGCCCCTGATTCAACGCCTGCAAGACAACCTGGCCCGGGGTGAGCAGAGCCTGTTGTTCATCAACCGGCGCGGATTCGCACCCACCTGCATCTGTCACGGCTGCGGCTGGGTGGCGGAATGTCCGCACTGTGATGCCCGTCTGGTGATTCACGCCGGTGAACGCCTGTTGCGTTGTCACCATTGCGGGTATCAGCACCTGCTGTCGAACCACTGTCCGCAATGCCAGTGTACTGATCTCAGACCACTGGGCCTGGGTACCGAGCGTGTGGAAAGCAGCCTGAGTGCCTTGTTTCCCACCGCCCGGCTGGCCCGGATCGACCGCGACAGCATCCGCCGTAAAGGCAGCCTCGAACAGGCACTCAAGGCCATTCAGGCCGGAGACATCGACCTGCTGGTCGGCACCCAGATGCTGGCCAAGGGCCACCATTTTCCGAACGTAACCCTGGTGGCCCTGATGGATGTCGATGCCGGTCTTTACAGCACCGATTTCAGAAGTGCCGAACGCGCGGCCCAGTTGATCATTCAGGTGGCAGGCCGGGCCGGAAGGGCCAACAAGCCGGGTCAGGTGATCCTGCAAACCCGCCATCCCGATCATCCGCTGTTACTCGAACTGACCCACAAGGGTTATGCGGGATTCATGCAGCAGGCCCTGAAAGAGCGCGAAGCCGCCGGGCTTCCACCGTTCTCCTGTCAGGCCCTGATCCGGGCCGAAGCCCGTGATGGCGAGTTATCGCGGGGGTTTCTGGAGCGGATCGCTGAATGGATCAAACACGTCAACCCGACAGACCTGGTCGTACTCGGCCCTGTCCCGGCCCCGCTGGCCCGACGGGCAGATCGTCACCGTTTCCAGTTACTCCTGCAAACCCCACAGCGGGCCAGCCTGCATCACCTGACTCATGCACTCACACAAACCCTCGCCACCTGGCCCGAAGCCAGAACCCTGCACTGGTCACTGGATATCGACCCGGTGGATTTGTATTAGGCGGCAATGTTATCGTGAGTCCTGTCCTTGCCCCTGTTTTCCGCTAAAATCGAATCCCTCG
>Ga0172376_10006334_pt1 | contig 12906 bp, 12 predicted proteins | sample Lak35m_FD_121114 | JGI IMG/M metagenome (GOLD analysis project Ga0172376, IMG submission 121114) | Freshwater microbial communities from Kabuno Bay, South-Kivu, Congo - kab_092012_35m | ecosystem: Environmental > Aquatic > Freshwater > Lake | place: Democratic Republic of the Congo: South-Kivu...
AACCTCTTCTCCAACATCAACAGCTTCACCGGCTGGATCTTGAAGCTCATCGACTGGCAGCACGAACGATTTGGAAAACCGAAGTAGCTCTTCCTCAAACAGACTATCGAGCAAGAATCTCACGCCGTCGCCGTGGGCTGCCGAGACAGCGAACATTCGTGCAAACCCTAATTCCTGAAAATCGGCCAGTACATGATCGGGCCGCATTCCTTCACATTTGTTGACCGCAAGCACAAGTTTGCTGGCGGTGCGCCTTAATTCGGCGGCAATCTCCAAGTCGCGTGGCGCTAAGCCTTGCCGACCATCAACAATGAATAGAACAATGTCAGCTTCTACAATAGCAAGCCGCGCCTGCCTTGCCATTTCGGCGGCGATGCCGTCTTTGGCTACGGGCTCAAATCCACCTGTATCAATAACAATATAGTTTTCAGACCCTAATCGTCCTCTACCGTACTGGCGATCCCTTGTTAATCCTGGAAGGTCTGCGACAAGCGCATCTCGAGACCTGGTTAAGCGATTAAAAAGCGTTGACTTTCCGACATTCGGTCGTCCGACAATTGCAACGACAGGCCACCGTTGCAGGGCCTCAGGCATGAGTCATCCGAAAACATGTAACAGATCCATCCGCGGCAAGCGTCCAGCCTTGTTGTTGATCAACCAGTGGTGCACAGACCAGCGGCTTCGATGCAACGCTCAGACGACCCAGCAATTGGCCCTGATCGCGCCCCACGGCATGCAGCATCCCTTCTTCATCCGCCACAAGTCCTAAACGTTGCGACAGGGCTGGCGCTGAAAGGCGGCGGCCTCGAAGCGCATCTTGCTTCCATTGCGGGGCACCGCTGCGACTGAACGACTGAATCTGGCCTCGATCGTCGACCGCGATGACCTGGGCTACATCCGCAGCAAGACCGCCCACAGCGGTGAAATCTCTCGCCCAGCGAAGCTGTCCGTTTTGGCGATCAAAACTCGAGAGCTTGCCTTGAAAACTTGCAGCGAGTACCTCGCCGCCCTCAATAACAGGTTGCCCCAAAACATCGCTGAGTCGCTCAATCTCGGTTGTTCCCCGAGGTGTTGATACAGCGGCTTCCCAAACCGGTTGACCCGTTAGTGCATTTACAGCCATAAGCCGGCCGCCAGGCAGGCCGACAAATACGGTTTGACCCTCAATCACAGCCGCATTGGTCGAGCGCAGCACCAGGGCTGGACTTTGCCTTGCGATACTCCAACGAACCTGGCCTCGTTCAAGGTCGAGCGCCTGGATTCGATTATCACTCGTACGAACAACGACAATACCAGCACCTGGCGTTGGCACCGATACGGCCTCGGCGCCAAGATAAGTCGACCAGCGTGTCGCGCCACTTTGATCCAATGCCAGTAAGAAGCCATCGTTGCTTGCAGCAAAAAGCACGCCATCTGCACTGGACACCGCAGCACTAAAGCCGCGACGATGCTTATACTCGAATCGCCTTTCGCCGGTTTTCAAATCGAAGGCCCTAATCAGTCCGGCACGGGTTGCCACGACCAAATTACCCGCCAGCACAGATGGCGCAAAGCCCTGTCCGATTTCGTCCATACTGACACGCCAGACTTGCGAGAGTTGATTACGTCCAGCGAGTTCTGGCAAGGCCGGCAACTTAGCTTTGGACGACCAAGGCATCCAATTTGTTGCCGAGTCGAGCGCCGAACAAGCGCTTAGCGAACTGCCAAGCAGGCAGGCCAAGCCTAAACCCTGTAGACCTCGCGCCAGCACATCACGCCTTGGCACGGACGTTGATGTGGTCATGAAATCGCCAGTGTTGATATGGGTTTGCCCACTTCGCTTGATGTTACTCATGAGCTCTTACCTAGTGACGATGCCGTGTAATCACGCTTGATTTGCAGCAATTGCTTCCAACTTGGTTCATCGACGCTCTTGTCAAGCGCTTCTTCCCAAGCCTTCAAGGCTTCCTCCTTGCGTCCCAAGGCGAGCAAAACATCCCCTCGACGATCGAGGCGAGAAAGGTCAAATGACTCAGCCCCTTTATCAGACTTCATCGCATCGAGGACGGCAAGCGCTTCGGCGGCCTTGGCATCTTCTAACAGTACAGCGGCAAGCCTTAAGCGAGCAACGGCCACAAGTCCGGCATCTTTGCTTTTTTCGACGACCCATTGCAACAAGGTGGTTGCGGTTTTTAAGTCACCTCCAAGCGCATGTTGCTTTGCACTGAGTAAAGCGGCCAGCGGGGCATGTGCGGTTTTGGGGTACTGCTCGAAAAGGCTGCCCGATTCCTGTTTGAGACCTTGCAAATCGGCCTTGGATGCAGCAATCACAACACGGTCATAAATTTCGGCTGCCTCACGGGATTGCTTGTCCTCATACCAACCCCAGGCGCGCCAACCAGCAATCGCAATCATCGTTAGGGCAAACACTGCGCTCACCCAGCTGCCATGTCGCTTCCACCAGTCTTTGAGGCGATCAACCTCTTCTTGTTCAAAATGATGCTCAGACATCAGTGCTGTACTCCAAAACCATGCTCAAGAATGTGTTGACCGACATCGGCGAAGCCAAGCTTGACCTGGCTAACCGCAGGGTCACGCAAATCTTTGACTGTTGCTTGTCCCTGCTTGAGTTCGTCTTCGCCCAGAACGACAGCATAAGCGGCGCCCGAGGCATCAGCCCGACGAAATTGAGACTTGAAGCTACCTCCTCCGCAGTGCAGTAAGACATCCAGGCCGTGGTCGCGTAGCTGTTCGGCAAGATCCATGGCGACAAGCTGTGATTCAGGCGCTTGATGAACGACATACACGTCGCAGCTCGCATCCTGGGGAGGTCGCTGCAATTGCAACAAGTCAAGGATCCTCTCCACGCCGATGGCGAAACCGCAGCCAGGAGCCGGTTTGCCACCGAGTGTTTCGATTAATCCATCATAGCGACCACCACCGCAAACCGTGAGCGGCGCTTTGCCTTCGTTCGCAGCCACCCACTCAAACACACTTAAGTTATAGTAATCCAGACCTCGCACAAGCCGCGGATTGATCGTGAACGCAAGCCCGCGACGGCGCAACAAAGCCTGCAGACCATCGAAATGAGCGCGCGATTCCTCGCCAAGAAAAGTATCGAGTCTGGGCGCATCATCGATCAGGCCTTGCATCGAGGGATTCTTGCTATCCAATATCCGCAAGGGATTACTGTGCAAACGCCGCTTAGCGTCCTCATCAAGCTGCGCGACATGGGTTTCAAAGTAGGTAATTAATGCCTGTCGATGGGCTTGACGTTCCTCGCTTTGTCCCAAAGAATTAATCTCAAGATGGACCTGATTCAGGCCAAGTTCTTCCCAAAGCCGAGAACAGAGCAAGATTAACTCTGCGTCAATATCTGGCCCTTCAAAGCCCAGGGCTTCCAGTCCAACCTGATGAAACTGACGGTAACGTCCGCGCTGCGGTCTTTCATGCCGAAACATTGGTCCCTGGTACCAAAGTCTTTGTGGACCGTCGTGAAGCAAGTGATGTTCGATGACCGCACGAACCACGCCAGCAGTTGACTCAGGTCTCAGGCTGAGTTGCTCGCCGTTTAGTGCATCGGTAAAGGAGTACATCTCCTTTTCGACGATGTCGGTGACCTCACCAATCCCACGCAAAAACAGCCCCGTGTGCTCAAGAATCGGCGTGCGAATCTGCCGATAACCATAGCTAGTCACCACCGCAGCCACTGTTTCTTCAAAATACCGCCACAATCCCTGCTGGGCTGGCAACACGTCGTTCATTCCGCGCACTGCCTGAAGCGGCGCAATCTTTGTTTTGCTCTTATTCACTCGTTTGACTCTACTGGATAACGACCAACTGCAGGCAGCGAAATGCTACGCCGGTCGAGTACTTCGCTCAGGACCGGCCAATTACTGCCATCTTGAACCTAAACATCTCGGCTTTCGCTGAGCTTTCCAAATCGCGTTCTGACATAGGTTTCAACGATTTGTTGAAACTCCTGCGCGATATGTTCCCCTTTGAGGGTAATACGACGCTCCCCGTCGACAAATACTGGTGCGACCGGTGCTTCGCCAGACCCGGGTAATGATATGCCAACATCGGCGTGTCTGCTTTCGCCGGGACCGTTCACCACGCAGCCCATGACAGCTACCTGCAATGTTTCAACGCCTGGGTACTGGGCGCGCCAATGCGGCATTTGATCGCGTAGCCATCGCTGGATATCGTCGGCCAATTCCTGAAAGAACGTGCTTGTCGTTCTGCCACAGCCTGGACATGCAACAACCATTGGCGTGAAAGCGCGCAAACCCATTGTTTGCAACAACTCCTGCGCCACGATAACCTCCTTGCGCCGATCACCACCTGGCTCGGGTGTGAGCGACACGCGAATGGTGTCGCCAATACCTTCTTGCAAGAGGATGCCCATCGCCGCGCTTGAGGCAACAATTCCCTTGCTACCCATGCCAGCTTCTGTAAGTCCCAAGTGCAACGATTGATCGCAACGTGATGCGAGCGACCTGTACACAGCAATCAGATCTTGGACGCTTGAAACTTTTGCCGAAAGACAGATTTGTGCAGCATCCATCCCCAGACGAATTGCAGCCTCTGTACTCTCGAGTGCCGAGGTTACAAGCGCTTCACGCATCACCGCCGATGCTTCCCAGGGCCTTTCTCGCTTTGCGTTCATGTCCATCAGTCGCGCAAGCACTGCCTGATCCAAACTCCCCCAGTTCACCCCGATCCGGACCGGTTTATCCCAGCGAAGCGCCGTGTCGATCAGCGACGCGAAGTGATTATCCCTTTTCGATCCGGCACCAACATTGCCAGGATTAATACGGTATTTCGACAGCGCTTGTGCGCAATCGGGAACCTCGTGGAGCAGCTTATGGCCGTTGTAATGAAAGTCGCCGACTAAGGGAACATCAACACCCATGCGGTCGAGCTGCTCTCGAATAGCGGGGACGGCTTTTGCGGCCTCCATGGAATTAACCGTGACCCTGACAATCTCAGAGCCCGCCGCAGCAAGTTCCTTGATCTGGATCGCCGTCGAAATGACCTCGGACGTGTCGGTATTCGTCATCGACTGCACGACAACCGGAGCATCACCGCCAATTCGAACCTCACGACTTCCCCAGCGCAATAGGCTTTGCAGCGACTTACGTCGTGAAAGACTCGACGCCTGCGTTGGCGTTGGGACCGACTGCGACGGGACAATAGCATTAGGATGTAGATGGTTCATGCTTAAAAAACCTGCTGCGAGAAGACTTCGCTATTGTCTTCCGAAAAAGTGGACAAGTACCACCGCACTTGCAAGAATTAAGCAAAACCAGGCAAAAACACTGCCGGAACCGCCATGAGCAAAGCCAAGCAAACCCTTTGGTTTGATCCTTCGGTCATCAATATCAGCATGCAAGTCCGCGATCCGATGCCTGTAGTCTTCCGGTAGTAATTGTTCGACCATGTCGCGCTGATCGATACCGAGGCGGCGTGCGTAGGCAAATAGGACTGAGCGTACAAAGGCCGCGCCTGGTAAAGCCTGCCAGTCACCTGCTTCGAGACTTTCAAACTGTTTGGCGCTCAGTCCAAGGCCTTGAGCCATCTCGTTGGGACTAATGCCTAGCTTTTGGCGACGATGCCGCAGGTCGAGCATACTTTGGAAAGGTGTATCCACGTCCCGACTGTCCTCAGCGAGCACTTACAACCCTAAGCTTGGTGCAGACCTCCAATTGTCTAGCCAAGCGTCCGATGATTTAGCTAATGGTCCGGTGGGCAAGACTCGGACGCCGCTTTGTTATATTAATTACTTCCCCTGCAAGTTGACCGCAGGCCGCGTCAATATCATCACCCCGCGTCTTTCGAATGGTCGCAGTAATGCCCGCCTCAAGCAAACGCTCACCAAAACGCCTGATTTGCGCAGCGTCGCTTCGTTGCAAACTTGATCCCGGGAAGGGATTGAATGGAATCAAATTCACCTTCGATGGCATGCTTTGCAGCAAATCAACCAGTGCCTCAGCTTGCTCAAGACTATCGTTGACGCCTTTCATCATGGTGTATTCGAAGGTTATGAAATCCCGGGGGGCGTACTTCAAATAGGCTTGGCAAGCGGCCATCAATTGCGCAAGCGGGTACTTCCGGTTCAAAGGAACTAATCGATCGCGCAGTGCGTCATCGGGTGCATGAAGCGAGACAGCAAGCGCCACGGGACAATCTTGCGCGAGCCGATCAATCATGGGCACCACCCCCGATGTACTGACCGTAACGCGACGGCGCGATAAACCGTAGGCATAGTCAGAGAGCAGAATACGCAAGGCCTCGAGCGTGGCCTCATAGTTCTGGAGCGGTTCGCCCATCCCCATAAAGACCACATTAGAAATTGGCTTGGCGGCCACGGGCAGCTTGGAATCATGACTTGCACCCGGAACTTGGCTAAAACCTCTGAGCTGTGATCTAGCGTGATGGTGAGCAAGCTCGTCATTGCCAAGTCCCTGGTCGCCATCCGGTCCATGGTGATCATCGGGGTCATCATCAGGGTCTTGGTCATGATCAACGAGATTCAATCCCGCCAAAGAGCTCCGTGAATATTGATGGCCTGATTGATCGCTTAAACGAATCGGCGAAGCTGTTTCCTCAGCAAGCAGCAAAGATCGAGCAAGCCAAACCTGCGCAATGATTTCACCAGCGCTTAAGTTACGGTTAAAACCTTGGGCACCCGTGGAGCAAAAGCTGCATGAAACGGCACAACCGACCTGCGTCGATACGCAAAGTGTGCCGCGCCTCAGTTCCGGTATGAAGACACTCTCCACACCATTGCCTGCCCCAACATCAAAAAGCCACTTTCGAGTTGAATCCGAGGCCACATGGTCTCTGAGAATCGTTGGCGCAGCCAACGGATAGAGAGACCCAAGCGATTCCCTAAGGCTCTTTGAAAGATCCGTCATTATCTCGAAGTTGCTGCAACCGCGTTGGTGCAACCACTGGAGAATCTGTTTGGCTCTGAAAGGCTTTTGGCCTATGGCCTCAAGTTTCGGCTTGAGGCTATCCGCTGAGCATCCAAGCAGTTGTGTAAATTCACCGAGCATGGACAACTGCGTTCGACTTTCCGCTTATCGGTTGAACACCGCCATCGCTGGGAAGAAGAAAGCAATTTCGACCGCTGCCGTGTCGGGACCGTCAGAACCATGAACCGCATTGGCGTCGATGCTGTCCGCGAAATCGGCCCGAATGGTGCCTGCTGCGGCTTTTTTCGGATCAGTTGCGCCCATTAACTCACGATTTTTAGCAATTGCGTTTTCACCTTGCAGCACCTGAACCATCACAGGCCCAGAAATCATGAAATCAACGAGATCCTTAAAAAAAGGCCTTTCGCGGTGCACACCGTAAAACGCTTCCGCTTGACCGCGCGACAAATGCATCATCTGTGCCGCAGCGATCTTGAGGCCTGCTGCCTCAAATCGAGCATAGATTGCGCCTATTGCCTGTTTAGAGACTGCGTCAGGTTTGATGATTGATAAGGTTTTTTCAACAGCCATGATTTTTGCCATCACTAGGAAATAAAAGCTCCGTACTCTATCATCGTTCATATCGACTGCTACCCAAGGTTTGTTTGAAGGGTCAATTGAGTTTCTGCTGATTTCGCCTTACATTCCCATACAAGCCAGTTGTGATGGCTATTTTCAAGGAGTCAAGCTCATGAGCTATCAACACAATGATCCGTTCGGCGCAAGCCGCAACTCGCCAACGAACCTGCAAAACAGCCAATTCGGTCAGAGCCCAAACGCATGGGGTCAAGGCAACTTCGGCACTGCCGTTGAAATCGACGGGTCGCGTCAGCGAAAGGTGCTCCGAAATACCTTTGCGCTGCTTGCCTTGTCGATGATTCCAACCATCGCAGGTGCATGGATTGGTGTTCAAACCAAATTCAGCAGTCTATTCGCAGGCAGCCCCTTCATCGGCGCAATTGCCTTTCTCGCGATCGCTTTTGGCTTTTTCTACCTGATCGAACGAAACAAACACTCTGCTGCAGGTGTTGGTTTGCTGTTGGTATTCACCGGTTTCATGGGCCTTATGCTTTCTGGTCTGATTGGTAGCGTGTTGGGTTTGCGCAACGGCGCAAGTCTCATCATGATGGCTTTCGGAGGCACTGCGAGCATTTTTGCAGTCATGGCGGGAATTGCCACGGTTTCGAAGCGCGACTTCACGAATATGGGCAAGTTTTTGACCGTCGGGGTCATTTTGCTGATTGTTGCGAGTTTGGCCAATATCTTCTTCCAAATGCCAGCACTCATGCTCACAATCTCAGTACTTGCTATCGCGATTTTTTCGGCCTTTATCCTGGTCGATATTCAGCGAATTCTCCAAGGCGGTGAGGATAACTACGTGACAGCGACCTTGAGCATTTACTTGAGTGTTTACAATGTATTCAGTAACTTGCTTGCCATCCTCGGTATTTTCGGTGGCGACAGAGACTAGTTTTGCTTAGGCGTTGGGGCGGCTTGGCTGACTTTGTTCAGGCGTTGCGGCTCTGCTGAATACGGCAATCGACTCTACATGTGAGGTTTGTGGAAACATGTTAGCAACGGCTGCTGATTCGAGTGAATAGCCGGCCTGATGAACTAAGATAGCAGCATCGCGGGCAAGCGTAGCCGGATTGCACGAAACATAAACAATCCGGCTTGCTTTCATCGCATGCTGCGCAATCAACTCGCAGATCCGCTGAGCACCTTCCCGAGGTGGATCCAACAATATTTTGTCGAAAAAGCCGATGGCCTCCCATGCTTGATCGCTTAATGTGAAGAGATTGGCGGCTTCAAAGTTTGTTCGTTGTTCAAGACCTTGAGTTATGGCAACTGACTTCGCTCGCCCAACGAGTACCTCACTGCCCTCGATGCCGAGAATAAAATCCGCAACTCGGGCAAGCGCAAGACTGAAATTCCCAAGCCCACAGAATAAATCGAGCACACGGTCGCGCGAATCGAGCTTGAGGAGCCTTACGGCCTGGCGTACAAGGACTTCGTTCACCTGGTGATTAACCTGGGTGAAGTCCGTGGGACGAAAGGGAAAATCAAGGTCAAAATCTGCGAGTCGATATGAAAGCGAAGACGAGGTTGGATAGAGCAATTGAATTGAGTCGGGACCTTTCGATTGCAGCCAGATTTCTGCTTGATGCTGGCGTCCGAAGTCGCTGAGTGCTTTGAGGTCTGTTTCACTCGGTGGCTCCAGCACCCTAAAGACCAGCGCAAGGACTTCTGAACCCTGAGCCAACTCAATCTGCGGTACCCGTTGCCGAATACTTAGGGATTCGATTAACTGCTTCAGCTGCGGGATAAGCGCTGAGGATTTCGCGGTTAAGACCTCACAGCCGTCCATTTGGGCAACATAGCTTGATGCGCGCTCGTGAAGACCAACCAATACACCACCCTTTTTTGCTACATCACGCACACTTAAACGCGCTCGGTGGCGGTAGGCCCAGGCTGGGCCTGCAATCGGGGCAAGCATTGTTTGTGGTTTGATACGGGCCAAATGCCATAGCTGATCCTCGAGCACGCGTTGCTTAATCGCAAGCTGTGTGGAGGCATCCATGTGTTGCATGCTGCAACCGCCACAAATTCCAAAGTACCGGCACCGAGCTTGAACTCGTCCACTCGATGCGCGAAGAATGTTGATTGCCTCTGCGCGGTCGAATCTTGCACCTTGTTTGACAAGACGCGCCTGAACACGTTCACCCGGCAATGCATTTTCAACAAAAATCACTTTCCCTTCAGTTCTTGCAACACCCTGTCCCTCAAGGTCAACCGACTCTATTTCAAGTGTCAAGACAGGCATCGCCTCCGATGAACTTCGAGATCTGCCTCGCCCTCTAGCCATATTTAGTGTCCTTCCCAAGCGCTTAAGAAATTCATCCACCGAGAATCGCTCTGGTTCCTTAGGAATGACTTTGCCATTTCAATATCGCTTTGGTATCTCTCACCTGAATAAATACCTCTCAACCGCTGAAAGCGGCACCACACAAGCCAGGTGTTGAGGACGTCGGTCAGACAGTAATGGCGAATATCGTCAATGCGTCCCTCACAAAATGCAGGCCAAACTTGTGCGCCGCTCATACCCTGTTTGCCAGGAAAACCGCAAAGCATTGCCACCTGATCGAGCGGTGCGAGTGCCCTACCGTTATAAAGGCTCAATAAATCCATCAAGTCGGTATGGCGTTGATGATAGCGACTGATATAGTTATTGAACTTAAAGTCACGGTCATCTTCACCCATGTCCCAATAACGCGGGGCAGTCAAGCCGTGAATCAATGCTCGATAGTGCAAGACTGGTAAATCAAACCCCGAACCGTTCCAGCTAACCAATTGCGGCGAGTACTTGTCGATGATACGGAAGAAATCTCGAATAAGCTTTGCCTCATCACTGGCATCGTCGCCGAGACAACGCAGTTGAAGCACCTCGCCTGCTTCCCGCTCAGCGCGGAACAGACAGCCGATTGCGATGACACGCTGAAACTGCAGCGGCAGAAAGGACTTGCCAGTCTGGGCTTCTCGTTGTTGCAGCACGAAACTGACAAGTTCAAGGTCAGTCATTTTGTTCGCATCGTCGGGTAACTCTGACCATGCTTTACGGAGACCTGATGCGTCTGGAATTGTTTCCAGATCAAAGACTAAAACTGCCGACACAAATAGCCTGAAAGGCGATGAAAGCTTGCGACTAGCGCTGCGGTAGTGCAGACCTTGGATCAACCGGTCTGCCGTTTCGTCGGAGTTCGAAGCCGAGCTGGGTTCTATCAGCGCCAGAATCGCCCATCTCCGCGATTTTCTGCCCTTTCTTGACCTGACTACCCTCTTGGACCAGCAAAGCCCTGTTGTGAGCGTACACCGATAGCAGTTCACCTTCATGACGAACGATCAACAAATTGCCATAGCCTTTCGGGCCCTGTCCGGCAAAAATGACCTTACCGTCACCGATTGCAAGAATTGGATCACCGGATTGACCTTCGATGCGAATTCCCCCCTTACCCCCACTGAAGGTGCTCACAGCTTTGCCATCTGCTGGCCAGATCCATTCGATATCGGTATTGACGGCAGGTTTGGCCGAATTAAGACTGTCCTGATCTTTTGTATCAGGACTGGTACTTGTCGTCCTCGAGACTGAATTTGCTTTTTGATCATCGCGTTTCGCGTCGGTGGATTTGCTTTCCTGGGTAGACGACTGCCTCGAATCATTTGACTGAGCCGCCTGAGACGCTCGGGCACTCGCAACATCCGTCCGTGCATTCGCAGTTTCGGTGCGGCCACTGGAGCCATCTGAGCGGGTATTTGAGCCCTCTGTACGGCCGCTGGAGCCATCTGAACGAGTATTTGAGACCTCTGTACGCCCACTTGGGACATCTGTGCGAGTACTTGAGCTGATCTGCGGATTTCGTATTGGCTTTGCGCTGACGGTCGGACTTTGCGGCTCGGCAGTAGGCTTACTCGGTTCGCGCGGTGCTTGAATCGCCGGACTGACTTCAAGAGGACGCGGTATCGAACCTGGGGCCGGCGTCGTGCTGTTCGAGGCTGGTTTTGATTGCCCCACTGAGGAGACAATGACAACCGGGGGCACTTTGCTCGAACGATCAACAATGGGTGCCGGTACCCTAGGCGAAGAACAAGAAGCGAGTGCCAGGCTAAGGCTAAGAATGGCCGTACAAAAAAATCTTGGCAAGAAGCCAAAAGCTGTGCTCGGTGCACCCACTTGTACGCTATTGAGCTGGCAAACCGTGTTGGTCATCGACTTAGATCAGCTTAAGGTGTTTAGTGAATCCTGAACTCATGATCGCGTGCCGTGAAGCAAAGGAACAAAGCGAACCGCATCAAGTTGTACATGCTGAAAGTTACCATGTCCAAGACTAATAACCTGTTCGAGCACCTGACCACTCGGCGTTGATACTGGCGTTAACAGTATCCCGCCTGACTTAAGCTGCTGAATCCAAGCGTCGGGAATAGCATCGCCTGCGGCTGCTGCGATGATCGCATCGAAGGGAGCAGCTTGGTCCAGCCCTTTGAGGCCGTCAGCAAAGATCATTCGAAGGTTAAAGCACTGCATGCCACGGAGATTCTTCTTGGCTAACAAGTGTAAGTCCTTGATTCTTTCAATAGAATAGACCTCACCAAACAAACGTGACAACAGCGCTGCTTGATAGCCGCATCCGGTACCGATTTCCAGTATCTTCAAATGCTTACGATCAATTCCTGACAGATGCCTAAGGATTCTATCGATCATACGCCCGACCGTCGAGGGTCTAGAAATCGTTTGTTGATGCCCTATCGGAAGCGCAACATCCTCGTAAGCACGACTAGCAAAAGCTGGCTCCACGAAGCGATGACGTGGTACAGCACGCATGACTTCGACCAATGCGGCATCGAGTTGATGCGAATGCGCAAGCGTATCGATCAGACGAAACCGCGCCTTGTCTGAATCGAGCCCCAGGCCGCTCACTGCAGGCAGTTGGGCGGCTTGTGGAATTGATCGTCCGACTAACTCGGGCTTTTGAGCCATTGTTCAACGTCGTTGAGAAGACGATGCGCAGTTAGGTCGATATCCAACGGTGTGATCGACACCCGGCCTTGAGCGACTGCATAAAAATCAGTACCTGGTCCTGCATCCTTTGCAGCACCTGCAGGCCCGATCCACCAAATCGCCTCACCTCGGGGATTTTGCGCTGGTATGACCGGCTCAGCCATGTGTCGCTTTCCAAGCCTGGTAACGATAGGGTCCCGATTACGCTCGTCGATTTGTCCCGGAATATTTACGTTCAACAAGTAGGGCTTTTCAAGACCCTGATGATTGAGCGCCCTCTCAACGATTGAACCGGCAATCCTGGCGGCAGGCTCCAAGCCTTCAAATGAGCGCGACTGAAGTGAAAAGGCAATCGCTGGCACGCCAAGCAGAAAGCCTTCCATGGCGGCGGCA
>Ga0172376_10006338_pt1 | contig 12896 bp, 4 predicted proteins | sample Lak35m_FD_121114 | JGI IMG/M metagenome (GOLD analysis project Ga0172376, IMG submission 121114) | Freshwater microbial communities from Kabuno Bay, South-Kivu, Congo - kab_092012_35m | ecosystem: Environmental > Aquatic > Freshwater > Lake | place: Democratic Republic of the Congo: South-Kivu...
GTCTACAGGTATTACATCAGCAGCTTTATTAGTCACTGGATTAACAAGTACAGCTAACTTAACGAGTACCACTAGTACATTACCAAATACTGTATCAACAAATATTACAACAGCAACAATTCAAGCAACTACAGGTATTACATCTGCTGCTTTGTTAGTAACTGGTTTAGTTAGCACAGCTAACATTTTTGCTACAACTGGTACTATCCCAACTCTTTTAGCCAGAAATGTGACAATTGGTTCAACAACAACTAATCCAATAATAGATATTGCTGCCAATACAACAACAACGTCGAATCAACTTGCTTTAAGAACAACAGATGGAAGTATAACTACATATATATATTCAGCAATTTCAAATACGTTGCAGACTTCATTTATAGAAAATAATAGAGGCAATGGTGCAATGGTTTTTAATATTTCAAATGTTGGTACAGGTGCTGGTACCATTAGACATAGATTAGCAGGAGTAGACAGACTAACAGTTGGACATACAAGGTCTACACTTAATACAGAATTAACAGTTAAAACAAATACTATTTATACATCAGAAGGAAATGTCGGTATTGGAACAACAACACCTGCATATAATTTAGATGTAGTAGGAAGTGGTGACTTTTCAACATTTGTCACAACAGGTGCGTTATATAGTACGAATCAAACTACCACAAACTTAGTCGCTACAGCATCCACTATTACAAACTTAAACATTCCTGGAACTCTTACAGTTGTTAACATTACTTCAACTAATCTTGTAGAAACTAATATTACAGCTGGAGGTGTAGTAGTTACAGGAGGAAGTTTAAATGCAACATTCAATAGTAATACAATTGGAAATATCTTTACAACTAGTGGTAATGTAGGTATTGGTACACCAACACCTAATTCTCTATTAAATGTAAGTGGAAGTGCGGGTACAGATGTTTTAACAGTTAATACTAATCAAGGTTCAGGTTCTATTGCATTTAGACCCAATGCAACTGCTGGAAACACTATAAGATATGGTGGTTCAGGAACTGGTAATAATATATTACGATTTTTAGGCGTGGGTGATAATGAATATATGAGAATAGATGGTGGAAATATAGGTATTGGAACAACTAGTCCTTCAAATACATTAGATGTATCTGGTACAGGGCGTATAGCTACATCACTTACAACAGGTGCTTTATATAGTACAAATCAAACAACAACAAATATAGTAGTAACAAATCTTACTGCATCAAGTATTATCATTACAAGTGGAAATTTAACTATAGGTGGTTCAGCTAATCCTACAATCACTTTATTATCAAATAGTGGAAGTGCAACAAATGCAGGAGACATAAAATGGTTAGAAACAAGCAGTGCATACGGTTGGATTCAACGTCATAATGCAAGTACAGGAGACCGTCTACAATTTATAAGATTAAACAATAATACTGAATCATCATTAATGACGTTGCATGGTATTGATCAACGTATAGGTATTTTAACGACAGCTCCATCTACTACTTTAGATGTATCTGGAACAGGTAGAATCACTACCTCTCTTACAACAGGTGCACTTTACTCCACAAATCAAACAACAACTAATATTGTATCGACTGCAATCAGTTCGGCTAATGTAATTGTAAATGATAACTTGAATATTTCAGGAATTAGTTCATTCTTTGGTGGTAGCTTCTCAGCTAATAATAACGTAGGGTCAGCTTCAACAGTTACAGGACTCTTATTCCCGTCTGCAACGGTTCGTTCTTTCATTGCAACTCTAAACATTAATATTTCTAAACCTAGCGGGAACTTGAATTCTACTGTTACATTAGAGGGAACACAACTTGATTCTGGTTGGATACTCTACGATTCATCTTTTGGTGATTCAACCGGTCTTGTATTTACTATCAATTCTTCGGGACAAGTCTTATATACATCACCTAATTACGTTGGTTGGGTTTCTACAACTATTCGTTTCGAAGCACATTACTATACGCTTGCTGGTACATATACGCCAGTTACATTACCTACAAGTGGTAATGTTTCTGTTACAGGTGTTCTATCAGTTAACAATACATCCAATGCAACAAGTACAAGTTCAGGTGCTTTAACTGTTTCTGGTGGTGCAGGTATATCAAAGAGTTTATTAGTCGGTGAGAACTTAAATGTAGGTGGTCTATCAAATACGTTTACTGGTAGTTTCGCCGCTGCTAATAATGTTTCTAGCGCCGCAAATGTAACAGGGTTCTTAGTTCCAACCGCTACATTCAGTTCCTTCACAGCAAATGTGAATGTTCGTCTATTAACCACAACTACAACTCTTAATGCACAATACCTCTTTGAAGCCACTCAATCTACAGGTGGTTGGTTACTCAATGATACATCTTTTGGAGACGCCGTAGGAATTACGTTTACAATTACATCAGCTGGTCAAATTCAATATACATCTACAAATGTTGCTAACTGGCAAAGTACAACTATTAATTTTGCAGTCAATGCTATTAGTATCAGTTCAGGTTTTACAGCTGTACTTCCAACCAGCGGAAGCGTTGCTATTTCTGGTAATTTAACAATAGATAATACAACAGATTCAAGTTCAACAAGTTCGGCTTCACTTGTTCTCGCTGGTGGTGTTGGTATTAATAAAAGTTTACTTGTTGGTGGTAACTTTAATTTAGGAGGCGTTACAACTCAATTTGCTGGGACATTTAGTGCAGCAAATAGTGCATCTGGAGCCAGTGTAACTGGTTTATTATTCCCAACAGCTACAATTCGTTCATTTACATGTACACTTAGTGTAAGAGTTGTTAGTAGTGTCAATTATAATACTCAACATACTATTGAAGGTGTTCAAACAGCAACAGGTGGCTGGCAAATTAACGATTATCAAATAGGTGATTCATCTGGTATAACATTTGCAATTAATAGTAGTGGACAAATTACATATACTTCACCAACATTTACAAGTTGGACAAGTACAACAATGCATTATAACGCTGTAGCATATAATATTTCAAGCAGTTACATACCAATTCCTATGCCAACAGGAGGAAGTTCATCTGTTTCAGGTTCTCTTGTAATTCAATCAACTAACATTGCAAGTTCAACCAGCTCAGGAGCTTTAAGTGTAAGCGGTGGTGTTGGTATTCAAAACAATTTAATAGTTGCCAATAATTTCTTTGTTACAACAGGTGGTAATGTAGGTATTGGAACAAGTAGTCCATCTTATACAATAGACATCAATGGGACACTAGAAGCATCCAATTCAAATGGATTAATGTTATTCGCATCAACTGGTAATTTAGGTATTGGTACAACTTCTCCTGCTACTAAGTTGCAAATTAATGGAAACGATACTGTATTTACTTCAGTCTTTGAACCTGGTTCAAGAGCGTGGACTATAAGCAATCCACCTTCAGCAAGTACAACTGGAAATTTACCTATAGTTTTTCATACTAATAATGCATGGGATTTTGAAACGGATAATCTATCCAGACTATTTATCGAAGCAAACGGAAATGTCGGTATTGGTACTGCAACACCTAGTTCTACACTGGATGTTAATGGTAGTTCTAGATTTGGATCACGTGGTTCCTCTTATGCATCAATCCGTTCATTCACAGCTACTTTATCAACTGGTGCAGGAAACCCTAGTGTCGTTACTACTACTGTTAATTATGGTGTCACATATACTAATGCTGCTAAACTTATAATACAAGTTACTACCTCAAGTATTGGAGTTGCAGATACATTTGTGACCTCAATTAGAACTATTGGTACATCTTCAATGGTTCTTAATGTAGTAAGAGTAGATTCCACGACTGGGTATGCAAACGCTCCTACAGCCCATGTAACTATTTTCGAATTAGTCTAATTTATGCAATTTAATAAAACAGCTATTTTTTTATCATTTAATTTCTATCATTTAATTTCTATACTTATATTAATAATAAGTACAGATGTCTGCATCGCGTCAATTTAATCGACCACTTTTAAATAGCAGTGCTTTGGCCGCCACGCATAATTCTAATACAATTGCTAACATTATTACAACAGGAGGTAATATAGGTGTTGGAACCAACTCTCCTGATTGTAATTTACATTTATATTCTTCTAGTACAGAACCTATAATTGGATTACAATCAGCGAACCAATCTATTTTTGGATTGCAAACTATAAGTGATGCTGGTTCTGCTGGTATTAAAATAGGAACATATGGTGCGGGCTCTATTTCTTCCAATGTATCATTTTTTAGTAAAATAGGTAATGTAGGGATTGGAACTACAAGTCCTATGTATAAATTAGATGTTATGGGTAGTGGCGACTTTTCTACATTTGTCACAACAGGTGCACTTTACAGTACAAATCAAACCACTACTAATATTGTCGCTACAGCATCTACTATAACTAATTTAAGTATTCCTGGTACACTAACCGTAGTTAATATAACATCAACTAATCTTGTAGAAACAAACATCACTGCAGCAACTATTTTAGTAACAGGAGGTAGTTTAAGAGCAACATTTAATGCGAATACTATTGGACCACTTATTACAACTGGAGGAAATGTAGGTATAAGGACCACGTCACCAACTAGTACTCTTGATGTATTCAGTAATTTAACAACTCAATATCCCATAATATCACGGTTCTTAGCACCCAATACTACAGGAGGAACATCGCAAGCCCCGCGTATTATTATAGGAATTAGTAGTGCAGATAGTGTAAATATGTCCTATACTAAAGTGGGGACCACTTCTCCAAATAATTTAGTTGCATTTGGTCATAACAACGTCAGTGATAATCAATTAGTATTGTTAAGGAAGGGTAATATTGGTATAGGAACAGTAAACCCTCAAACATTTTTACATTTTGGATCTACAAATACTTCAGAACCAAGAATAATGTTATTTGGTAATGATAATACAAAAGGATATCATGGATTAGCGATGGGTAATAGTTCTTTACAATTAACTGTTCCAAGTAGTGGCTCTCATTTTATAGCGTTTGGTAGTAATACTGGTGGAAATTTTACAGAACAAATGCGTATACAAAATAATGGAAACGTAGGTATTGGGACAACATCGCCAGCTACTAAACTTGATATTAAGGGTACATTAAATGCTGATACATATACTGGGGGTAATGTAAGTGTTACTAATATAACTGTGGGTACACTTAGAACAACTACACTTATTACAACTGCTAATTTGACTGCGAACAATATAACCGTTGCAAATTTTAGAGCAACAAGTATTTCCATGGGTACTAATACTATAAATTTCAATACTGGAACTAATGTAGGATTAAATTGGGGTACAGGGTTTAGTAGAATTTATGATGATGGTCAACTTCATATATACACAGATGATAATTTGTACTTTAATATTGGTGGCAATGATAGATTATATATAAACAATAACGGTGTAGGAGTATATAGTGCTAGTGTTGTTAGTTTATTATGCGTTAATGGTGATGCAAACGGAAACGGTGCACTACAAGTTGTTGCAGTTCCTAATACTGTTAATAGTGGTAAAAGTCAAGATGGTGCTAGTTTCAAAGCGTGGTCTGACGGTAATAATATTTTACAATTTTATAATTCTGCTGGTGGATACAGAGGAGGTGTTAACGGAAACGGTTCAGGTGCTGTTTCGTATGCTACATCTTCAGATAGACGTTTAAAAGATAATGTTGTAAATATAAGTAATGCAACACAGATGATAAAACAAATGAGACCTGTAGAATTTACATGGAAATCTGATAATAGACAAGACTTTGGTTTTATTGCACAAGAAATATTTGAGTTATTACCCACCTTGAGACCAAACTTTAGTAATTATTCGCATTGTGAATGTACACCAGAAGAATTATCTAATGGTATTCTCTGTACTTGTGAAGAACATGACCATGACGAGCCAGTTGATAAGGATGGTAAACCATTATATTATGGTCTTGATTACGGTAAATTTACTCCATATATAACTAAAGCACTGCAAGAAACAATTGCTGAATTAGAAACTTCGCAACAAAAGATACAAACTCAAGAAAATACGATATCTCAACTCCAAAGTCAAATCGCTTTACAACAACAACAAATTGATACTATTTTATCTAGACTTGGATGAATAAATTTATCTTAAGAGAAAAACTAAAATATTAATATTTTAATTTCTATATATATATTAATATACAGAGATGTCTGCAAGTAAATTATTTGGTAAAGATATTCTTATAACTTCTACTACAAATGCCTCGGGTTCAACAGTTGGTTCCATCTCCACACTTGGTGGTATAAATGTAAATCAAACAATGTTAGTATTAGGTGCATTAACTTCTACAGCTGATTCAAATACAATCGGTAATTTGTTTACGACAGGTGGAAATGTTGGCTTTGGAACAACCTCCCCAGTTCAACGTTTAGATGTCAATGGAAATCTTAATATTACAGGTAATTTTTACCAAAATGGTAGTGTTTACAGTGGTAGTACTCAGTGGGGTTCGACAGGTGCAAATATTTATTTCAATACAGGAAATGTTGGTATTGGGACACTATCACCAACAGCCAAACTTCAAGTTGATGGTGAAGTGAACCTAAATATAATGTCTGGTTTTAATACAAGTGGTCTTGTCACTTTAGGCAGAGCTGATGGAGTTGGTAGAAATTCAGCTATTAAAGTTTATAATAGTACTGGTGGTAACAGTTATATGAGTTTTGAAGTTCATAATGGAACCGCTGGTTCAAGAAACACACCTTTATTAATGGATGGGTTTGGTAACGTAGGTATAGGAACAACAACTCCTGTAAATAGATTACACGTGGTCGGTTTAACAACAAATACAGGTGGTGTAATAGCCGAGTTTAGAAATTCAAGTAATGGAGAACGTATTCAAATAATTGATGAAACAACTACTGGATTACCACCTGGCATTTGTTCACCAACAGCAGGATACGGGATTGGTATATATGGTCGTGCTGGTAATATACGTTTTTTAACAACATCATCAAATTTAGAAAGAATGACAATAATATCTACAGGTAATGTTGGAATTGGTACTACATCACCAGCATTTACGCTTGATGTTAATGGAACTATTGCTAGAGCAGGTGTTAAACTCCCACGTTTTGATAATGGTTCATTTTCTGGTTCTGCATCCTTTAGTATTCCTATTTTATTTAATGATACTCAATATAATTATGCCGAAATTAGAGTTAGATATGTCACAAGTGCTGTATGTAATATAAATATCAGTGCTACAAGTTATACAAATGCAGCTATGGGATTTAATGAATGCGCGTTAACCACTGTTAAATGGAATGCTCAAGGTACCCCTGTTTATTCAACCTTTACTAGTGTAAATTCAGGACTATTTGCAGACACTGTTGAACAAGTAGGTCTTGATAATAATTTCATATTTAGAATCAATAGATCATCAGGAACATCAACAACTGGTCTTAGAAACCATTATACGTATGATAACGTTTATTGCTTGTCTGGTGTAGGTACAGCACGCGGTTATGGTCAAGGACACATTGATAATGCATCTGTAGGAGGCTCGCCTCTACAATTTGTCACATTTACTTGTAGCACAGGAACTGTTTCTGGGACATACTCAACAGTTCATTACTACTAAATTTTCTTCAATTTAATTTATATTAGTTTCATATTAATTTCTGTCATTTTTATTTCTATACTTATATTAATATAGAAATGTCTAAAACATTCAACAAAAATATACCTTATACTTTTTCTGGGGCGATTAATTTATCCACATCCGCTGGTTTAAATATAACTAATAATTCTAATACTATTGGCTCTATTATAACTACAGGTGGGAATGTTGGTATTGGTACAACATCTCCAACTGGACCTTTGACAATCGCATCTGGTAGTAATATCATATCTAATACTATAGATGGTGCTAATTTTTTTAGAACATCCATAACAGCTGGACATCCGTCTGTAAGTTTAGTATATAATTATCAAAGTGGTAAAAATGTATATTGGGGGGAAGATAGTGATACAGGATTATATATTTTTAGAGGTAGGCAAGTTCAAATAAATGGAGGTTTCGAGGCGTCAAATTCAAATGGCTTAATGCTGTTTGCATCAAGTGGTAATATAGGTATTGTTACGACATCACCGTCAGCACTTTTAGACATAGCCGGTGGTTCAGATTCTAGTGGTGCACAAGGGAGTCCGTTAATTAGTTTACAATATAGAATTTCAAGTGGTGGAGGATTTAGACATTTTATTAAATCAAGACATAACGCTGTATCATCATTAAATGCTGGTAATGCTATAGACTTTTATTTAAACACTTCTAATACAGCATCAGGTTCATCTGTACCTGGTACTGGTAATGCTTTAGGTATGACAATTGCTGCAAATGGTGTTTCTATACGGACAACAACACCTATTTCTGCATTAACGGTTAATAATATTGTTTATGATAGAAATGTTTTTGACCACAGTGTTTCTCCATTAACAGTTACTCAAAACGCGTCTTCTGGAACGTCAGTGTTAAATGATCAAATACCAGTTATGCATTTATGTCGTCAAGGTTTCAATGCTCAAACTTATGGACAAAGAGCTACATTTGCCTTATCTCGGTATGAAAATAGTTCTACTAATAGTAGAACACGTTTAGATATTCAATTAGCGCAAAATGCCTATGACACTCAACATGTAATGTCTATTAGAGGTGATGGTTATGTTGGTATTAATACAACAAGTCCTAGTAGTCCACTTGATGTAATAAATAATTCCAATGGTCAATTCCCTGTAATTTCCCGTTTTTTAGCACCTAATACTACAGGAGGTTCATCACAATCGCCGAGAATTGTAGTAGGAGTAGATGCAACAGATAGTATTTCCATGTCTTATTATAAGGAAGGTACAACATCTGCAAATAATTATATAGGATGGGGACATAATAATGTAGCCGATGGACAAATGGTATTAACACGTAATGGTAATGTAGGTATTGGAACAGTAACTCCTTTAACGAGATTCCATGTAAATCTTCCATCTGGTGTTGGTAATGGTAATGTATATTTTGGCGCTACTGCTGGTTATCCGCCTTTTGGTGCTGATTGTAATGTAAATAATGGTGTAGTGGGTTTCCTATTTAATTCATCGTCAAGTAGTCCAAAGGGTTTAAATATTTATTATGATGGAGTTTCAAATGGAGGAGGTTCATCGTATTTTATATGTAATGATAATAATTCTCTAAGATTCCAAGTTCTTGGAAATGGGAATGTTCAAAATGCAAATAATAGTTATGGTGCTACATCTGATATAAAAATTAAAGAAAATATTGTAGATGCTACACCTAAAATAGATGATTTAATGAAAGTTAAAATTAGAAATTTTAATCGTATTGGAGAATCTACTAAACAAATAGGAGTCATTGCTCAAGAATTAGAAACAGTTTTTCCTGGTCTTGTAGAAGAAACAGAAGACGTTGATAAAGATAATAAGTATCTTGGAACTACGACAAAAGCGGTAAAATATAGTGTATTCATTCCTATATTAATCAAAGCTATACAAGAACTTAAAATAGAAAATGATGCTTTAAAAACATTTATAAATCAGAAATTTCCTGATGCCAATTTATAATTCCATAGCTTTAAGAACAATATAAATATTTAATTTCTTCATTTTAATTTCTATACTTATATTAATAATTATAGATGTCTCAATCTAAAAGTACAACTCATGTTTTTGGTGCAGTTGATATTCTTCATTTTTCCGACCTTAACAATAAACGTATTACAGGTCTTGCAACTCCAATAAATCAACAAGATGCAGCTAATAAAGATTATGTAGATAATACCGTTGTTGCAAGTAATTTAACAGGGGGTGTCGGTATAACTGTTAACACTGTCAGCAATACTATCAATGCTAATCCTAGTCAAACACAAGTTGTCGCTCTTGGAACTATTCAAACTGGAACATGGACTGCAAATACAATTCAAATTCCTTATGGAGGAACTGGTCAAACTAGTTTTACCGTTAATAAACTTATTTTCCACAACAGCGCCAATAAACTAGCCTCTGTTCCAGAATTTACCTACGATTCGTCTACTATTAATAGTTCCATCCCTATTGTTTGCTCAAATCAAACAGATACTGGAAGTGAATTATCAAGTACAGGTAGTTTAATTGTTCAAGGAGGAGCTAATATAGCCAAAAATCTCTATGTACATGGAAACACTGTCCTTCACTCTAATCTTACAGTGGGTAATCTACATATTAATGGTAGTTTAGGGCTTAATGCAGTAGCAGCAAATAATGCAGAATACTTTAATATTACCTCTGGTGGACTTGTTGTAACAAGTTATTTTACATCTAACTCAAGTAATTCTCTTTCATTGTATGCAACACAGACAACACTTGCTAATGCTGTTATCATTTCAAACACTACTGGAAATGAACTTGTCACTAATACTCTTTCAGTACCTAATTTAAGTATTTTGGGTAGTGTAAATAGTTCTTACATTTCTAACGGTAATTTAATTACTTTTTCTAGTTATACAACTCATGCCAGCTCTGCTAATATTACAACAACTAATTTACGTGTATCATCAGCTATTATGACTAATTCTAGTAATATCAATACAACATCTCAAAACCTGAATGTTACAATTTTACTAAATTCAACTAACTCTAATTTAGCAGTTTTAACTAACACTCATGGAAGTTTAACAAATATTACTAATACTAACTTAATTAGCACTAACTCAACAATTGCTAACATTATTAACACCAATCTTACAAGTAACTCGAGTTATATTAATACAATTAGCAATGGAAATCTTCATGGTAGTGGTACTTTAACATTTGCAAATGCAACTATAAGTAATATTATTGCAACTAACATGACAGCAACAAGTACAACATTTACAAATACCAGTATAGGAACTTTAAGAGTAACAGGACATTCTAATATGAATACTATTAGTTTAACAACTATTACAACCTCTAATATTCAACTGACTAATTTATTTACATCAAACTTAAACAATCAAACATCTACTACAATTGGAACTTTAAATGTAACTGGTTTATCTATATTTTCAACAACTAATAGTTCTAGTATGTCTACAGGTACATTATTTAGTAATATTTCTCAAAATGTAACAAGTTCTATAGGAACATTAAATGTTGCTAATAATATCAATAATTCAGCAGGAACTATTATTACAAATAACGTGACAAGTAATAATCTTTATGCTAGTAGTTTAATGCACACATTCAATTTAATTTCTACAAATATTAATGCTCAGTCAGTTTCTACAGATATATCTATTAATAGTACTGTTTTATCAAGTAATATCAGTAGTGGTACTGTCAACATTAGTTCTTCATTAACAGTACCTAATTTTAGAAACACTAATTCAACACAAACTAATATATTTATCACAAATGAAACAGTTAGTAATTTACGTGTAACGTCAAATACCACCACCAATGCCGTGATTACTAGTTCAACAACATCTAATGCTTTTACACTCAATAATAATTCTACTAACACTACTATTTCTAATGCATTAATATCCAAACAATTAGTTATCCAAGGTAGTTACCAAGGAACACCTCAATTAACATCTGGTTCATTCTTTACAGTTCTACCATCTACTTTTATTAATAGTGTTACAGCATCTGGTGGTAATGTTAACAGTTGGTTCCCTAACTATATTAATGTTTCCACTTTATCAGCTGTCAATGACTCTATTACAACAAATAAAGTAGCAAATTTATATATTAAATCTAATGTTTTAGTCGCTGGTAGTCAAACAGTTAATTATAATTCAGGATTAACACTAGGATATGTTTCAAATATTACGTCTGGTAATTTAAATACCCAAATTAGTTTCGAACGTTCCGATGGTTTACCCATTAGTGGTATTTATACAGAAAACTTTACAAATAGATTAATTATTATGAATGGTAGTTTAGTAGGTGGTTCTGGTATAGGTATCAATACTGTTAATAATACACCAATTATTTTTAGTAATATTCAAAGTTCTACAAGCAGAGACCAAGTTCAATATGTCAGATTCCTTAGTAGCACTAGTACATTCTATTCTACAGAAGATTCTGATTCAACAACAACTGGCGCCTTAGTTATTAATGGTGGTTTAGGTGTGGCTAAAAATATTTCATCAGAAAGTATTAAAACACAAACATTAGAATCTTATGGAGATGTTACAACAGGAAATCTACAAGTAAATGGTAATGTAACAATGACAAATGGTGCATTAACTCAAACTGGGTATGGTGTATTTAGTTTAGTGACTACAACTCACGCTACAGGTACAACTGATATAGATTTCACAAGCGGTAATTTTGCATCAGGTATTAGTAGTAATGTTCAACCATTTACTATTGGAGCCGGTATTGTTTTAGATAATGTTATCACATTCCAATACTCTGGTATATATAATGTTAACCTACGTCTTAATAGTAATACAACAACCACTGCTCCAACATTAATTCAAACACACATCAACAAGTTTGCTAGTGGTAACTGGCAAGTATATCAAACTTGTTCACAAAAAATTACATTTGAATCAAATACAGATATTGTTAGTCAGTTTATGATAGATGTTCAAGCTAATGAACACATTAAATTTACAATTAATAATGGTCATTCAAGTAACTTTACAATAGACAATAATATAACAAAATCAAAATTAATGATAAACAAGGTTGGTTAAAAGGGTTTTGCAAAAGCTCTTTTTATATCATAATAATTTTAATCGATAATTTAAGATATAATATTATATCCATAAGCTTTGCGAAAGAATTTGAGAAAGAGGGAGCCTAAATGAATTAAAAAGACATTCTTAGCAAAATTATTGACAAAGTTTTGACAAAAAATATTATTTTATACAATTTTATCCTTTTAAAATTATA
>Ga0172376_10006343_pt1 | contig 12889 bp, 5 predicted proteins | sample Lak35m_FD_121114 | JGI IMG/M metagenome (GOLD analysis project Ga0172376, IMG submission 121114) | Freshwater microbial communities from Kabuno Bay, South-Kivu, Congo - kab_092012_35m | ecosystem: Environmental > Aquatic > Freshwater > Lake | place: Democratic Republic of the Congo: South-Kivu...
AGGTGTATTCAATAAAGAAACCGGTGAAATTGTAAAGGTGGTTCCAAAATCACCACAGCCACCAAAGTATCAGGATGTATTCGGACATACCATTGTGGAGCTCGCTGAAGAAAACGAAAAAATAATGGGAGTTACTCCAGCTATGCCTTCGGGTTGTTCTCTGAATATCATGATGGCAGCCATGCCTGATCGTGCCTTTGATGTCGGTATTGCCGAACAACATGCAGTGACTTTCTCAGCAGGTTTGGCAACACAAGGGTTGGTGCCTTTCTGTAACATCTATTCCTCGTTCATGCAACGGGCATACGATCAGGTGTTGCATGATGTGGCGATTCAGAATTTGAATGTTGTTTTCTGTTTGGATCGAGGTGGATTGGTTGGAGCTGATGGCGCAACACATCACGGCGCGTATGATCTAGCCTATATGCGTCACATTCCGAACATGGTGGTGTCCGCACCTATGAATGAAGCGGAACTTCGCAACCTGATGTTCACTGCTCAACTTAAAGATCAAGGACCCTTTACCATTCGTTACCCACGCGGAAATGGCGTTATGACCGAGTGGAAAACAGCTATGAAGGAGATCAAGGTCGGTACAGGACGAAAACTTACTTCAGGGAATGACATTGCCATCCTTACAATTGGTCATCCGGGTAATTTTGCTCAGGAAGCTATCGAGGAACTCAAGCAATTGGGAGTATCTGCCGCACATTACGACATGCGTTTTGTGAAGCCAATCGATGAGGTGATGCTTCATGAAGTATTTGGCAAATTTAAAAAGGTCATCACCGTTGAAGACGGTTGTTTGATGGGTGGTTTTGGATCTGCTGTGGTAGAATTTATGGCGGATCAAAAATACCAGGCGGAAATTGTACGCTTGGGTATTCCAGACAAATACATCCATCACGGCACCCAAGAAGAACTCTGGGAAGAATGTGGATTCCACACTCAAGGCATCGTCGCTACAGTGAAACAGATGTTATCCATAACTGATAGTTCAAATAAACTTCAGAAGTCAGTAGGTTAATCGATCGTTTTTAAGCTATCTTTCCAAAAAAAACGATGTCTGGATCCAATAAAAGTAGTGCGTTCGTCACGCTGATTATTATTTTCTTTTTCTGGGGATTCGTTGCTGCGAGCAATGATATTTTGATCCCGGTTTTCAAGAAGGCGCTCGATCTGAGTCAGCTACAATCCCAAATGATCTCATTCGCTTTTTATGTAGCCTATACCGTTGGTTCCATTTTATATTTTGTCATTTCCGGATTACTTAAAAAGGACATCTTGAATCTCATTGGTTATCGCAATGGTCTCGCATTAGGCTTAGTGATCTCTGCATGCGGTACACTGCTGTTCATACCTGCATCCAACAATGCTTCATTCCCTTTGCTCATCAGCGGATTGTTTATTGTTGGACTCGGTTTCTCCTTACAGCAAATTGCGGCAAACCCGCTGGCCATACGTATGGGGGATCCGTCGAAAGGAAATATCCGTTTGAGTCTTGCAGGAGGCATCAATAATGTCGGAACAACCATTGGTCCTGTCATTGTATCCTTTGCGATTTTCGGAGGAATTTCCAACCCGGATCAAGAATTAAATCTTGGGGCGGTACAAATACCATATCTCGTGCTTGGGTTCACCTTTATCCTAGCTGCCCTTTTCTTTAAATTTTCCTCTGTGCCTGACCGCCTTGAAGAGAGTTCTAATAGTGGAAATGCCGGAATCATGGAAACCATCAGGCATCCGCAGGTGCTTTTAGGTATGCTCGCTATTTTTGTATATGTCGGCGTTGAGGTTTCAACTGCCAGTAATTTGCCGGAATTCATGAAGCAAAAACTGGGAACACCTGAAAATGCGGTTGCACCTTATGTTTCCTTATTCTGGGCGAGTTTGATGATCGGTCGCTGGACCTCTGCCGCAGGGGCATTTGATCTGAACGAATCCACAAAACTTAAATTAAGCTTGTTACTTCCATTCGCTGCATTTGGTGTATTTGCCTTTGCTAACGTCATTGGCGGACATTCAATTTCAGAACTTTATCCTTACTTGCTCATTGTGGTCATCCTGGCTGTGGCTGATGCCATTAGTGAAGGAAAGCCGGCACGTCAACTTGTGCTATATTCTGTCCTAGGAATTGGCGCATTACTGATTGGTATCTTCTCAACAGGAATGACAAGTGTGTTTGCTTTCATCTCGGTTGGACTTTTCTGCAGTACACTTTGGCCTTGCATCTTTACGTTAGGCATCGCTGGATTGGGCGATAAGACAAATACCGCATCAAGTTTGTTGATCATGATGATCATGGGTGGAGGTGTGATTTCTTTGACACAAGGAGCCCTGGCAAGTGATAAAATCCTTGGAATTCAATATTCCTATTTTGTTGGTGTATTCTGTTTTGCTTACCTGGCTTTCTTTGCTGTTTATATCGGAAGATTCCTCCATAGAAAAGGAATTTCTTTCGAGCAGGGATCTGCTTCCGGTCACTGATCTGTCGGTGAGTTTTTCCCGAATGCACAGCTATCGCAGGATCTTTTTTTCTGAAACCGTTTCCAGGTTCTGACTCCGATGAAGGCGATTGCCGATCCTAAAGCTATTGTAACGAGAAGCTCCTGCATTAGCTTAATAAGTTGAAGATTAAAAAGGCTCCTGCATACGCCAATACTCCCATAAAGAAGAGTTGAAACAGAGGCCATTTCCAGCTTTTCGTCTCTCGCTTTACTACAGCAAGTGTCGCCATGCATTGCATCGCGTAAACATAAAACACCATGAGTGATACTCCTGATGCAACACCAAACAAAGGAGTCCCATCTGCTCTCTTTTCCCTCCTTAAACGATCAATCAAGCGATTGTTTTCTGAACCATCGTCTTGCGTGGCATAGATCGTTGCCAGTGAACCAACAAATACTTCTCTCGCGGCAAAAGAGGTGATCAGAGAAATACCAATCTTCCAGTCATAGCCCAGAGGCTGGATAACCGGTTCGATCAGTTTACCCAGATGTCCAATGTAGGAATGTTCCAATTTCGCAGATGCAACCTGTTGTTCTACTTCGACTTCAGACAAATGAATTTCTGTTGAAGCTGATCGGATCTTGGCTTCAGCCGTTTGCATTTGTTCGCCCGGACCATAGGAAGCCAGCGCCCAAAGAATGACTGAAATTGCTAAAATGATCTTCCCAGCATCAAGCGTGAACACTTTTACTTTTTCCCAAACCGTTAAACCTACATTTTTCCATATCGGTGTTTTATATCCCGGAAGTTCAAGCAATAAGTATCCGCCACTGGTCGCTTTTAGACCGTATTTAAGGAAAAATGCCACTACAAGTGCAGTGATTAGGCCGAGAACATACAGCCCAAACAAGACCAATCCCTGAAGATTGAAGAAACCCCCAACAACTTTTTGAGGAATGACAAGCGTTATCAATAAGGTATAGACCGGAATGCGGGCGCTGCAACTCATCAAAGGAGCGATTAAAATCGTTATCAGCCGTTCTTTCCAGTCAGTTATCGTTCGCGTGGACATCACTCCCGGTATAGCACAGGCAACACTTGATATGAGGGGCACGACACTTTTTCCATTCAATCCTAAGGGCCTAACGATCCGGTCCATGATAAAAACGACACGTGCAAGGTAACCTGTCTCCTCAAGCAGGGCAATAAAAAAGAATAACAAGGCAATTTGTGGTATAAAAACCACCACTCCACCAATTCCCGGCACGATTCCCTGGCTGATCAAATCGGTGAATACTCCTTTCGGCAGAACCGTTTGTAAATAGGTGCTGAAATCAGCAAATGATGCATCGATGGCATCCATTGGGTACGAAGCAAAGAAGAAGATAAACTGAAACACCACCAGCAATACGGCCACAAAGATCACATATCCCCAGAGTGGGTGCACCAGAATCCGATCAAGAGCAGAAACCTTGAATTTAGTTTGATCTAAGTCCTTAACTGTACGTACATCATTCAAGATCGATTTGATCTTTTCATACCGTTGTGCTACTTCAGCTTCCTGTCCTTCGTTATCATCCAGTTCCCGGAGCTCTGATCCTACAATAAACGGCGCTCTTTCATTTGGTTGTTTTTGAGACAGCGCCTGCAATAAACGGTCTTTTCCTAAACCAACTTTTGCGTTTGTTTCTACTATTGGAATATCTGGGAAATGGTTTTGAAGCTTGTTGTTATTGATTTCAATACCTTTCCTTGAAGCCACATCCGACATATTCATTACGAGTACGAGAGGTAATCCCAGATCGTATAACTGCGTGAAAAGCAAAAGGTTTCGCTCAAGATTGGACTGGTCTACAACTACGATCAAAAGATCCGGATGATCCTCGTGAGTCCTGTCAGTGAGTACATGATGGACAAGCTTTTCTTCCTCTGAACGCGGATAGATACTGTAGGTTCCGGGAAGATCAATGATGGTATGCTGCTGTTCATTGAAGGAGAGAAATCCGATTTTTTTATCAACGGTAACTCCAGGAAAATTGCCAATCTGCTGCCGTAAGCCAGTGAGCATGTTGAACACAGAACTTTTTCCGGTATTTGGATTTCCGACCAGCGCGATCTTCATCGTACATCCGTTTTTGATAAATCCGCCACTTTTTCCACAGTAATCAAACGCGCTTCGTCCAAACGCAAAGAAAGAACGTATCCATTGACATCGATGGCAATTGGATCTCCAAAAGGTGCTTTGAACAAGATATATAAGGGTTGTCCTTTCACAATTCCCATTTCCATCAACTTGGGCTTCAAGGCATGATTTTCTACCTTCTGAACATACACCAAATTTCCCGGCTTCACATTCGCTAAAACAAGTTGATCTGGAAGGTCCATTTTACAAAAATAACAGATGCGTTGCTCTTCAACCTACCTTGAAAAAGGTATTTTAAATTAACCGCGGTCTTTCATGATCAAACGTGCTGTTTGACGGGATTTTTGCTGCAAAAGAATGTCCTTATTTTCCGTTACGCGATCAAGGGTTTCCTGATCATAATGGCGAATAGTAACAAGTTCAAGTCCTTCATTGTATTTGACTGCATAAGTATCACTGAAGAGATCTACGATCTGCTGGATATTTACTTTGTTTCGGTCAAGCAGAATCGAAAAATCCAAAGCAGAATTTTGCATCAGGTTGATCTTAGCGTTGACACGAGCCAAGCGATCGAAAATATCGCTCAAATTTTCTTCGACAATAAAAGAAAAATCTTTTGTTGTAAAGGAAAATAACACCTGATCCATTTTGAAAATAAAGGATGGAACGAGATGATCCTTTTCTCCGGATGACTGAATAACCGTTCCGTCTGCTTTCGGGTCTATGAAGGATTTTACATACAATGGAATCCCTTTGTTCTGAAGTGGCTTAATGGTTTTTGGATGGATCACTGAAGCACCATAATACGCCAGTTCGATCGCCTCTTTGAAAGAAATACTTTCCAGTTTGATCGTATTATCAAACCATTTAGGGTCAGCATTAAGCATTCCTGGTACATCCTTCCAAATGGTCACGCTTTCGGCATTCGTGCAATAGGCAAAAATACCTGCGGTATAGTCAGAACCTTCTCTTCCAAGTGTGGTTGTGAACCCTTCGTCTGTATGTCCAAGAAAACCTTGTGTTAACTGGATGTCCGTGCGTTCAAATTCGGGAAGAAACCTGGTTTGAATCAACTCTTCCGTTTTTTTCCAGTCAACATTTCCTTCCTGATACTGGTGATTTGTCCGGATCAATTTACGCGCATCAGCCCAAGCGACTGAATGCCCTTGTTCGAATAGAAAAGCTGCAACAATGTGAGAAGAAAGCACTTCACCCAAAGACACGATCTGGTCGTACTCAAAACTGTAATTGTCCGGAAATGGTTCATTGAATCTTTCGCGCAACCTTTCAAAGATCTCTTCCACCTTATTGTAAACCGCGAAGTGTTTCTCCGGAAAAAGTTCTCCCATAATATGCATGTGAAAAGCGTAAAGATCATCGACATGCGCCATGTAGATCTTTCTGTCACGTTTCTGAGAAGCATCCACAATTTCTTCCAGCTTGTTGGTGGTTTTACCCATCGCAGATACGATCACGGTAAGTTTTTGTCCCTCAAACAAAGAGAGAATACCTGAAACATTTCGAACGGCTGCTGCATCTTTTACAGAAGCTCCGCCAAACTTAAACACTTTCATTACGCTGAATTTGAATGCAAAAATAATGGATTCAGAAAGGCTTACAATGGAAATCAGAAGAACAGTCTTCCATTGATCCATTCCGGATCAAGTACTGCTTCTTTTTTGCGGTAAAATTCCAACGCTGGTTCATTCCATTCCAATACTTGCCAATCCATACGTTTAACACCTCTCGCTTTAGCGATTTCGACTACCCTGTCAAATAATTTAGCACCGATACCTGTGCGTCGAAATTCAGACAAAACGTAGAAATCTTCGAGGTAAAGGCATTTTCCTTTCCAGGTGGAGTAATTCGTAAAATAAAGCGCAAAACCAACGATGCTGTTCTCATTTTCCACCACCAATGCTTCACATATGGCTTCATCGAATAAATGCTTCCCAAGATCTTCGGCGGTATTTACAACTTGTTCAGGAGCCTTTTCATACAATGCAAGTGCCCGGATCAATTCCATAATCGCGTGCTCATCGCCTCTTTTTGCTTCCCTAATTTCCATTATTGAACACCTGCCAAATTAAAGCGCAATCTGATACCTGTGCTCATGTTACCGGTAGGGAAAGAAGTTGCAATCTTAGGTGTATTGATCACCTGATCATAATACAACTGAACCGTAAGGTTTTGAGTCACATTATAATCGGCAGAAGACTTAATGGAAACAACACGTTGTCCGGCTGTTGCCTGGTTGGTATTCTCAACGATCTTTCTGATTACCGTTAGGTTGTCTCTGAATGAAAAGTCAAAACGAATATTCAGAGCACTCGCCGGAATCTTTTCGATAGGTAATTTTACTTTCTCGAATTTATACCCAGAACCAATCACCCATTCATTACCCAACACCTCCGTGATCTGGTTGTTATTGAGTGAGAGCGTCGCACTTCGATCTTTTTTGTATTCAAATTTCGTGATCAATCCCTGACCTTTTATATTCCACGTAGCATCAAATCCTAGCAGTGGTGAGAAACGTTCCGTCAAGGTAACATTCTGAATCTGTCGGGCAGCTATGAAGTTGTTGTTGATATCCAGCGCCGTAGCATCACCGTTTGCATCAAAACTCGCATTCAGATTGGTCTGCAATCCTGATACGCTCACGGTTGAACTGTAGGCATGTCTGATAACGAAGTTCTTCACATACTTTTTAGCGAATTCAAATTTCGTTAAGCCATTGTAGTTTACAGACCAGTTCGGTAAAGGAGAGTTTTTGACCGGATTTATGTTGGACTCTGACACGGGCTTTTTGGAATACGCTGTGAGGAATGCCCCAACAACGACTTCCTGCTGAGTACCACTGTAACCGGAATAGTACCCAGACGTTAGTGGGTTTGAATTTTCATTGGTTTGACCTAAAAGTGCAGATACAGCCTCTCTACTATTGCGCATGTTATTAAATGTCGCTGAAGAATAATCCTTTCCGATAAGTGCAAATGCTGAACCTGCAGTAATGTTTGTATACGTCAGAGTTCCTGTTTCTACTCTGCTTTGACTTTCATACTGATGCGTCGATTCATTCCATCTGAAGAATTCATTGGAATTATTTCCAAATGTTCGTGTGGCTGTCAATTCTATGGTAACATCCTTTAGCGGTTCAAGCGATGCGCGTAAATTAAGGTTTTGCGTATGTGTCATCGTGTATTGCTTATTCAAATCCTGATTCTGAACAAGCCAGCCATTTTGTGCTGCGGTTGATGCAATATTGTACCCTGTCTCCCTTCCCCAAAGGTCATAGCGTTGCTGACCAAATACAAATCCGCTTAAAGGAGCACTGAAATTATTATTGAATCCAAGAACGCTAGACTCTTGATTATAGCCAGGAAGTAAGGTTCCATCGGTAAGCGCGTATGTTCCAGATACATTGCGTACCGTCATCAGGGCCCTCGCAATAAACCCTACTACAGGATGTACTTTTCCGCCTCGTTTTTTTCGTTGTTCCTCCAGTTTATCCTTGCGTTCTTTTTTCTTTTTCTCACGCTCCCACTTTCGTTTCTCCTTTTCAGTCATTTCCGATTCAGGTTTAGGTGGTTTCAATTCCTCCTTCTTCGGTTGTTGCTGGCTATTTGACTGCCCTGAAACACGACCTCCAACATCCTTTCCGGAAATGGTGGCTCGCGAACTCTTGCCATCAGAATTTATCTTTTTGAGCAATGGAACTTTATTGTACAAATTCGTGAAATTGGCTTGGACAGTCATGTTGATCGTGCGGTTATTCTGAATGGTATTACCAAAGTCAGATTGACCCAGCGGTGCACGCAGCCAGTTGTAAGTGCCTCCATACTTGAAATTGGCCGTCATCCAGTCAGTGAGTGGAAGTTTATCCAGAGGCAGTGTATAGTTCACACTGTAATTGTGGGAGTAGTCCATCGTTTTCCCAAACGTCGACATTTGAGAACGAATTGTATCCATGAATACCTGATAGCTTAATGGATCATTCTTTTTATCTACCCTTCCATCTCCCTCTTCAAAAATGGATCTGTTCGTGGCTGTGAATGTTGCTTTCAGATTTTTGGTAAGGTCATACCCGAAATTGTAATTTCTATTCCAGCTAAACCGCTTGACGTAAACAGGGTTGAACTGAAAGTCCGGGACCAGATTATTTCTTACCTGCCGCTCGTTGTAAGAACGCATGAGGTCGTTTGTGAAAGAGATATTCTTCGGCGTCAGATAAAAATTCATGTCTTTCAATAAGCCAAACCATTTTGATTTCTGTACAAACTTCACCTTCTTGAATGGTTCGATTGGTTTTGCCGTAAAGGAATAATTGTAATTCAAACCGCCATTCCATGTTTTTGTGCGATCATAGTTCGTATTGAAATCGCGATGCATATTTTCAGCGTAAGCATAACTTGTAGACCAATTCGATACTCGCCAGAAATGAGGTGTTGCCCCGGCTTTAGCTTCCTTCCTGACATTTGTAAAATTGAATGACCGTCTTTCTGTAAAATCCTGTCCTGATCTTGCCTTTTCTTTTCGCGTACCAAGGTCATATTCTGAAAGACGCACATCTGGATTAAATGGATCATATTCCGGATTGATGATCCCAAGAGAATACCCATAAAAGAATGGAAGCGTCACGCCGGCACGTTTACCAAAGAACTGGCCCAACTGCATGGTCGAATTCATATCCATTCCGATACGTTCATTACGTTGACGGTCCTGAACCCTGCTGTCCACACTACCCCAGTTCACACCTGAATAATTCCCCGACATCGAAACGTTGCCAAAATCTGCCATCTGCACTTGCATTTGGGCAACAGCTGCCGAGCCACCTTCACTGATGAAATCCGTTAGACGTAATTCATTTATCCAGACGATCGCACACTTTGCCATTCCGTCATCCGGCCATGTTGTATTGGAATTCTTGCCAGGATTTCGAACACCTACCATGATTGTTTTAATCCCTTGAAGGTTTGGACTCCCCTTCACTTTGATCTTTCTTTTAGGATTTGCCGGATCAACCTGGCTGTATTCGATGACATAGGAAACCGAAGTGCTTCCGCCATCGATAAGGTCATTTCGCTTTTTCTTTATCCCAAGCAAGTCATCAAACACAATTTCCATATTGTTTGATTCCGGCCATATATCTTCGGGAAGTGTCGCGCCCCATTGTGTCAAGTACAGGGGTAGTTCATATTCGTAATAATTATCAACGAAATCGGTACCCAGTCGAACGAACAGCGTAAGGTCCTGATCTTTCAGCGGAACTGTTTTTAGAACCTCCTCTGCATGCACATACATTTTTAATTTTTTGTACGTCCGAACATCGAATTGAACATTTTTGTAGGCCGCGCGTGCATCTCCATCCTGCAAATTACAAACGTCAAGCACCAATGACTGCTCGTTCAATTGCCGTTGATAGGTTTGGGAGGGATCAACCTCACGAACAATTCCCGGAGGAATCTCGTATTTAACCGGACTTCGCTGGTCGTTTTCCTCAACGTTAACAGCCGCTATATTGAAGGTGGTCAAGTTTGGATCGGTCTGCACACTTTCGCCAGGTTGGGTAAGGTCCTCCCTGTATCGGCGCCATTCGCCTCTAATCAACTCCAATCTGGCAAAACGAAGTAAAACTTCTTCGTCAAAATTCTTCATGAACATACGCATGAAACGAATTGATCTGAAATCAAGAATGCCATTCACCTTTCGTTCAAACTCACGAATAGGAATCTTAAATTGATACCAGTTCTCCGTTTTTGTTCCGTTCGTATAGGTCTGTTTATTGGTAATGAAATTTTTACCTACCTGCATGTCATTAGGCCTCACGCTGATATGGTACTGAAAATAGGCCTCCGTCTGTGCAAGGTTGTTGTCCTGATTTATGTCTTCAAGATCTGGCATATTCGTGGCCTGCGTAGGATAACCATCCACATTGGCCGTATCAGACATACTGGTTGTTGGGGAATTCCCTTCCATACCATTGTAATACTTGTAACGTTGAAGAATATTGAGTTGCTGGGCATCATAATTATCATCCCGGTAAAAATTATAACGGTCACTCGATGGATCTGCAATCATTTTTGCTTTTGTCGCTGCATCCAGTGTTGGATTATTATTTACCCAATTCACGAAATTTTGAAAGGCCACACGTTCTGCATCGTCATTCCAACCATCAAGACCTACATCCTGATTTATTCTTGCTGCAGGATCGGTGTCAAATGCATTCACCACCACCTGCTGTGTTGAAACTCGCGCCCACGATGTAGTATCAAGATCGTCAGTAATTGAAGAACCTGTCGGAGGCAATCCATTTTCGAAACTTTTTCTTGAATCGGGCAATGCATCCTCTGAAATATTGCCCAAATTGAAGTAGAGATCTCCACCTGAATGTTGCGTGGCTGGATTTACATTTTCAGCATCTTCATTAAATGGATCTAATACCCAGAACTGGATAAATTCAATATTGGTCTGTTCAAAATCGTTCGTAGAAAGTGACCGCATGATGCCTCCCCACCTGTTTTCCGGATTCACCCAAGTGCCGTCTGGATTAACCGTATTTGTCGTATCGAAGTTGTACATCCCACGCTCATGTGGGTAATACGCCAACTCCAAAATCGGGATATTTGGAACAGAACCATACTGCTGTTGTAAATTAGGGAATACATCCGTTTGATTCACCAGACGCATACGACTATCCGATAGCATTTGCGGATTATCCTTTATGTGTTGTGGAGTGAGTGAGTTGCTCTGATAAAATAACGGATCGATAAGATACCAACATGTTTTGGATCGCTTGAATCCGGCAGACAAGTTTTGCGCACTGGCTTCAGGGAACATATCTGGTTGACCTTGAGGAACCGAAGCCAAACGCCAAGCGGTAACGGATCTTAGGTCAATTGTACTTTGAGCCCCTTCAAAATCGTCAATATACGATGTTCCCGATTTATTGATTGCTTTAGGCTGGCCCGGGATCAAATGTGCAAACTCACCACTAAAGGAAAACGTTGATTTCTGGTTCGTTGAAATCACAGGAAGAAAATCAATCATTTTGGTGAGGAAGGGCAGCTCTGTTTTGAACGCCATATCCACACCAAGTATATTGTTTTTGAAAGGCTCACTTCCGATATCCACTTTTTGCGTTACCGGACGCTCCATCATGCGCATCCAAGTTCCTCCGATATTGAATTTATCGCTAAACCGATAATTATAATGTGATCCTATCATGGACCTTGCCTGAAAACCAAAGACAGAGTTGCTTTCGATCGAAATTTTAATCGGTGTATTCGATTCAAGTATCCCTGTGTTGAGGATTTTTACGCGCCCGAGATTGTAGTCCACGGTGAAATCCGTTCCTTCAACCAATTTGATGCCGCCAGCGGTTACCGTCACAGCTCCTTGTGGTACGTTCAAGGCATTCAATGGAATATCGGAACTCACTGATGACTGGTATTCTCCACGGAAACTAAATCTATTTTTCGCCGGTATTTGCTGCGCGGCGGTTTTCGTTGAATCGTAAAGCTCTTTGAACGCAACCTGATTCGCTACGACTGATGAAATACCTGCGCCCAGAAGTTTACTTTCCAGCGTTTTCCCAAATGGTTCTATCGTTGAGAAATAGATCCGTCCGTTTCGGGTGTTGATCGTACCTCCATTCTCTGCCTTGTTACCAGTGTAACTAATAGGCACGTAATCAAAAACCCCATCTGAAAAAGGCTGATTAACCTGATTCAATTTATCCATATCAAGTAAGGTCACGAGCTGTTTATCGTCAACACCTGACATTGGAAAGAAAGGAACAAGCAATGATGTTTCCGGGTTGTTGTAAAGAAGATCTATTCGGAATCCTGTCTGATCTACCTGATAAGCACCGATAGAATAAACATTCTTCATCATCAGATCCCAAATCTTGTTTTGAGGATTCGTGATCGTTGGTTTCAGCAATTTAAGAATCAAGGCCTGTTGACCTGACACCCCATCGGTGGAAAATTCTCCAACCTGATACGTTTCGCCACGATAAGTATATTCGTAGGCTACCGCAAGAACCTCATCGTTATTGAGAGGAAGATTCAGTGAGATGTAGCCTAAAAGAGCGTTATACGTAAATTCTTGCTCCGTCAATTTCCTGGCATTTTCTACCTTTTCGTAATGCACAGCCTGTTGAAACGGACCGGGCGAAGTCACTTGATTGGTTAAGCCTGCTACTGCATTCGCAAAACCTCTGACCAGGGGTTGATTAGAGGCCCATTCGTAGAGTCCATTGTGATCATTATCTGGTAATTCGACTGAAGAATAGTTACC
>Ga0172376_10006346_pt1 | contig 12886 bp, 13 predicted proteins | sample Lak35m_FD_121114 | JGI IMG/M metagenome (GOLD analysis project Ga0172376, IMG submission 121114) | Freshwater microbial communities from Kabuno Bay, South-Kivu, Congo - kab_092012_35m | ecosystem: Environmental > Aquatic > Freshwater > Lake | place: Democratic Republic of the Congo: South-Kivu...
CGGCTGTGCGGCGACGAGGAGATCGAGGCGGCCGTCACCGAACCACCGCACGACACCCGCGCCTACTTCCGGGGTCGGTGCCTGGCCAAGTTCGGTGACGAGGTCGTCTCGGCCAATTGGGACTCGCTCGTGTTCGACATCGGTTCCGATCCGTTGCGGCGGGTTCCGATGATGGAGCCCGGGCGCGGAACGGCCTCGCACGTGGCTAGCGTGATCGATGGCAGCAGGAACGCCGCTGAGCTCCTCGATCGACTGGGGAGTTGAGCTGCGGATCCCGGGCGGTCCCGGAGCGGATCGAAGCACTCACGGACGAGCAAGTCGACGAGGAAGTGGACATGGAAGAGCGAGAGCGGATCCGGCGGACACCGTCCGAACGCAGCAGCGAGCAGGAGACCGACGAGACGGTCGAGGAGCCGACCTCGGCGGTGGCCGGTGATCGCATCAAGGCCGAACTCGACGGACTGCTTGACGAGATCGACGAGGTGCTCGAGACCAACGCCGAGGAGTTCGTGCGCAGCTTCGTGCAGAAGGGCGGGCAGTAGCCCGTCTCCGGGGAACCGGTAGCCTGCCGACCGTGACCATCCCTCCGTCCGGTTTCGACGCCGGTCCCGACTTCGTGTCCCTCGCCCGGGCCCATGGCCTCGTCCCCTCGCCCCCGGCCTCACCGGTGGGCGAGCGCCTCCCCATCACCCACGCCACCACGGTGGTGGCCATACGCTACGCCGATGGTGTGGTGATGGCCGGTGACCGTCGGGCCACCTCGGGCAACCTCATCAGCCACCGGGCCATCGAGAAGGTGTTCCCGGCCGATCGCCACTCCGGCGTCGCCATCGCCGGCGCGGCCGGTCCGGCGATGGAGATGGTGAAGCTGTTCCAGTTGCAGCTCGAGCACTACGAGAAGGTGCAGGGTTCGCAGCTCTCGCTGGAGGGCAAGGCCAACCAACTGGCCCAGATGGTGCGCAGCAACCTCCCAGCCGCCATGCAGGGGCTCGTCGTGGTTCCGATCTTCGCCGGGTACGACCTGCGGCGGCGTGCCGGTCGACTGTTCCAGTACGACGTGACCGGCGGTCGCTACGAGGAGTCGAACTTCGCCACCAGTGGTTCGGGTGGGTCGTTGGCGGGATCAGTCGTGAAGATGGGATTCGTGGACGGCCTCGACCGCGGCGCAGTGATCGACCTCGCCATCACGGCACTGTTCGAAGCGGCGGACGAGGACTCGGCCACCGGCGGACCCGACATGGTGCGGGGCATCTACCCCGTGATCGCCACCATCACCGAGGGCGGGTTCTCGCGATTGGCCGACGCCGAGATCGCCGCCCGCTTCGACGACCTCCTCGGCATCCTGACGGCGCGGGCCACCACGCAACGCGTGCCCGAGACGTCGATCGAGACCGGGGGAGCGCTCTCATGAGCATGCCGTTCTACGTGGCGCCCGAGCAGGTGATGAAGGATCGTGCCGACTACGCGCGCAAGGGGATCGCCCGGGGCCGCTCACTGGTGGCGGCCGAGTTCGCCGGCGGCATCTGTGTCTGTGCCGAGAATCCGTCGACGACGTTGCGCAAGGTCAGCGAGATCTACGACCGGATCGCCTTCGCCGGTGTGGGCAAGTACAACGAGTTCGATCAACTCCGGATCATGGGTGTTCGTTCGGCGGACCTCAAGGGGTACGCCTTCAGTCGGGAGGACGTCGACGCCCGCAGCCTGGCCAACGACTACGCCCAGACCCTCGGACAGGTCTTCACTCACGAGATGAAGCCGCTGGAGGTGGAGATCCTCGTGGCCGAAGTCGGAGCCGATCAGTCGGGCGATCAGTTGTTCCACATCCTCTACGACGGAACGGTGATGGACGAGGACCGGTTCACCGTGCTCGGGGGAGAGGCGGAGGCCATCGCGGCGCGCATGGACGAGACATGGTCGGCCGGGCTCGATCTGTCCGGCGTCCTGCGGGTCTCGGTGGCTGCGCTGGCCGGACCCGAGCGAACCCTCGGTGCCGATGACCTCGAGGTGGCGATCCTCGACCGATCGGCCGAGCGACGTGCGTTCCGCCGGATCGAGCGCTCCGAACTGCCGGATCTGCTGGGTCCCTGAGCATCGGGTCCGGCCACCGGTAGCGTGCAGCGATGGAGCGGAGGATCGTCGGTCTCGAGAACGAGTACGGGGTCACGTGCACCCTCCGAGGTCAGCGCCGGCTGAGCCCCGATGAGGTCGCCCGCTATCTGTTCCGGCGGGTGGTGTCGTGGGGGCGGAGTTCGAACGTGTTCCTCCAGAACGGTGCGCGGCTCTACCTCGACGTCGGTTCGCATCCCGAGTACGCCACGCCGGAGTGCGACTCGATCCACGAAGCCGTGGTGCACGACAAGGCGGGGGAGCGGATCCTCGAGCAATTGCTCCTCGGCGCCGAGACGCGCCTTGCCGAAGAGGGCATCCGAGGCGACATCTACCTGTTCAAGAACAACACCGATTCCGCGGGGAACTCCTACGGATGCCATGAGAACTACCTGACGGCGCGGCACGACGACTTCTCTCATTACGCCGATGCCCTCATCCCGTTCCTCGTGACCCGGCAGATCTACGCCGGGGCCGGGAAGGTCCTGCAGACGGCCCGTGGCGCCATGTTCTGCATCTCCCAGCGCGCCGATCACATCTGGGAGGGCGTCTCGTCGGCCACGACCCGTAGCCGACCGATCATCAACACCCGTGATGAACCGCACGCCGATGCCGAGCGCTACCGGCGACTGCACGTGATCGTCGGCGACTCCAACATGAGTGAGTACGCCACGTTCCTGAAGATAGGCGCCACGATGCTCCTCCTCCGGATGCTGGAGGAGCCGAACGTCATCATCAGGGACATGTCGCTGGAGAACCCGATCCGCGCCATCCGCGAGATCAGCCACGACATCACCTGCACGCGACGGGTGCGTCTGGCCAACGGGCGCGAGGCGTCGGCGCTGGAGATCCAACGCGAGTACCTGGAGCGGGCCCTCCGCTACGCCGATCGTCGAGACCTCTCTCCACTGGAGAAACAGGCATTGATGATGTGGGAGCAGGCGATCACGACCATCGAACGCGATCCGCTCGGGCAGGAGCGCGAGGCGGACTGGGTCATCAAGTACCACCTCATCGAGTCCTACCGGGCCCGTCACGGCCTGGAGTTGTCCGATCCGCGGGTGGCCCTCCTCGATCTGCAGTACCACGACATCAATCGCTCGCGCGGGGTCTTCTATCGACTGCAGGCCAACGGTCTGGTGGAGCGCACGTGCGACGATTCCGAGATCGATGAAGCGGTGGAGACCCCGCCCCAGACCACGCGGGCCCGTTTGCGGGGTGAGTTCATCCGCAGAGCCAAGGAGCGCAAACGCGACTACACCGTCGACTGGGTGCACCTGAAGCTCAACGATCAGGCCCAGCGCACCGTGCTGTGCAAGGACCCGTTCCGTTCGCACGACGAACGCGTCGAGAAGTTGATCGCCTCACTGTGAAGGACGAGGCCTGGGAGAAGTACGAACGTCAACTCAAGTTGTTGGCGGCCCTCCGACACACGCGTCGTCCACTGCGCGTCACCGAGATCCTCGTGGAGGTCCCCGGCTACGAGGGTCTCTTCGAATCGGGTCGGCGGAAGTTCAACCGTGACAAGGACGAGTTGCTGGGGCTCGGTGTGCCCATCCGCACCGTGGAGGGTTCGTCGGCCGAGGAGACCGGTTACCTGATCGAGGAGGACGCCTACGAGTTCCCGTCCCTCGACCTCGACACCGAGGAGCTGGCGGCGCTGCACATGGCTCTGCGGACCATCAGCATCGGGATGGAGGACGACCAGGTGGAGCGCGTGCTGTGGCGTCTCGGCGGGATCGTCGAATCAGACTCGGCGACCGAGAGTGTCGACCAGCTGTTGGGCGGCCTCGGCGAACTCCCGGCGCCCCCCGAATTGCTCCGCATGGTGCGAGCGGTGGCCGATCGTCGCGTGGTGACGTTCGAATACGAGACCGCCGAGGGAACGGTCGGGACCCGCTCGGTCGAGCCGTGGTTCGTGCGTTTCGAGCGCGGTCGGTGGTACCTGCGGGGATTCGATCGTGCTCGGCGCGAGCCGCGGCACTACCGGTTCGACCGCATCCGTGGACCGGTACGGGTCACCACCGACGCAGCCACCGAGCCGCCGGAGAAGGAGCAGCCGGGTACGGCCGACCCGTGGGAGTACGGAGAGGGCGAACCCATGACGGTCGAACTCTGGATCGATCCGCTACTGGCGCCCCGTTTGGCGCCCCAACTCGAGTCGTATGTGTCGCGCCCGGGTGAGGACGATGGAACCGTGTGGACCTTCTCCGTCACCAACTGGCCGGCGTTCCGTGCCTTCGCCCTCTCGCACCTCGACCGGGCCGAGGTCCTCTCGCCCCCTGAGGCCCGCGCCGACATGATCGAATGGCTCTCGGCGATCGCCGGCGGTGGCGCCGGTGCGGACGGGGTGAACTGACGTGGCCGGTCCGACCGCGGTCGAGGTGGTGGAGCGGACGATCGCCATCATCCCGTGGGTGGCGAACCAACGTGGGGGCTATGCCACCTTCGACATGATCGAGGAGCGGTTCGGCATCGAGCCCGATGTCGCCTACCGGTGTCTGGAACTGGCCGGGATGGTCAGCGTGTCGAAGTACCAGTTGACCGAGCACATGATCGAGTTGGACGTGGAGCCCGACGGAGTGTCGGTCCGACTCCCGCAGTACTTCCAGCAGCCCCTGCGACCCTCGGCGGAGCAGACGTTCCTGCTGTTGACCGCTGCGAAGGTCCTCACCCAGGTCGATGGCGGGGGCACCAGTGCGCTCCATCGGGCGTTGCAGAAGATCCTGGAAGCGTTGGGAGACGCGCCGGCTGCGTTGGAGGTGGAGCTCGATCCTGCTCCCGATGATGTCCGGAGGACGGTGCGTCAGGGCATCGATGCCCGTCACACGCTCTCGATGGAGTACCACGCCTACGGCGGCGACACCGTCAGTCGCCGTCGGGTCGACCCGTGGCGGCTTCAGCAGACCGAGGGCCACTGGTACCTGCAGGCGTGGTGCCATGAGCGATCCGACGAACGAGTCTTCCGGCTGGACAGGATCGTCTCGGTCGCGCCGACCGGAGAGACGTTCGTCCCCCCCGAACCCTTGCCGGACTTCGCGGTGTTCGAGGTGTCCGACGATGTCGACCGGGTTCGACTCCGTCTCGGTCCCGGCGCGCGATGGGTCCCGCAGAACTTCCCGTGCGAGTCCGTCTCGGAGTCCGCCGACGGCACCACCGAGGTGGTGCTGGCCGTGGGCGCCACGCCGTGGTTCGAGCGACTGCTCTTGCGACTCGGTCCCGAGGTCGAGGTACTCGAGGCACCGAGTCACCTCCGTGGGGTGGAGAGGGAGTCGGCCCGAAGGATCCTGGATCGCTACCGGCAGTAGTCTGCGGCGTCGTTCACAATCGGACGACACCCGATCGACGAGCCAAGGCAGCCGGTGAGCGCCCCCGAACCCGAGTCCGAACCCGAGATCGAACGCGAGGTCGACTTCACGTGGCCCTCGACCTCGGATCTCGTGTCGACCCGCAAGCGAAGGGGACTGCGCGGACGGCTCGAGCGGTGGTTGGGCGTCCGGGGGGCGGCTCTGGCCGAGTGGGTCCTGGTCATCGTGGGCGCCGTCGTGCTGGCCGTCGTGGTCAAGGTGTTCCTGCTGCAGGCCTTCTACATCCCGTCCCTGTCGATGTACCCGACATTGCACGAGGGCGATCGAGTGCTGGTCAACAAGCTCAGTTACCGACTCCACGACGTGAACCGGGGTGACATCGTCGTGTTCGAGCGTCCCGCATCGGAGACCTCGAGCAACATCCCCGACCTGATCAAGCGAGTGGTGGGTCTCCCCGGTGAATCGATCGTGATCGACGGGGGGTCGGTGTACGTCGACAACCGCAAGCTCGACGAGTCCTATCTGCCGGCGGGCACGGTCACCTCGGCCCAGTCGGCTCCCTACAAGTGCACCGTGCAAGCGCCCTGTGTCGTTCCTCAGGGATCGGTGTGGGTGATGGGCGACAACCGCCCCGATTCCAAGGACAGCAGGTACTTCGGCCCGATCCCGGAATCCACGATCGTGGGTCGCGCGTTCGTGCGGGTGTGGCCGTTCGGGCGGTTCGGTCTCCTCTGAACGGCGAACGTCAATCGAGTTGACCCAGTGCCGTCACCATGCGATCGACATGATCGCTGTAGACGGCATCGATTCCGGAGTCGAGCAGTTCGTCCAGCACACGCTCGTGCTGCGCGTCCCAGCCGAATGCACACACCTCGAAACGGTGCACTAGCGCGATCAGCCCTCCGGTCCAGTCCGAGTGATGGAGGTTGACCACATCGATGCCCAGTGCCGCGCTGCGCGCCAGATGGATCTCCGGCCCGCCGACGAATCGCGCTGCCCGGGTGGACTCCACCAAGTGAACCGAAGCCGACAGCTCTCGCCAGCCGGCGAGAAGTTCCCGCTCGGGATGGCAGAGCCACAGACGTTCCTCGGCTCCGGCATCCCGGGCCGTGGCGATCACCTCGGCGACGGCGCGCGGATCCTTCACGTCGAGCGACAGTTCGGCCGTCGTCCCGAAGCTGGCATAGAGCTCGGCCAGCGTCGGGATGTGAGCGGGCAGGTCGGCCCGGCGCACCTCGGCGATCGAGCGACGCCGCATCCGGCGACCCACGACGCCATCGTGGTCGAGGACCGCCACCCCGTCGGCGGTGATCCACACATCGCTCTCCAGGCCAGTGGCCCCGAGCCGGAGCGCCAACTCGAAGGCCTCGAGCGTGTTCTCCGGGGCATGGGCCCGCGCGCCGCGATGGGCGAAACCGATGGGAGGACGCAGCGACGGGAGCCGGGGCATGGGGTCCACTCTGCCTCACGGACCGACGGGGCTCGTACTGGCCGCCGGGGGCGAGGGGTACGCTCGGCGTCATGTTCAACGTCGGTGGCGGCGAGATCATCGTCGTCCTGCTGCTGGCACTGCTCCTGCTGGGTCCGGAGAAGCTCCCCGAGGCGGCTCGTCGCATCGGTTCCGTGGTGGCGCAGATCCGCCGGATGACCTCGGGATTCGAGGAGGAGATCCGCTCGGCGATGGATCTGGCCTCGCCGTCGACCGGGCCCGACCTGCTGGACTCCACCTCTGCCGGACCGACGCTCAGTGGGCCGCCGGCGACGCCTCCATCATCGAGCCGCGGTGGCGCGTTCGTGGTCGATCTCGGGTCGTCGGCGTCGACGGCGCCACCGTCGACCGAGACCAACGGTTGATGGCCACCGACACCGCGCTTCCCCCCGGTCACATGACCATGTGGGAGCACATCGCCGAACTGCGTTCGCGGCTGTTCCGGATGGTGCTGGCGGTGGCGATCGCCTCCGTCATCGGATGGTTCCTCTACCCCTACGTGCTGGAACTGCTCAAGCACCCGTTCAACGAGGTCCAACCGGACCAACCGTTCATCGCCACCGAGCCGCTGCAGGCCTTCGGCCTGCGAGTGAAGATGTCGATCTATGTCGGAGTGGCGTTGGCCATGCCGGTGATCGTGTGGCAGATCTGGCGGTTCGTGACCCCGGGACTCCATCCCCACGAGAAGAAGTACGCCATCCCGTTCACCGTCAGTGCTCTGGTGCTCTTCGCCCTCGGTGCTGTCGTCGCCTACTTCATCCTCAACCCGACGCTCCAGTTCCTGACCAGCATCGGCGGTTCGCAGATCGAGCCGTTCTACACGGCCGACAGTTACGTCACGCTCATCATCTGGATGATGTTGGCCTTCGGCATCGGCTTCGAGTTCCCCGTGCTGCTGGTCGCCCTCCAGTTGATCGGTGTGCTGACGCCCCGGCGCCTGCTGCTGTGGTGGCGGTGGGCGCTGGTGGTGATCGTGGTCATCGCGGCCGTGATCACTCCCAGCGGTGATCCGATCTCGATGCTGGCCCTGGCCATTCCCATGGCGCTCCTCTACGGGGTGTCCATCCTCCTCGGTTGGACGCTCCTGGCGTTCCGTCGACGGCGACGACGGTCCGTCGAGACGGGCGACTAGGTGGCGAGCGAGGACTACACCCTCGACCGGTTCCAGGTCGAGGCGATCAGTGCCCTCGACCGAGGCCATTCGGTGTTGGTGTCGGCTCCGACCGGATCGGGCAAGACACGGATCGCCGAGCACGCCGTGGCGCGGGCGCTCGCCGACCGCCGACGCGTGTTCTACACGACGCCCATCAAGGCCCTGTCGAACCAGAAGTTCCACGATCTGCGAGATCTCCATGGGGACTCCGCCGTCGGACTCTTGACGGGCGACACCTCGATCAACGGCGACGCACCCATCGTGGTCATGACCACCGAGGTACTCCGCAACATGATCTACGCCCGGTCGGAGGGCCTCGCCGACCTCGACTGGGTCGTACTCGACGAGGTGCACTATCTCCAGGACACCGCACGTGGATCGGTATGGGAGGAGGTGATCATCCATCTGCCGGGACACGTTCGTCTGGTGTGTCTCTCGGCCACCGTGTCGAACGTCGACGAACTCGGCGAATGGATCTCCATCGTGCGCGGACCCATCGATGTGGTCACCGAGGAACGGCGTCCGGTCACGCTCGACAACTGGTACCTGGTGAGCGACCGTCAACGGCACGAGTTGCTCCTGCTGCCGACGCTCGTCGACGGGGAGTCATCCTCCGAGGGCCACCGCTTCGATCTGGCGCCCCACGAGCGGGTTCGGGGGGCTCGTCGTCGGTACGCCACTCCCGGTCGGGTCGAGGTGGTCGAGCTGCTCGAGGAACGGTCGATGCTGCCGGCGATCCACTTCATCTTCAGCCGGTCCGGCTGCGACGACGCTGTCGTGGCCTGCCTGAGGACCGGGCTTCGTTTCACCGCCGAACACGAGCGGGTGCGGATCCGGGAGATCGCCGAGCGGCACGTGGAGGAGCTCTCGGACAGTGACCTGCGCGCCCTCGACTACGGCCCGTGGTTGGAGGCCCTCGAGCGCGGCATCGCCAGCCATCACGCCGGACTGGTGCCGCCGTTCAAGGAGGCGGTGGAGGAGTGCTTCGTGACCGGCCTGGTGCGCGTCGTCTTCGCCACCGAGACGCTCGCCCTCGGTGTGAACATGCCGGCGCGCACCGTGGTGATCGACAAGTTGACCAAGTACACCGGTGAGCGCCATGAGCCTCTGACACCTGCGCAGTACACCCAGCTCACCGGGCGCGCTGGTCGACGCGGTATCGACGATCATGGCAACGCCGTCGTGCTGTGGTCTCCCTTCGTGCCGTTCGACGATGTGGCGACGCTGGCCGCCAGTCGAAGCTTCCGCCTGACGAGTTCGTTCCGGCCCACCTACAACATGGCCGCCAACCTCGTTCGGCGCTATGACGCCGCCGATGCGCATCGGCTCCTCGGGTTGAGTTTCGCCCAGTTCCAGATCGACGCCCTTCTGGTGCGAGAAGAACGACGACTGGCGGCGCGCCGGGCCGAACTGGCCGAGGCGACCGAGAAGGCGAGATGTTCACGAGGTGACGCCGGGGAGTACGCCGAACTCGTGGCGTCCTCCCGTCGCCCAGGACGGGCAGGATCCGGCGGTGCCGCCGTCGAGTCGGCGCTTCGCTCCCTCCGACCCGGCGATGTCTTCGCTCGTCCGGGTGCCCGACGCCACGGATTGGTGGTGGTGTTGTCGGTGTCGACCCGTCGTGAGGGGACCGTGAAGGTGAAGGTGCTCGACGCCAAGGGCGTGGTCTCACCGTGTGGAGCACAGGACCTCGACCGACCGCCCGAGGTGCTCGGCCGGCTCGAACTCCCGGTGCCCTACAAACCGACGAACGTCCGATTCCAGCGCAGCATGGCCACCGGACTCGATCGGTTCGCCGCTGGACACCGACCGAGCCCCGCACGCCACCGCGAAGAGGATCAGCGGAAGGAGGCCGCACGAGCGGTCTCTCTCCATCCCGTGCACGACTGCCCTGAGCGCGATGTCCATCTCCGCGCCCTACGTACCCGACATCGCCTCGAGGGCGAGGTGCAGCGGCTCGAGGACCGAGCGCGGGGGAGGGCTGACTCCCTCGTCGAGCAGTTCGATCGCTTGCTGCAACTGCTGGAGAACTGGGGTCATCTCGACGGCTGGGCGCTCACGGCCAAGGGCGAACGTCTGGTGCAGATCCATCACGAGTGCGATCTGGTGATCTGCGAGGCCATCGCCGAGGGTCTGTTCGACGATGTGGATGCGGCCCCGCTCGCCGGGTTGCTGTCGGCCTTCGTCTACGAGTCCCGTCCGTCCGGACCCCGTCTGGAGGAGTGGTATCCCTCGGCGGAGGTGGCTCGACGAGCGGCCGCACTCGACGACCTGGCCCGCACCGTGGCGGCCGACGAGGTGCGCCTCGGACTGCCGCCGACTCGACGACCCGATCCCGCCTTCTTCGCCCTGGCCCACGCCTGGGCGTCGGGTCGCGAACTGGAACGATTGCTGGCCGATGATCTCCCCGGTGGTGACTTCGTGCGCACGGTCAAGCAACTCCTCGATCTTCTGCGCCAGATCGCCGACACCGACGCGCCGTGCGCGGCGACCGCCGGCCGGGCCGCCGATGCCATGCAACGAGGCGTGGTGTTGGCCTCGGGGGCCGCCCGGGAGGCGAGCTGAGTGGGCATCACCAAGGGCGAGGAGTTCGGCGAGCCCCGGCCCCTGCCCGCCGGGGCGCCGGTGGTGTTCGACGACTGGTCGCTCCGGGCCCTCGTCCTCGAGCACCGGGCTCGGGGACAGGCACTGCCCGTCGTGGGTCTGCTGGGCGGGGATCTGTGTCGGACACTCGGCGGTCGGGGTGACCGGACGCGTCTGTCCGGGACCGAGGCTCGCACCTTCGCTGTCGATCTCGGCACGGCGCGCTGCGACGGCCGGTCCACGGTGTTCGTCGCCCATCTGGTCATCGGGCGTCCCTTGGCCGGTGGAACGGCGGTCCTGCAGGCCCAGTGGCTCGACGAACTCGACCTCGGACCCCGCTCGCACCCCGCTGACGGCCGACTGGACGTGACCAGCGGACACTTGCGGTGGCGGGAGCGTCGCGAGGCCCGGCGGCGAGCGCGCACCGGGGCCCATCTCCCGCACCCGGCGTTGGATCACCGACAGATGTCGGAAATGGTGGTGGAGTCCGAGCGACCCCGTCCGGTCCGGATCGACGGTCAACCCTTCGGTCACCACCGCCGCATCGAGATCGGCATCGAACCCAGGGCCCTGCGCGTGGTCGTGTGACGACACGCAGCGATAGGTTGCGGTCGTGAACGGTGGCCCCGCAGCGGTGAAGGACGAGATCTGCGCGGCGGTCGATGCGCGAGCCGAGTTGCTCCGAACGGTGGCCCGGTCGATCCACGACCATCCCGAGGAGAACTTCGACGAGCACCACGCCCACGACGTCCTGACCGCCGCCATCGAGTCGGCCGGCCTCGACGTCACCCGCTCGGCCTTCGGGCTCCCGACGGCATTCGTGGCGAAGGCCGGATCGACCGGTCCGGTGATCGCCGTCCTGTGCGAGTACGACGCGCTGCCCGGACTCGGACACGCCTGCGGTCACAACCTGATCGCCGCGGCCGGTCTCGGCGCGGGTCTTGCCGCGGCGACGCTGGCCGAACGACTGGGGGGCACGGTGGTCCTGCTGGGCACGCCGGGCGAGGAGGGCGGCGGCGGGAAGGTGCTGATGATAGAACGCGGCGCGTTCGAAGGAGTCGACGCCGCCATGATGATCCATCCCGCCGACGTCGATCTGCGCTGGATGACCACGATCGCCTATCAACGCCTGACCGTGGAGTTCCACGGTGAAGCGTCCCATGCCGCCGCTGCGCCGTGGAACGGTCGCAACGCCCTCGATGCCGCCGTCCTCGGCTACATGAATGTGGCGGCGCTGCGCCAGCACATCCGACCCGACGAACGGGTGCACGGCATCTTCACCGACGGTGGCGAGAAGCCCAACATCGTTCCCGCACGCGCCGCCATGGACTGGTACGTGCGGGCGCCGGACCGCACCAGACTCGAGGCGCTCAAGCCCCGGGTGCTCGCTGCGCTGCGGGCCGGGGCCGAGGCCACCGGCTGCGGAGTGGAGCACCAGTGGCACGAACCGGCCTACGCCGAACTTCGCCGCAACCGTCCCCTCGAGGATCTCTTCGCCACCAACGCCGAGGCGCTCGGACGCCCCTTGGCCGAGCCGGGCACGGGAGGCGAGGTCGTCGGTTCGACCGACATGGGCAACGTGAGCCACGTGGTGCCCTCGATCCATCCGATGCTGGCCGTCGCCCCGCCCGGGGTGGGGATCCACACCGCTGGATTCGCCGCCCATGCCGCGTCGGACGCCGGCGACGAGGGCGTACTCCTCGGCGCCAAGGCGATGGCCATGACGATCGTTGACCTGTGGACCAGACCCGAAGCACTCGAGGGGTGCCGGGCGGCATTCGCCCGGGTGGTGTGACCACCGCCATCCGCGGCGCCCTCGGGGTCATCTCCTAGATTCCCGGCCCGTGAGCGTGTACGTCGCCGAGGAATTCGACCCCACCGAGGCTGACATACTGCGCCGCTACTTCACCAACCTCTACGGACCGGTGTTCGCCCTAGTCAACCTGCCGGAGGTGGTCAAGGGCGCCCTCTTCGCTCGGTACTCGCGGTCGTCGAAGAGCCTGCGACGTCTCTTCCTCGACGAGTTCGTTGATGATCTCGACCTGCGCGGCGATGAGTCGGTGGACGCAACGATCGGTGTGGCACGTGCCGAACAGCTCTACGAGCGGATCTTCGTGGAGTACGGCGACGACAGCGTGGCGCAACTCGGCGGGGTGCACCTCGCGTGTGAACAGGCATCGAACGTGCTCACGAAGATCCTCGAGTGGGGTCGGCTCATGTCGTATCTCGAGCAGAGCACGCGGTACA
>Ga0172376_10006348_pt1 | contig 12883 bp, 8 predicted proteins | sample Lak35m_FD_121114 | JGI IMG/M metagenome (GOLD analysis project Ga0172376, IMG submission 121114) | Freshwater microbial communities from Kabuno Bay, South-Kivu, Congo - kab_092012_35m | ecosystem: Environmental > Aquatic > Freshwater > Lake | place: Democratic Republic of the Congo: South-Kivu...
ATCGTCACAAGGGGTTCAATGCGCGAATCGCCCCCTTAGGGCTTCAGTTCCGCAGGCGAAACGGCGCGATCGAACACGGCGATTTCGTCGAGCCGGCCTTCCCAGTTTTCCGAATTGTCCGAGCGGCCGCCGAAAAAGAATTGACCCGAGTTCGCCGGCTCGCCGGGCGGAACTTCCGTCTCGATCTCAGGCTCCGTGGCACCGTTCAAGTAAACCTTCACCTTGCCTGCCGACTTCGCCACCAGGACATGATTCCAGGTCCAGCGGTCGATCGGGGTCTTTCCCGTCAGCGGAGCCGACTGCCCGTTTCGGTAGATCAGGACACCAGGTTTCGTCGCGGTTCCGCCCACGCCGAAATGGTCGCCGTCAGTCGTCGTCCCATAATTCGCATCGCGGGACATGAACCAGCCCGCAGTGGCACGCCCTTCCACGGGCATGCCGTTCCAGATCCAGAGGGAAACGGACCAGTCCGTTCCGGGGTGATCGACCTGGGCGTCGATGCGGCCGCCCGCGAAGTGGGCCGACCGGTTGGTTTCGCCGATGCCGACGAACGATTCCGAACGGGGGCCTTCCAGAAAGAAAACGACACCGGGTTCGTAGATCGCGTGCCGGTGATGGCCGGAACGGTCGATGACGCGTGGCCCCTCCATTTCGTCGAGCCGCCACCAGGCCAGCGGCCCGGCCTTCGCGATGGCTTCGGCCAGCGGCCCACGGGGTTGGACGTATTCTCGCCGCCGTTTGCCGGCGACTTCTTCGAGGAGCCTCAGGGCAGCTTCGGTGATGACCGGCTCGGCCCGGACTTCGAGTCCGGCGGAACGCGCGGGCCAGGTGTTGTAACCGCCCAGCGGGTGCTGTTCCGGCGGCGGAATGTAGCCGTCGCCCCCGTTGGCCAGTTCGATGACCATCGTCTGGGGCAGGGGGCTGCGCAGCTTGATCTTCAAACCCGTCAGGGCGTAGGTCTCGGTCGGAGTGGTCGCGATGGCCAGTTTGCCGATCCGCAGAGCCTGCACGACGACTTCGGTCGATTGCCGCTCATGCAGCAGGATCTGCTCGCGGGCATAAACCTCTTCCGTCGTTTTGGGGAGCCGGTCGCCCATTTTCTCGACAATGCGGCGGGCCCATTCGAGCCGCTGGGCATCGGGCACGCGGTATTTCAGCGGGATTCGCGCCTCGGCCATCGCCAGGTCGGCGCTGGCGTCGTATTCGATTGTCGAATAGGCTTTCAGGGCGATTTCCGATAGACCAGCCGCGTACTCTTCCATGGTCCATTGAGGGGCCTTGTCGGCCGGCACCTTGTAATCGCGCCGCCAGATATCGCCGCTGCAGCCGTGGGACATGATCGCAACGAACGGTGCTGCCGCGGAATCGCCGGCTCTTGGTGATTCGGAAGCGCCGCCGATTTTCCTCTGCAGGTTTTCGCAGAATAGCCCGAAGTAGTCGGCGCTGATCGGGGGCGAAGTGCCGAAATAGTGCATCGAGAAGTTGGCCAGCAGACCGATCGGCCGCCCGGTGCGGGACCTGAACGAAATCATCGAAAGGTCCGGATCTTCCGGGCCCGATTCGCCGGTGACGTTGTCCCAGTTCGCACCCGCGTGCATGTTGGCCCGCAGCGTCGGATTGCCGAACGGGTCGGTGCCGATTCGGTCGGGCCGGATGATCCAGCGCCGCAGTGCTGTGAATTCCGCGGCATTCGTGACAGCCCAGCCGGCTTCCGCCGGTTCGAGATTCGCCTGGGCCGCCGCGATGGCTTCGACCAGTTTCTGCCGCAAAACTGGCACATAATTCGGGTCGAGGTCCGTTCCCAGGCAGCTCATCGAAGCGGGGGCCGTGTGCGTGTGAGTCGCCGAGATCAGTATGCGGTCCGGCTTGATCTTCGTGCGCTGGGCGGCCAGGGTTTTCGCTTCGTCCAGCAGGGGCCGGGGCATCATGCAGCTGTCGGCCACGACGATTGCGATGCTTTCTCTGGCGTCGTCCAGCACGATCGCCCGGGCGTGGATCCGCGTGACGATCTTCGTCGCCGTGGCGGCCGTCATGCCCCCGTTGACCTGCACAGGCAGCTTATCGGGCGAAATGTCGACGATCGCGGCACCGGCCTTGAGTTCGGCTTTGGCTGAAGCGAGCGGCCCGAAAATCACAAGGGTCAGTATCGTTATCGCAAAAAGGCTTCGTGACATGGTTCACTTCGCTCCGTTCGGCTGGAGGGCGATTCGGGGACAACCGTTTCCGGCCAGGTTTCGAATGATGTTCGATGGGTGCGGTTGCGGAGGGAGGCTTTGCAGGAGTGCGTTGTCCGGTTGAACCGCTATGTTAATGGTTGGACAAGGTCGGAACAAGCGAGAGACATTGGTCGCGCGCGATGTCTCACAGGTTCAGCTCAGGATGCCGAATCGAATTCGTGAGTGATTCGAGTGGCTTCAGGCGAAGTGATCGGATGTTCAGATCCGAATGCTTCGTCCGGGATCGCCCAGCCACTGGCCCGTGCGACTTTCCGCACAGCGGGCAATCTCGGATGGCGGGCCCATGGCGACGAGATCGCCGCCCGCTTCGCCGGCTTCCGGGCCCAGGTCGATGACCCAGTCGCTGCGGCCGATCAGGTCGAGCTGGTGTTCGATGACGACCACGGTATGCCCCTGTTCGGTCAGGCGCTTGAGGATTCGTGTCAGATTGGCGACGTCGCCGGAGTGAAGTCCGGTCGTCGGCTCATCAAGCAGAAACAGCGTGTGCTGGCTGGACGGTCTGGAAAGTTCGGCGGCCAGTTTGACGCGCTGGGCCTCGCCGCCGGAGAGGGTCGTGCTCGATTGCCCGAGGGTGAGGTAGCCCAGGCCCACTTCATGCAGGGCTCGCAGAGCGGCGTGCACTTTCGGCACGTTTTCGAAGAGTTCGAGGGCTTCGTCGATCCGCGTCTGCAGCAGTTTTCCGATCGAGTACCCTTTGAAGGTGACGGCGAGGGTGGCCCGGTCATAGCGGAGGCCGCGACATTCCGGGCACTGCATCCAGGTGTCCGAAAGAAACTGCATTTCCAGCTTCAGCTGGCCTTGCCCGTCGCACTTGGGGCAGCGTCCCTCAGCGACATTATAGCTGAACCGAGCTGGCGTGAAGCCGCGGAGCTTGGCGTCGCGCGTGCCTGCGTAGGTTTTGCGGATTTCGTCGAGCAGACCGGTGTACGTCGCCGGTGTGGACCGGGGCGTGCGACCGATCGGCGACTGATCGACCAGAACCAGCCGCTGGATGGTCTCGGTCCCCGAAAGACTTTCGAACCGGCCGGGCCGGGGCATCTTCAGGCCGATCACGCGGCCCACGGCCGGGGCGAGGATGTCGTGCACCAGGGTGCTCTTGCCTGATCCGGAAACGCCAGTGACGGCCGTGAGTTTCCCGAGCGGGATGCGGATATCGACCTTTTTGAGGTTGTGTTCTGCCGCGCCTGTGAGACGCAACCAGGCGGCGGAATTCGCGGGCGGCAGACCGGTGCCGTCTTCGAGCCTGGCAGGTGGGGCGAGCAGTGCTTTCGCGGTCGGCGAATCCGGCCAGTTCGCGGCATCTTCGGGCTTGCCTGTTCCGACGATCGAGCCGCCGTCCGGGCCGGCACCCGGGCCGACTTCGATGAGCCAGTCGGCGCTGCGGATCATCGATTCGTCATGTTCGACGACGAGTACGGAATTGCCCAGATCGCGCAATCGAAACAGCGTTTCGATCAGCTTTTCGGTATCGCGCGGGTGCAGCCCGGCGGTCGGTTCGTCAAGGACGTAGGCGATTCCCACGAGGCCCGAGCCCACCTGCGCGCCCAGGCGGACGCGCTGCAGTTCGCCCCCGCTGAGCGTTTCGGCGGCACGGTCGAGCGTCAGGTAAGAAAGCCCCACGCGATTGAGGAACGAGAGCCGCTCGGTGATTTCGCGAACGAGTGGGGCACCGACGGGCTGAATCGCCGCGTCGTATCTCAGATCGCGGAAAAAGGCCTCGGCCTGGTCCAGGGGCCATGAGACGATCCTGTCGACCGTCTGGTTTTCGAACCGAACGGCCAGACTCTCGGGTTTGAGCCTCGAACCGCGACATGCCGCGCATGAATTCCTCGTCCGGTAGGCCGCGATCGCCACTCTCTGTTTCTCGCTTCTGGCCGATTCGAAATGTTGTTTCAGAATCTTTTCGAGTCCGTCGAATTGGACGCTGCCGGCCTTTTTGTCGGCTTTCTCGCCTTCGAAGAATTTCGTTTTCACCGGTTGCGGCCAGGCGACGAACGGCGTCGATTTTTTCAGGCCATGCGATTCGAGCCAGCGCTCGATCGATACCCACGGCGGCGAAAGCCGGTCGATGAGCGCCGGGTCATTCCAGACGGCAACGAGGCCGGAAGCGACGGCGAGCGATCGATCGGGCAGGACGAGTTCGGGGTCGAAACGTTCGCGAAAGCCGAGACCGTCGCATTCCGGGCACGCGCCGTATTGCGAGTTGAAGCTGAATGACCGGGGTTCCAGTTCCGGCAGGCTTTTGCCGCAATCGGGGCAGGCGGCTTTGGTCGAAAGCAGGGTGTCAGACCACTGGCCGTCGGTTTCGACGCTCAGGATGACGGCCCCCTCGCCCAGTTTCAGGGCCGTGGCCAGGCTTTCGCCGAGCCGGGCGGCGATTCCCTCTCGAACGACGAGCCGATCGACGACGGCCTCGATCGTGTGGATCGTGTTACGGTCCAGGGCCGGGGGCGGATCGATTTCGACGGTCGTTCCGTCGACCCGGGCACGGATAAGGCCCGCCTTGCGCAGCGATTCGAAGACGTCCTTATGGTAGCCCTTGCGGCCTTTGATCATGGGCGCCAGCAGGATCACGCGAGTGCCTTCCGCCAGGCCGGTAACGGCCGTTGCGATACGATCCGGCGACTGGGTTCGAACGGCGACCTGGCAATGCGGGCACCAGGGTGTGCCTTCCTTCGAGAAGAGCAGCCGCAGATAGTCATAGATTTCTGTGATCGTTCCGACGGTCGAGCGGGGGCTGAACGACCCGACGCGCTGATCGATGGCGACCGTGGGCGGGAGGCCTTCGATGGAGTCGACATCGGGCTTGTCGAGCTGGTCAAGAAACGTGCGGGCGTAAGTCGAGAGAGTTTCCAGAAATCGCCGCTGGCCTTCGGCGTAGACGGTATCGAAAAGCAGGCTGCTTTTGCCGGAACCGGAAACGCCGCTGAAAACGACTAGGCGGTCGCGCGGGATGTCGACGGAGACGTTCTTGAGATTGTGCGTGCGGGCACCGACGACGCGCACGGCCTGGATCGCCTGCAGATCGTCATGGCTCGCAGTTGCTGGTGGTTGACCGGCGGAACCGCTTTCGCGATTTTCGTGCCCTGTTTCGCTAACCTTCTTGACCGTTCTTTTGCGGGCCATGGTTCGTTCTTTCGGGCATTCCGACACGCGGGCATCCTTTGGTTCTGAAGATTAATCGGAGTCGGTGTGCCGATTCAAGCGGCGCGGCGACTCGTTGTTGAATCGTAAGTCTTTATATGCAGGTTTCTTGCGATAGGATTTCGGAAAACCGTGCCGGGGCGTGAATATTTCCTGGCGTGGGCCGAATAACTCTTCAGAAGGCTCCGAGGAACGACGAATCGGAGTCCGGAAACGACGGATGAGCATTCGCAGCGAACGAATTTGGAGGACCTTGCGATGATCCTGACTTTGATGAAGAAAGCGGTAGTCTTCGGATTCCTGGGCTCGGCCTTGATGGTGGGCCTGTTCGGGACTCCGGCCGGAAGTTATGTCCGCACGGCGGCGTTCAAGGTCCGCAGCGCGGCCAAGGATTCGGTTCCCGTTCAGTTCGAGATCGAGCGTGCCAAGCGTGAAATCGACTCGCTCACGCCCGCGATTCGCCAGCACATCGAGCAGATGGCCCGCGCCGAGCAGGACGTGAGATCGCTCGAGGACGAAATCGCGGAGGCGACCGCGAACCTGGAAAAGCAGAAGTCGACGATGGTCGCGCTGCGTCAGGAACTGGGCGAAGACAAGGTGACGAAGGTCGGTGGCCACGACAGCAAGCGGATGCTGCAGGAATCGCTTCGTACCCGGCTCGACACTTACAGCCGTTGCGAGCGGATTCTGAGCGAGAAGAAGGCCACCCTGGCCAGCCGGCAGAAGGTCGTGGAATCGGCTCGTGAGCACCTGACGGCGATCGCCACGCAGAAGAAGGCTCTGGAATCGAAGCTCGAAGAGATTCAGGCCCGCCTGGCCGCCATCGAAGCTTCGAACGCCCGCAGCAAGTATCACTTCGACGGCTCGGCCCTGGCTCGTGCGAAGCAGAGCGTTTCGGAACTTGACCGCCGCCTGAACGTGATCAGCCGGGTTTCGGAAGTCGAAGGCCGGATGGCCGAAGACGGCACCCTGGGCCCTGAAGAGGTTCCCGTCGGCGACGTGACCAAGGAGTTCGACGCCAAGTTCGGCGGCGACAAGACGGAATCGAAGATCGCCACCTCGGTCAACCTGTGACCGGGCGATGACGAAAATGACGACGGGTCCGAAAAACCACCCCTGACCCTCACCGAGCCCTTGCGACCGCCTGAAACAGGCATCGTCAAGGGCTCGGTTCTTTCTGGCGTCTCACTTTCGCCCCTTGGGCCGTCGAAATCGCGGCGGACCGGATTGGCGATCCACGTGTGCGTATGGGACAATTCGATCTATCGAACGTCTTGCGGCTGGACAAAGGTGTATTATGGTTTGGTCCTGGCTGGAACGCAAACGAAATCACTGGCGAGACCGCAAGCTTGGTGGCGAAGCCTCCCTGACGACGAACTTCGTGCCGCATGCGGAATGGTCGCTCTGGCTGGCGGAAGGTCAATGGGACAGAGCGGCCGTCCTGCTGGAAGAGCTGCGAGCGGAGCCTCGTGACGGCACGGTCAAGTTGCTCATTCCCGAATGGGAACGGCGGCTGGCGGAAGCGTTTCTGGCCGCCGGCTGGGCCGATCTGAACACGACTTCGGCCTTGCGATGGCTGCGAAGGGTCGACCGGTTTCCGGACCGGGGATTGAAGGATCCGCGTCTCGAGACGTTCCGGGAAGCGGCCGACAGACTCTGGGATCTCGACCGGGCCTGCGCTGCGGGCGACTTTCGCGAAGCGGCCGGTCACCTGGAAAGGGCCCGGCATCTTTTCGCCGAAGCGGGGCAGGACGTTACCGACCTGGAAAAGCTCAAGGAACGGATCGCTGAAGACCATGAAATGCTGCTTCAGTATTCGGTCGCCATGCGGATTCTCGAAGACGACGGGCGTCACGAGGAAGCCCTGAAGGTGTCGCGGCGGATTCTGGCGATCGCTTCCCGGCACAAGGGGGCGCTGTCACTGGCGAAGCGGCTGGGGCATATCGTTCCGGCAGGTCATCGTGGCGATCGCGAGATGCTGGCGACCGAAATCCCGGGGGAAACCGTCGAAGCCGAAGCCAGGAAAATCGTGGCTGAGACGGTCGGATCGGTGCATCTCGAAAAGTCGAAATCCCAGCAATATCGTGAGATTGGCCAGCTTTCGATCGACCGGGCCAGCACCTGGCTGGTGACGCCCGCGGAACGACTGACGATCTCGCCCGCCGAGGATTCCCGTTACGCCGACCTGTTCGGCACCGGGTCCGAAACGCATGTGCTTTCTTTGCAGCGCGATTCGGAAGGCTGCTGGCTTTTCGCCTGTGACAACGGCGCGTTCCTGGACGGCAAGCCCGCTCGCAACGGGTGTCTGAATCACGGAGCGAAATTGCGGCTGGGTGAAAACGGCATCGAATTCCGTTTCTTCCAGCCCCGGCCCGAGACCGGAACGGCCCGGCTCGAACGCTCGGACCGTGGTTCGGCGAAAGGCGTCAAAGGGATTCTGCTGCTTGGCGAGCTGGTCCAGATCGGCGGCACCGAAGCCGAAGTGCCGCATTCCGAAATCGTCGAACCGCTGCTTGTGGCGCGGACGAAAGACGGCTGGAAAGCGAGGCGGAAGAGGGTCTGGTCACTGGAAGGGCGGGAGATCGCAGGGGATTCTCCGCTGAAGCCGCCGTGTCGGATACGCGTCGATTCGGTCGGAATTTTCTGGGAATGCTGAGGGTCGAATTTCCGGGAAATTCGTCCATCGGGTAAAATCGTAGATCAATAATGCGAATTCCCGTGCGAATGACCATGCGAAGCGGCAACTCGTGAGAACCGATCCCATGAACAAAACGATCAACATCGACGACTCCTACGGGCCTGCGGCTCCGGGGCGTTACTATTACCAGGCCGGCGATCAGCCGCTGGTCGGGGTAACGATCAAACGGGCCATCGGTCGCGGCGGATTCGGCGAAGTCTACTTCGCCGTGACCGAAGCCGGCAAACGGATCGCACTGAAGCACATCACTCGTGCGGTCGAAGTCGAGCGACGCGGGGCCGCTCACTGCATCAACCTGAAAAGTCCGAATCTTGTCGGGCTTTACGACATCAAAACGAATGACGAGGGCGTGTCCTTCGTCCTGATGGAGTACGTTTCGGGGCCCAGCCTTCGGGAGGTCATCGAGCGTCATCCTGCCGGTCTGCCGGATGCGGAGATCCGTTCGAACCTGGCCGGGCTGGTCTCCGGCGTCGCCGAGCTGCATGCAGAAGGCATCGTGCACCGGGACTTGAAGCCCGCGAACATTTTCGTCGAGGAAGGCATCGTCAAGGTCGGCGATTACGGCCTTTCGAAAACGATCACCGAGGTCGACCGCGACCATTCCGTGAGCGTCGGCACGTGTCATTACATGGCCCCGGAAATCCGGACTGGCCGATACGACAAGCCCGTCGACATCTACGCGATCGGCGTGATCCTCTACGAAATGATCACGGGCAAACCGCCGTTTCATGGTCAGACCGCGGCCGAAGTACTTATACGGCACCAGATCGACAAACCCGACGTGGCGACGATCCCGCAGAAGTATCGGCCGATCGTCGAACGCTGCCTGGACAAAGACCCCGCCAAACGTCCGCAGGACGTCAAGGAAATCCTCGCGGGGGTCGAAAAGTCGACGTCCCCCTCAGGCCTTTGGGGCGAGATCCGCACGAACATCGAGCGGGTCGCGAGTCCCTGGCTGAAGGAAACACTGCTTCCTGGTGGGGCTCAAGCCCCGGCGGAAGCCGAGACCCCGGAAGTTCAGAAAAAGATCGCGGAACTGGAACCGAGTTCCTGGACGCGACGACTGGGCGAACTGGTCCGTGGTCCTGAAGCGGAACCCGCGAGGAAGCCGGTTAACCGAAAGCCGGAGCCTCAGCGTACAGGACTTCGCGGGCGGTTCGCCCGGGCCAGGTTTTCGGCGAACGAGGTCGTGATCGAGGCGCCGCCCTGGCCGGAGGAACACGAACGCCGGCGTTCGCTGTTTCGAGCCCTGGCATGGACGATCGTCTGCAGTTGGCTGCTCGCTTCGCCGGAAGGGTTTCTGGTTGGCGTGAACATGAGCGACGCCCCGAACCGGGTGGCCTATGTGGCTGTCGTTTCGAGTCTTCTGACTTCCTTCATGCTGCTGCTCCAGAATTCCTGGGAAAACTGGAAAGTGAGCACGGGCCGCAAGCGGGCCGTCGGGTTCTCCTCGGGAGCGACGCTCGGCGTCGTGGCTGCCGTGCTGGCGGACTGGCTCGGCATTGACCAGCGGCCCCATGCCATGGATCAGCCCCTTCCTTCGCTCCTGACCGCGATCGCGGAGGTGCTCCGGTCCGGACAATGGATCAGCTACGCCCTGATGGGCGGCCTGGCCATGAGCGTGCCACGCTGGTGGCGGATGGTCGAGCGGGACCGTCCGACCCGCTGGAGCTTCGGCAATCTCGCCCGCTGGGGCCTGGCAAGCATTGCGATCAGCACGATCGTGACGGATCAGTTTCCGCAGGCCCTCGCCGTGTTCGCCGTGACGGGCGTCGTCGCCCAGTTCGTCGGCCCTTGGGACAAGGAACTCGCCGATTTCGCCCATTTGCGGCTGATGGCCAAGCGTCGCTTCTTCTGACCGAACGAGGATATCGAGATGAGTAAGAAGAACGAAAAATCGGACGCGAATCAAAGCAATTCCTGGTTCTGGGTCGGTGTCTCCGTTTGTCTGATCGTGGCATTCGACAAAGGTGTCGACAGCCGCAAGGTCATACAGAAACGAAAGATCCAGGAAGAAGCCAGGCTGAATTCGCAAGTTGCCGCAGACGAATCCCATGTCATGCCGTTCGTCGATCTCGACCCGATCGATTTCGAGTTGGCGGCGACCTCCGAGGGGGCCGGCAAGCCCCGAAGCGAACGACAGGTCGTCGTAATCACTGACGAAGACGGCACAACCACGCGGAGTTCACGAGCCGGCAGGAACGAAATCATTCGGAAGTCGGGAAATCGTTCGAGCGAATCGGATCGTCTTTCGGTCTTGACCGAAGACATCCGCGAACCCGAAGCCGAGAAGCTCGATGCCCGTGCCAAGGCACTCAACGCCAGGTCCGAGAAGATCGAAGCGCATGTCAACGCACAGAACGCCGGCAAGATGGAAGAACTCGAGCATAAACTTGCGGAAGCTGGCGAGAAAATCCGAGCGGCGGCCGAGCGGGCCGGCGCCAAAGTCGCCGAACGTTCCCGAAATGTGATCGTGACTCGCGTTCTCGGAGACTCTTCGGTTCCCCCTGTTCCTCCCGTTCCGCCGATGCCTCCGTCGGTGCCCGGCCTGAGCGGGATCGATGCGAAGAAGACACCCGAAGCCCAGAAATTCCAGGTTCGCAGCGGCCCCTGTGCGACTCGTGAGAAGTCGATCGCCGAAGTCCGAACGAATCTCGACAAGATCGTCGCCTCAAGGCTGACGCCATACGGCCTGAATGATTCGGATGTCGTCCGCAAGGCCGTCGAAAGCCTTCGCCCCAAATTCGAGGTCGAAGAGAGCTTTCGCGAAGTCGGCGGCGATCGATATCCTCTCTATGTCGCTTCGGTCAATGTCGACCTGGGCACGAATTTCGAGCGTCAGGCTCTCAGGCTCGTCAATCAGCAGACGGCACACCAGCGGTTCGCAGGTTTGATGGGGCTTTCGTTCGGTGTCGTCGCACTGCTCATCGGAATCGACCGGATGTTTTTGGGCCGGTCCGGCTCACCGGACACATCCGGCAAGTCTCTTGTGTGACGAAATCAACCGGCGAACTTGTGTCGCGAAAGCGTTCACGTCATGGCCATTTCTCAGTCCGATCTGCTCCTGATTCGCCAGATACGCGCCGGCGATGCCGATGCCTGGCGCACGATCGTGCAAAAATATCAGGGAAGGCTGATGGCGTTCGTGGCGGCCCGGATTCGCGACCGGGCCACCTGCGAGGACCTGGTTCAGGAAACCTTCGTCGGATTCATGCTCAGTCTTCCCAATTATCAGGAAGATCAGGATCTGGAAGCCTATCTCTTCACGATCGCCTCGCATAAACTAATCGATCAGTTCCGCCGGATGGGCCGAAACCGGACGGAGCAGATGGCGTCTTCGGAATCGGGCGATGCCTGGAACGACCTGCCTGACGACATGCGGCAGGTTTCCAGCCTTCTGTACAGCCAGGAACGTCGCGAAGCCGAGCACGAATGGCTCAAGCGCACGCTCGGCGAAATGATCGGCGAGTGGATCGGCAAGGGCGATTATCAGCGTGTCCGCTGCCTGGAACTGATCTTCGTCAAGAACTGGGCCAACAAGGACATCGCCAAATTTCTCGGAATGTCGGAGACGGCCGTCGCCGGGCTCAAGTTCCAGGCCCTCGCACGCCTCAAGAACAAGGCGATGAGCCGATCGGCCTTCCCCGGAACATGAGCCTTCGAACTCGGCCCATGCGGATCGAACCATGACAGAACTTGATGACGAGCAGTGGCTGGGTCTGTATCTCGAAGAAGCCCTTGACCCCCAGCGCATGGCCTGGATCGAGAAAAGGCTGCGCAAAGAACCCGCGTTGAACCAGATTCTCGAACGGATGCGGCGCGATCCTTCGCCCACGGCCGCGCACAGCATCGGCATGGCCTGGGTCGCGGGCCGACTGACATGCCCGACGCGAACGCAATGGTCGAAATACCTCGCGGGCTTGCTCGACGACGATTTGACCGATTATCTTCGATTCCACCTCGAAACGATCGAGTGCCCCTTCTGCAGTGCGAACGTCAGCGACCTGCGTAAACGCGAATCCGGTACATCCGATGTCGCGGAACTGGCCGAACGTTCCGCCCGTGCCGCCGGCTGGTCCAAATGATCTGGCCGGTTCGAATCCCGACTCTCGATACCAGCCATGGAAATGAGCCGATGAACCGTCTCGATCGCCGCAGCCTTCTCAAAGCGAGTCTGGCCGTCGCCGCCGCGGCTTCCACGTTTTCGGAACTCACGGCGATCGAGGAACCGGAGCATCCGCCGATCATCGACACCCATCAGCACCTGTGGGATCGGTCCCGGTTCGAACTGGCGTGGATCAGCCCGGGCTCGGTGCTGGACCGGAACTTCCTCACGGCCGATTACGCCCAGGCCACGGCGGGGCTGGGAGTCGTCGGGGCCGTTTACATGGAAGTGGATGTCGTCGAATCGCAACAGTCCGATGAAGCCCGTTATGTTTCCGATCTCAGTCGCGAGGGCAAAGGGGCCACGCGGGCGGCGATCATCTCGGGCCGGCCGGCATCGGCCGACTTTCCGAAATATCTCGACCAGTTTCAGGGCAACCCGTACATCAAGGGCGTGCGCCAGGTTCTGCACGCTTCGAAGACCCCGGCCGGTTATTGCCTTTCCGGCGACTTCGTTCGCGGAATTCAGGAACTGGGCAAACGTGGCTTAAGCTTCGATCTTTGCATGCGCGGGACGGAACTTGCCGACGGTGCGAAACTTGCGGAAAAGTGCCCGGGAACGAAGTTCGTGCTCGACCATTGCGGTAATCCGAACGTGCGCGAACGGCCTTCGAAACAGTGGCTGGACGACATACGAGCC
>Ga0172376_10006356_pt1 | contig 12871 bp, 8 predicted proteins | sample Lak35m_FD_121114 | JGI IMG/M metagenome (GOLD analysis project Ga0172376, IMG submission 121114) | Freshwater microbial communities from Kabuno Bay, South-Kivu, Congo - kab_092012_35m | ecosystem: Environmental > Aquatic > Freshwater > Lake | place: Democratic Republic of the Congo: South-Kivu...
CGACCAGACCCAGCGTCAAATGACCTTGCGTGGACTGTTCGAGATCAAGCCGTTAGGGAAAGCAGTCCCCTTGGATGAAGTCGAACCTGCCAAAGAGATTGTCAAACGTTTTGTGACGGGTGCGATGTCGCTGGGCTCGATCTCGACTGAAGCGCACACCACACTGGCGATTGCGATGAACCGCATTGGCGGCAAGTCGAACACGGGCGAGGGTGGCGAAGATGCCAACCGCTTCAAGCTGTTGCAAGGCGGCGAGAAGCTGTCCGAGATCATCGGTAAGAACCGTATCGAAGCGGATCAAACCATGAAGCCGGGCGATTCATTGCGTTCGCGCATCAAGCAGGTGGCCTCGGGGCGTTTCGGTGTCACAGCGGAATACCTGAGCAGTGCCGATCAGATCCAAATCAAGATGGCGCAGGGCGCGAAGCCGGGCGAAGGTGGCCAGTTGCCCGGCGGCAAGGTGTCTGAGTACATCGGTAAGTTGCGTCACTCGGTGCCGGGTGTGGGTCTCATCTCGCCTCCTCCGCATCACGACATCTACTCCATCGAGGACTTGGCGCAGCTCATCCATGACCTGAAGAATTCCAATCCGTCCGCTTCCATCTCTGTGAAGTTGGTGTCGGAAGTAGGTGTGGGCACGGTCGCCGCAGGGGTCTCCAAAGCCAAAGCCGATCACATTGTTATCTCAGGTTATGACGGCGGAACGGGCGCGTCACCGCAGTCCTCCATCAAACACGCGGGTACGCCGTGGGAGCTGGGCTTGTCCGAAGCACAGCAGACCTTGGTGTTGAACAAGCTGCGCGGCCGAGTCGGCCTGCAAGTGGATGGTCAATTGAAGACGGGCCGCGACGTGTTGATCGGCGCGCTGCTCGGTGCGGACGAATTCGGCTTCGCTACCGCACCGTTGGTCGTCGAGGGTTGCATCATGATGCGCAAATGTCACCTCAACACTTGTCCGGTCGGTGTGGCCACGCAAGACCCCGCATTGCGCAAAAAATTTACCGGTCAACCCGAGCACGTCGTGAACTACTTCTTCTTCGTTGCAGAAGAAGTGCGTGAGTTGATGGCGCAGATGGGGATTCGCAAATTTGATGATCTCGTGGGTCGTAGCGACCTGCTGGATATGCGCAAAGGCATCAGCCATTGGAAAGCCAAAGGCTTGGATTTCAGCAAAGTGTTCCATCAACCGGATGTCCCCGCCAGCGTGGCACGTCGCCATCTGGAAGAGCAGGATCACGGCTTGAATGAAGCCTTGGATAACGAGCTGATCGCACAAGCCAAAGAGGCACTGGATGCGAAACGTACTGTCAGCATCGAAACGAGCGTGTGCAACGTCAATCGCAGTGTAGGCGCCATGTTGTCGCATGAAGTGGCGAAGCGTCACGGCAATGCAGGCCTGCCGGATGACACCATCCGCGTCAAGTTCACCGGCACAGCGGGGCAGAGCTTCGGCGCATTCCTTGCACGCGGCATCAGCTTCCAGTTGGAAGGTGAAGGCAACGACTACGTGGGCAAAGGACTGTGTGGTGGTCGCATCATCGTTAAACCGTCTGCGGACAGCCAATTGACCGCAGCCGACAACATCATTGTCGGCAACACTGTGTTATACGGCGCAACAGCAGGCGAGGTGTTCTTCAACGGCGTGGCGGGCGAGCGTTTCGCCGTGCGTAACTCGGGTGCTATCGCAGTCGTCGAAGGCTTGGGCGATCACGGTTGTGAATACATGACGGGCGGCATGGTAGTGGTGCTGGGCCAGACAGGTCGCAATTTTGCGGCGGGTATGTCGGGCGGTGTCGCTTACGTGCTGGATGAAGATGGCGGCTTCGCAAAACGTTGCAACCTGTCCATGGTGCAACTGGAAGCGGTACCAGAAGAAGTGGCCGCAAGCGAAACGGGCGAAGTCGATACCCACGGTCGCGTGCATTTCAATCATCTGAACAAGGCGGACGAGGCGGTGCTACGCGGCAAGATCGAAAAGCATCTGCGTTACACCGGTAGCGCGCGCGCCAAGCAGATCTTGGATAACTGGAGTAGCTACCTGCCCAAGTTTGTCAAAGTCATGCCAACCGAATATCGTCGCGCCCTGCTTGAAATCGCAGCGCAACAAGCCAAAGAAGTGGAGGCCGCATAATGGGCAAGCCAACTGGGTTCATGGAGTTTCAACGTCTCAACGAGAGTTATGCTCCTGTCGAAAAACGGGTGAAACATTACCAAGAGTTCGTCGCTCACTTGAGCGATGCCGAAGCGAAGCAACAAGGTGCGCGTTGTATGGATTGCGGCATCCCGTTCTGCAATAACGGCTGCCCAGTCAACAACATCATTCCTGACTGGAACGACTTGGTGTACCGCGGCAATTGGAAGCAAGCCATCGAAGTGTTGCATTCCACCAACAACTTCCCGGAAGTGACAAGCCGGATCTGCCCCGCACCGTGCGAGGCGGCGTGTACGCTCAACATCAACAATGATGCCGTTGGCATCAAATCCATTGAGCACGCCATCATCGACAAGGCGGGTGAAAATGGTTGGGTCGTGCCACAACCCGCCAAGAAAAAAACGGGTAAAAAAGTTGCGGTGGTCGGTTCAGGCCCTGCGGGCTTGGCAGCAGCCCAGCAGTTGGCACGTGCAGGCCATGCAGTCACGGTATTCGAGAAGAACAGTCGCATCGGCGGTCTGATGCGCTACGGCATTCCTGACTTCAAACTGGACAAGCGCCTCATCGACTGGCGCATGGCACAACTTAGTGCCGAAGGGGTGAAGTTTGAAGTGAACACCTTCGTCGGCAAGGATGCGCCCAGCAAAGGTGTTGCTTTTGACGCGAAGAAAACCATTAGCCCCGCTGCCTTGCAAAAAGAATTTGACGCGGTCGTCATCGCAGGCGGTTCTGAACAACCGCGCGATTTGCCCGTTGCCGGGCGTGAATTGAAAGGCGTGCATTTCGCGCTGGAATTCTTGATCCCGCAAAACAAGGAAGTCGCAGGGGATGGCAAGAACCCGATCAACGTCAAAGGCAAGCACGTCGTCGTCATCGGTGGGGGAGACACGGGTTCCGATTGTGTTGGCACCTCCAATCGTCAAGGCGCCGCCTCGGTCACCCAGATCGAAGTGATGCCGCGCGCGCCAGAACAAGAGAACAAGGCCATGACCTGGCCGTATTGGCCGATGAAGTTGCGTACCTCCAGTTCGCATGACGAAGGCTGTACCCGTGACTGGGCCATCTCGACCAAGGAATTCGTGGGTGAGAACGGCGTGCTCAAATCGCTCAAATGTGTGCGCGTGGAATTCAAGGACGGCAAGATGGTGGAAGTTGCGGGTAGTGAATTTACGCTGCAAGCCGATTTTGTCTTCTTGGCAATGGGCTTCACCAATCCCTTGGCACAAGTGCTGGACGCATTCGGCGTAGAGAAGGATGCACGCGGCAATGCGAAAGCATCGACTGAGGGCGCGGGTTGCTATCAGACCAATGTGAAGAAAGTGTTCGCGGCGGGCGATATGCGTCGCGGTCAATCCTTGGTGGTATGGGCTATCCGCGAAGGTCGTCAGGCCGCACGTGCCGTGGACGAGTTCCTCATGGGCCAGTCGGTATTGCCACGATAACTGCAATCAGACCACGAAAGACACGAAACCACACGAACAAACCATTTCGTGATTTTCGTGTCTTTCGTGGACATTTGAATTTTAGAATCTTTCAGGGATATAACGCTCAATCATGAATTTCAAAGTTAAGAACGACACCTTCCTGCGTGCCCTATTGCGCCAGCCGACCGAATACACGCCGTTGTGGATGATGCGTCAGGCCGGCCGTTATCTGCCGGAATACCGCGCCACGCGCCGCACGGCAGGCAGTTTTCTTGGCTTGTGCAAGAACCCTAACTTTGCTACCGAAGTGACCTTGCAACCCGTGGATCGTTTCCCGCTGGATGCCGCCATTCTGTTCTCCGACATCCTCACGGTGCCCGACGCGATGGGCTTGGGACTCTATTTTGCTGAGGGGGAAGGCCCAAAGTTCGAGCGTCCCATCGAAACCGAAGCCGACGTGCAAGCCTTGCACGTACCTGATATTGGGACCGACCTCAAATATGTGACCGATGCCGTGTCGCAAATTCGCAAGGCATTGGATGGCCGGGTGCCTTTGATCGGCTTCTCCGGTAGTCCGTGGACGTTGGCGTGCTACATGGTGGAAGGTGGCAGTAGTGACGACTACGCCAAGGTAAAAAGCCTGATGTATAAAAATCCCAAGATGATGCACAGCATCCTCGACGTGACGGCAAAGACCGTGACTGCGTATTTGAATGCGCAGATCGAGGCGGGCGCACAAGCCGTGATGATCTTTGACTCATGGGGAGGCGCGCTATCGCACGCTGCTTTCCACGAGTTTTCCTTGGCTTATACCCAGCGCATCATCGAAGGTTTAACCAAGGAAAAAGACGGTGTGCGTGTTCCTTCTATCGTTTTTACCAAGGGCGGCGGCTTATGGATTGAGAGCATCGCCAATAGTGGTTGTGATGCGGTCGGTTTGGACTGGACGATGGACATCGGTATCGCACGTCAAAAGGTGGGCAACAAAGTCGCGCTGCAAGGCAACCTCGATCCGACCGTGTTGTTCGCCACGCCGGATGTGATTCGCAACGAAGTGGAAAAAGTGTTGAGCAGTTATGGGTTCGGCAGCGGCCATGTATTCAATTTGGGACACGGCATCTCGCAACATACCGACCCGGAAAATGCGGCAGCTCTCGTGCAAGCTGTACACGAGTTGAGCAAAAAATATCACTAGAACCGGTAGTTAGCCTCAAAGGTTATAAACAGGGGCTAATATTCGCAAAGGGCCATGGGACGCAGATTCCGTGGCCCTTTGCTTTTCATGGGTAACATATTGTTTTTAAAGGGTGCGATGAGTTGTGCGGAAATTGAGCGACATAAAAAAACCGTATACACCATTTGGAGTTAGCTACATTTCTAGCGGGTTTTCCACATTGTTATCCACAGGAAATGTGCATAAGAAAAAAATACCTATATGGCTCAATGTGATTAGCTAAACTTCGTAGAAATTACCAGAGAGAATCTGCATAACATGCCCATCATTCGCGTCGCCCTAGACGTTCCTTTGTCAACACTTTTTGATTACAAAGTGCAGGACGAGATTCAGCTCGAAATCGGGCAACGCGTGGTCGTCCCATTCGGGCGAAAAACGGTGGTCGGTATCGCGATGGAATGGGCGGCACAGTCTGAACTCGACATGGCGCGCATCAAGGCCGTCGTGCGTGTGTTGGAAGATGTGCCGCCGTTACCTGCCGAGACATTGGCCTTGCTGCGTTTCTGTAGTGATTACTACCACTATCCTTTAGGCATGACGGCTTTGTCTGCCTTGCCTACCCGTTTGCGCGATGTCGAGCCGATGGTATTGAAACAGTGCGCGTTCTATACCTTGAGCGAGACGGGGCGTGCACTGGATATCGGCAGCTTACCCAAACGTCGTGTTGTGCAGCAGCGCATCCTGAATGCTTTGTCGCAAGTGCCGATGAGTGGTGTGCAACTGCGAAAACTGTCCGCCAGCGCACCTGCAGCGCTGAAGTCGCTCATCGAGGCAGGATGGGTGGAGGTAGCTAACACGCCTGCCCCGCACCGCAATCCACAATCCCTTGCGGGCGAGGAGGCAAAGGTGAAAAGCCATACCTTTAACGATGCGCACGCGCTCACTGCCGAACAACAAAAAGCCGTGGATGCCGTCACACCAACGAAAGGCTTCGCCTGTTTTCTGTTGCACGGCATCACCGGTAGCGGCAAGACCGAGGTGTATGTGCATCTGATGGATGCCATGTTGCGACGCGGTGGGCAGGTGTTGCTGTTGGTGCCCGAGATCAACCTCACGCCGCAATTGGAGAACTATTTCCGCAGCCGTTTCCCCGATGTGGAATTGGTCAGCCTGCATAGTGGGCTGGCGGAGGGCGTGCGTGCGCAAAATTGGATTGCGGCGCAATCGGGTGCAGCGCGCATCGTGCTGGGAACGCGTCTCGCCGTGTTCACCCCCTTGCCCCAATTGAGCCTCATCTTGGTGGACGAAGAACACGATGCTTCATTCAAACAACAGGACGGCCTACGGTATTCGGCGCGTGATGTGGCAATTTTTCGCGCCAATCAGCGCGGCATCCCTATCGTGCTGGGTTCGGCCACTCCTTCGTTGGAGAGTTGGCACAACGCACAGAGTGGGCGCTATACCCTGTTGCAACTCACCCAGCGCGCGGTGTTACCGGCCACCTTGCCGATGGTGCGCTGTCTCGATGTGGGGCAGCTGCCCTTGCAGGAGGGGTTGAGCGAGCCGTTGATTGGTGCGATCGAGACACGCTTGCAGCGCAAAGAACAAGTGCTCATCTTCATCAATCGGCGCGGTTATGCGCCCGTGTTGATGTGCACCGCCTGCGGCTGGTTGTCCGAATGCAAACAGTGTGCGGGGAAGATGGTGTTGCATCTGAAAGACCGCACCCTGCGTTGCCATCATTGTGGTGCGCAACGGCGTGTGCCACCTGCCTGCCCGACCTGCGGTGAGGGCGAACTCAAGCCCGTCGGGATGGGGACGCAACGCATTGAGGCAGCCTTGCAGGCGCGCTTTCCCAAAGCACGTATCTTGCGGGTTGACCGCGACAGCACCCGCAACAAGGGGACATGGGAGGCAATGCGCAAACGTATTCACGACGGCGAGGCGGATATCTTGGTCGGCACGCAGATGCTGGCAAAGGGGCATGACTTCCCCAACCTCACGTTGGTGGGCGTGTTGAATCCTGATGGCGGCTTATACAGCGCCGACTTTCGCGCATCAGAAAAGCTGTTCGCGCAACTTACGCAGGTCGGCGGTCGTGCTGGACGGGCGGACAAAGTGGGCGAGGTGATCGTGCAGACCGCCTTCCCCATGCACCCTTTGTTCATCGCCCTGCGTGCGCATGATTTCGTAGCGTGGGTTCAGGTGTTGCTGGCAGAGCGCAAGGTGGCAGGGTTGCCCCCTTACCTGTTTCAAGCGCTGTTGAGCGCGGAGGCAAAACAAGAGCGTGATGCGATGGGATTTTTGCAGACTGCCCGCAAGCTGGCATTGGCGTTGCAGATGCCGCTCGAAGTGTACGGTGTGATCCCGGCGGTGATGCCCAAGCGCGCCAACCAGCACCGGGCGCAGCTGTTGGTGCAGGCAGACAGTCGGCGCGTCTTGCAACATTTTCTGCGCGCATGGAAGCCGCAACTGGACGCGTTGCCAACCCAGCGAATTCGTTGGTCTTTGGACATTGATCCAATCGAGTTTTGAGGAAATACCCGTTAGGGGGATGCGCCAGCTTGAAGGGCAGAGACTATAATGCTGGGCAAATTTAACGGAGAAGGAGAGTAATGATGAAAGAGATACAGCGTTTTACTTTGTCCGATTTGACCTTGCCCATGAAGACATTGTTTTCGGGTTATCTGCTGGTCGTAGGGCTGGGATTGTTGTTTGCGGGTGGTCAGATCATGCTCACGCACGGTATGGCGGATGGGAAGATCGGCCTGTCCGTCGATGACATCGTCTATAGCTATTACGGCAAGCGCGACGAAGGTTCTAAATTGGTCGCCAAGTTGAATGGTTCGATGAAAGACAACGCGCCTCCAGAAGTGCGCCTTGCCATGATCAAATGGGCGGAAGCCGGTGGACCGCAAGAAGAATGGGACGAGAAAATTTCAATGGACGTGGATCAGTACTGTGCCCCTTGCCACGCCAACATTCCAGGCTTGGCGAATGTCACCGACAAAGCGGTCATGGACGACATGCTGAAGGTCGATCAGGGACAGTCGATGTCCACTCTCACGCGCGTGTCGCACATTCACTTGTTCGGTATCGCGTTCATCTTTTTCTTTGTGGGTTGGATATTCACTTACGCCACAGGCATCTCGCAACTTAACAAGGCCATTATTATTTCCGTACCGTTCCTGTTCCTGATGGTGGACGTGTTGGCTTGGTGGCTCACCAAGTGGAATCCGGGCTTTGCTTGGTTCGTCATCATCGGTGGTTTTGGCTATAGCCTCGCTGCCACCATCATGATTTTCACCTCGCTTTATCAAATGTGGATATCGCCGCGTCGTAAGGCGCACCCGGTCGATCCTACGCCGCAGTAATTTTGTGCAGAGCGAATCAAACTTGATTGAGCACATCGCCGCCCTTGTTGGCGGCGATGCCGTTTTGGCGTACGAGGCAGCCGCGCCATATTGCAAGGATTGGCGGGGGCGGTATGCGGGTCAAGCGCTTGCTGCTGTGTTTCCCGCCGATACTCGGCAGGTGAGTGAGGTTGTGAAGTTGTGTGTTAAACACAACGTCGCCATCGTGCCGCAAGGCGGCAATACCAGCTTGTGTGGCGCATCCGTGCCACTGGCGAATGGTAGTCAGCAAATAATCATCAACCTCTCGCGTATGAATAGCATCCGCAAAGTGGATGCCATCAACTACACCATGACAGTGGAAGCCGGGTGCAAGTTGGCTTCGTTGTACGAGGTGGCAGACAAGGCCGACAGGTTGTTTCCGCTGGGCCTCACCGCCATTGCCTCGCATTGCGAGATCGGCGGTAATCTTTCTACCAATGCGGGCGGCATCGGCGTGTTGCGTTACGGCAGTGCACGCGACCTCGTACTCGGGTTAGAAGTCGTGTTGCCCGATGGGCAGATATGGAACGGGCTACGCAGTTTGCGCAAAGACAATACGGGCTACGACCTTAAACATCTGTTCATGGGGGCAGAGGGCACGCTGGGCATTATCACGGCCGCCGTCCTCAAGCTTTATCCTCGTCCCAAGTCCGTCGCCACCGCCTGCGTCGCCGTGCGTGATCCAGCGGCAGCCGTCGCGTTGCTGGCGCATCTGCGTGCGACCTGCGGTGACAAGATTAGCGGCTTCGAGATCATCTCAAGAAGCTGCCTCGATCTCGTATTCAAACATATTAGCGATACACAGGAACCCTTCGACAGCCAACACGAATGGATCGTCATCACCAAGTTGGCAGATGTGCTCACCACCCCGCTGGACGCACCCTTGCATGAAGCGCTGACTTCCTTCGGCGAAGGCATAATTGAATTTGACCTCACTTGCGATGAAGCGAAAGCAGAACGTTGGTGGCGCTTGCGCAAGAATATTGCTGAGGCACAAAAGGCCGAGGGCATCAGCATCAAACACGATGTTTCGGTGCCCATCAGTAGCGTGCCGCAATTTATCGCGCAAGCCAGTGCGGCGTTGCGTGCTACCTATCCCGGCGTGCGCATCGTCGCCTTCGGCCATATCGGCGACGGCAACATCCACTACAACCTCTCTATGCTCGACGCTAGCAAGAACGCCGACTTCATCGCGCAGCAAGAACACAGCGTGAATCGCATCGTGTACGAAGTCGTCGCCAAGCTGGATGGCAGTATCAGTGCCGAGCATGGCTTGGGGCAATTGAAGCGTGACGAGATCACCCATTACAAGAGCGCCATCGAGCTGCAATTGATGCGCGACATCAAGCGCACACTCGACCCGCACGGACTGATGAACCCAGGCAAAGTGCTATAATCCGCGCCTCTTTTGAAGGTGTTCTGCAATGTCCGCTGTCCTCAATTTCAAATCCCATTTGACCGAATCTTTCACGCGCGCGCTGCGTGAAGTCGCCCCTGATTTCGTGGGCGCGACCATCCTGATCGAACGTCCCAAGCAAGCCTCACATGGCGATTACGCCTGCAATCTGGCGATGCAGTTGGCAAAGCCCTTGCGCAAATCGCCGCGCGACATCGCCAACGCGCTGATCGCCGCGTTGCCCAAATCCGATGTGGTGGAGAAGGTGGAGATCGCGGGGGCGGGCTTCATCAACGTGTTCATCACCAAAGCCGCCAAGCAAGCTGTAGTGCGTGGCGTGTTGCAAGCAGAAGCGAACTACGGACGCATCAATGCCGGCGCAGGCAGGAAAGTGGGCGTGGAATTCGTCTCCGCCAATCCCACGGGCCCATTGCATGTAGGGCATGGGCGCGGTGCGGCGGTGGGCGATTGTCTGTGCAGCGTGCTGGATGCCGCTGGATGGGATGTGACACGCGAGTTCTATTACAACGATGCGGGCGTGCAGATCGACAACCTCACCTTGTCGGTGCAATTGCGTTGCAAGGGGGTCACGCCGGACGATCCTGCATGGCCCGACAGTGGCTATCGCGGGGATTACATTGCCGACGTAGCGCGCGCATATTTGGCGAAGGAAACCGTCGTCTCCAGCGATCAAAGCACCACTGGCAGCGGTGATGTGAATGACGTGGAATCCATCCGTCATTTCGCCGTGGCCTATCTGCGCCGCGAACAAGATTTGGACTTGCGCGCATTCGGTGTCGAGTTCGATGTGTTCTCTCTGGAGTCCGCGCTCTACACCGAAGGCAAGGTGGAAGCGGCTGTGCAGAAGCTCATTGCCAGCGGCCACACCTATGAACACGAGGATGCCTTGTGGTTACGCACCACCGATTTCGGTGACGACAAAGACCGCGTGATGCGCAAGACCGATGGTGGCTACACCTATTTCGTACCCGATGTGGCCTACCACCTGGAAAAATGGAAACGCGGTTTCGTGCGCGTCATCAACGAACAAGGTTCCGATCACCACAGCACCATCACCCGCGTGCGTGCCGGTCTGCAAGCCTTGGATGCAGGCATTCCCAAGGGTTGGCCAGAGTATGTCTTGCACCAAATGGTGACGGTGCTCAAGAACGGTGAAGAGGTGAAGATCTCCAAGCGTGCGGGCAGTTACGTCACGCTGCGCGACCTCATCGACGAAGTGGGCTGCGATGCCACGCGCTACTTCCTCGCCGCGCGCCATCCCGATTCGCAACTAGTGTTCGACATCGACCTTGCGAAATCGCAGAGCAACGACAATCCCGTTTATTACATCCAGTACGCCCATGCTCGTATCAGCACCGTGCTGGGGCAGTGGGGCGGTGAACGCGCCGCACTGTTGAATGCCGACGTGAGCGTGCTGGATAGCGAATACGAGAGCGCGTTGTTGCAACGCATGATCGACTATCCGCAAGTGATCGAGACGGCGGCGGAAGACCTTGCGCCGCATCTGGTCGCCTTCTACCTCAAAGAGTTGGCGGCTGATTTCCACAGCTATTACAATGCCTCGCGCTTCTTGGTCGAGGACGAGAAGGTCAAGCTGGCGCGGTTGGCATTGATCGCCGCCGTGGCACAAACGATCAAGAATGGTTTGGCACTGTTGGGCGTGAGCGCGCCCGACAAGATGTGATTTCACGAGGGAATAGATATGGCTAAAGCGGGCAATACAGGCGGTGGTGGATCAGCAAAATCCAAAGTCGTCGCAGGCATGGTCATCGGTATCGTGTTGGGCGTGGCTTTTGCTGGCTTCGTCGCATGGTATGTGTTGGTGAAGAATCCTGCCTCCTTCACCAACAAAGAATTGCGTGAACCGCCGAAGGTCGCACCGCAAGTCGCACCCGCTCCCATGAGTGCGCCCGTTGCCGCCTCCAATGTGGGTGCTACAACGAAATTCGAGTTCTATAAAGAGTTGTCCGATAAACCAGCAGGTGGCGCTGCCAAGCCCGTCGTTCCCAAGTCGCCTTCGCCTGAGGCGGTCAACCCACCTGCCAAAGCCGCCGTTGATGCCACGCTGTATCTGGTGCAAGCAGGCTCTTTCCAAAACGCCGACGATGCAGAGAAACTAAAAGCGAAGTTGGCACTCGTAGGTATGGAGGCCAGTGTGCAGAAGGCCGACATCACGGGCAAGGGCGTGTTCTATCGTGTACGTCTTGGTCCCTACGAAGGCATGGCAGAAGCGAATGCTGCCATCGCCAATCTGAAACAGAACGGCATCAGCAACGCCACTGCGTTGCATGCCCAGTGAACTACAGGAGATACGGATGAAACTGTTTGCCAAGATTTTTGCAGTCTTCGTTTTGTTGGTTGTCACGCAAGCGCAGGCCGACGTGGTCGCTGGCCGCGATTACAAAGTGCTCAATCCAGCCCAGCCCACTAGCGGCGGCAGCAAAGTCGAAGTGCTTGAATTCTTCTTCTACGGTTGTTCGCATTGCTATCACCTGCACGGCCCATTGAGCAAATGGGAGAAGACGATGCCGAAAGATGTCGATCTGCAATTCGTCCCCGTCATCTTCCGCGATTCTTGGGAGCCGATGGCGCGCACGTTCTACGCGCTGGAGTCCATCGGTCAGCGTGAGAAATTGCACAACGACCTGTTCGAGGCATGGAATGTTTATGGCACCGACTTGAGCGATCAAGCCAAGATCACCGAGTTCGTTGCGAAGCGCGGTGTGGATAAAGCCAAGTTTGGCGCGGCCTACAACTCCTTCTCCTTGCAAAGCAAGGTCGCCCGTAGCAATCAAATGGTGCAAGCTTTCGGTGTGCGTGGCACCCCCACCATCGCTGTCGATGGCAAATACATCATCACGGGTCTTGAGCCAGCAGATACGCTCCGCGTGTTGGATGAAGTCATCAAGATCGCACGCAAGGAACGCCAAGCGAAAAAGCGTTGATTTTAGGAATGAGGATTGCGGAGTGAGGATTGAGTGAGAACCACTGCTGCGGATTTTTCTCAATCCTCGATCCTCAATCCTAGGTCCGTAGTCATCAGTGGCGCGTCGAGTGGCATCGGTCTAGCCCTCACGCGCCATTATCTTGAGCGCGGCGCATCCGTCGCCGCCTTCGCCCGCCGAGGCGAGTTGTTGCAAGCCCTCGCTACCGAATTCCCTAATCAAGTTCATTGCTACACGCTCGATGTGCGTGACGCACCTGCTATCCAGCAAGCTGCACAAGACTTCATGCAGAAGGTCGGCCTTCCCGACATCGTCATCGCCAATGCTGGCGTGAGCGTCGGCACCCTCACCGAATACGCAGAAG
>Ga0172376_10006357_pt1 | contig 12870 bp, 12 predicted proteins | sample Lak35m_FD_121114 | JGI IMG/M metagenome (GOLD analysis project Ga0172376, IMG submission 121114) | Freshwater microbial communities from Kabuno Bay, South-Kivu, Congo - kab_092012_35m | ecosystem: Environmental > Aquatic > Freshwater > Lake | place: Democratic Republic of the Congo: South-Kivu...
CGATCTCCCGCAAGATTTCGTAGCAGACCGTCTGGGCGGTCTTCACCCGACCCTGGCCATCGCATGCTGGGCAGGCATGCGTTAGTTGACTCGCAAGAGCCTCCCGGGTGCGCTTGCGAGTCAACTCCACCAGACCCAAAGAGGTGAACCCGCTAATCCGCACACGCGTGCGATCAAGGGCCAGTGCAGCCTCAAGCTCTTGCTGGACCTGCAATTTATGGTCAGCATCCTGCATATCAATAAAGTCGACGAGAATCATCCCTGCAAGGTTTCGCAGCCGAAGCTGTCTACCAATGGCGTGGGCCGCCTCGAGATTAGTTTTGAAAATCGTATCTGCAAAGCTGCGGCCACTGACATACCCACCGGTATTCACATCGATCGTGGTAAGTGCCTCGGTCTGATCGATTATTAGGTACCCGCCACTTTTGAGATCCACCCGGCGTTTTAAGGCCCCCTCGATCTCCTGCTCAATGTTGTGCATCTCAAAAAGGGGGCGGTCTCCAGAGAAATTCGCGATACGATCAATGACACCCGGCATATACTGCTGCGCGAAATGACGCAACCCATCAATCTTGTAAGGGTCGTCTACCAGCACACGCACGGTGCGGTCGCTCACCCAGTCACGCAGAACTCGTTGCGCGAGATTAAGCTCACGGTAGAGAGCGGTACCTACAGAGGCATCGCGAGAGGCAGTCAGTATGTCGCGCCAGCGCTGCCGAAGATAGGCAATGTCATTAGCAAGGGCCTCGTCGGAGGCGTCTTCCGCCTGGGTACGGGCAATCAGCGTGCCTTGCTTGTCTTCCGGTGAGAGCGACAGCAGTCTGGATCGCAGCGCCTCACGAACGAGCGGATCTTCAATACGCTGGCTTATGCCAATGCGCGGCCCAGACCGTGCTGAGAGCGAAGAAATCACGATGCCACTTTCCCGGTTAACACCCGTGTTCTCTTGGGTCAGAGGCGGTCGATGCTCTGCGTCATCCGACTCGGGGCGCGTGTCATAGGGCAGGTAGACGAGAAACCTTCCGGCAATCGAGATCTGCGTAGTAAGGCGAGCGCCCTTGCTGCCCAGAGGATCTTTCATCACCTGCACAAGGAGCTGCTGACCCTCATACAGAACCTTCTCAATAGGCCGTGGAGCATCAAGCACTCGGCCCTCGTCTACCCGGGTCTGCCAGATATCAGCCGCATGCAAAAAACCTGTTCGAGCGAAGCCTGCCTCGACAAAGGCAGCCTGCATTCCCGGTAGAACCCTGACGACGCGCCCCACAACGATATTGCCCACAAGGCCGCGCTGGGCAGCCCGCTCAATCTCAATTTCCTGCACAACGCCCTGAATAAGGCGAACCGCCCGGGCCTCGTAAGGCGTGGCCTGAAGAAAGATCTCTTCGGAGAAAGGCATCTGATCCGCCAAGCCCGCTGCCTGCTACGCTCGAGCCTTAGCCCTCGTGCCTATGCCCGCCGCGAGGCTCTATACCTCGGCCTTCACCCTAAGCCGCCAGGCATGCAAAAGAGGCTCGGTGTAGCCGCTAGGCTGATCGGTACCTTTGAAGACCAGGTCGCAGGCAGCCTGATAGGCCTTACTGGTTTTAAAGTTACCCGCCATAGGCTGATACAAGGGGTCCCCCTGATTTTGCTGATCGACCACCGCTGCCATGCGCTCAAAGGTCTTGCGCACCTGGTCTTGCGAGACGACCCCATGCAGCAGCCAATTGGCCATATGCTGAGAAGAGATACGCAGGGTTGCACGGTCTTCCATCAGACCTACATTGTGAATATCGGGCACCTTCGAGCAGCCGACACCCTGGTCGATCCAGCGCACGACATAGCCCAGAATACCCTGCGCGTTGTTATCAAGCTCCTGCTGTGTATCGGTATCAGACCAGTTGGGGGTCACGGCAATGGGTACGGTAAGCAATCCCGCCAGTAAGGCTTTACGCTCCGCATCCGCGTTCACTTGCTCAAGCTCCTGCTGAACCTTCGAAACATTTACCTGGTGGTAATGCAAGGCATGCAGGGTTGCCGCGGTGGGGCTTGGCACCCAGGCGGTATTGGCCCCGGCCTTGGGGTGGCCGATTTTTTGTTCTAGCATGGCGGCCATTAGATCGGGCATGGCCCACATACCCTTGCCGATCTGGGCACGACCACGCAGGCCACAGCCCAGGCCCACCAGCACATTGTTACGCTCGTAGGCGGCAATCCATTGACTAGCCTTCATATCGGCCTTACGAATCATCGGGCCGGCCTGCATAGCGGTGTGCATCTCATCGCCGGTGCGGTCGAGAAAGCCCGTGTTGATAAAGGCCACCCGAGATGCGGCTGCTGCAATACAGGCTTTTAAGTTTACGCTGGTGCGACGCTCTTCATCCATAATGCCCAGCTTCACAGTGCTATTGGGCAGACCCAGCATCTGTTCCACCCTGTCGAATATCTCCGCGGCAAAGGCCACTTCGGCGGGCCCGTGCATTTTGGGCTTCACAATATAAACGCTGCCCGTGCGGCTATTGCGCACCGCCTGGCCCGAGGGCAGCCTGCCATGGCCCTTAGGTCGTGCAGGGCAATAGTGGTGGTCACCACGGCGTCCATAATGCCCTCAGGAATCTCCTGCAGCTGCCCCAGGCCGTTTTTATAGAGAATCGCTTGGTTGGTCATTAAATGGCCCACATTGCGCACGAACATGAGCGAGCGGCCATGCATGCGCAGTTCTCCACCCGAGGGCGTGGTGTACACCCTGTCGGGGTTTAGGCCGCGGATAAAAGATTTACCATTTTTAGACACCTGCTCGGTTAGAGAGCCCTTCAACAGCCCAAGCCAGTTACGATAAGCCAAGACCTTGTCTTCAGCATCGACCACGGCCACCGAGTCTTCGAGATCGAGAATCGTAGATAACGCCGACTCCATAATCAGGTCACAAACCCCCGCAGCATCAGCCGCACCAATGGGCGTGGATTTATCGATCTTGATTTCGAAATGAATGCCGTTGTGGCGCAACAAGATGGCGCTTGGGGCATCCGGACTACCCTGGTAGCCCATAAATTGTCTGGCGTCTTTAAGGCCCGTGCTGCCGCCTGAAGACTGGCGCACTGTCAATGCACCATTGACCAGTGCATAGCCCGTGGCCTGCGCATGTGAGCCCTGGGCAAGGGGGGCCGATGCATCAAGAAACCTGCGGGCGAAGGCAATCACCTGGGTGCCCCGTCGAGGGTTGTAGCCTGTGCCCTTCTCACACCCATCAGACTCCGCAATGGCATCCGTGCCATACAAGGCGTCGTAGAGGCTCCCCCAACGGGCATTGGCCGCATTCAGGGCATAACGGGCGTTGAGAATCGGCACCACCAGTTGTGGGCCCGCCTGGGTTGCAAGCTCTGCATCTACGTTTGCGGTGGTTGCCCGTACCTCGCCCGGTTCATCGACCAGGTAGCCGATCGACCGCAGATAGGCTTCATAATCAGCCAAATCAGGCACCTGGCCTGGGTGGGCACGGTGCCATTGGTCAAGAGCAGCCTGCAACCGATCTCGCTCTGCGAGCAATGCGAGGTTCTTTGGCGCAAGATCGGACACCAGTGCGTCAAAACCAGCCCAGAACGATTTACTGGTAACACCGCTATCAGGCAGAACCTCGCGCTCAATAAAATCAAAAAGGTCTGTGGACACCTCAAGGCGTCCAACGGATGTTCGTGCAGATGTCATAGCAACCCCAGTTTATGGCTTCAGTTATGGTTATGGGACAGATGATAGCGCTATACCGACGTTAGCCAGCAAAGGCCGATACCATCAGACCTATGAAGAACACCGCAGATAGCCAGTCATTAGATAAGCCATACACCACTGCCTTACAACGAATCTTCGAAGAGCAGATTGTCTTCAATTCCGTGATTGGTCTTAAGGTCACCGCGATAACAGCAGACCTTGTGAGCGGCACGATTGCCATGCAGCCAAAGCTCATCGGCCACTTCAGCCATCAGCGGTTGCACGGGGGCGTGATCAGTGCCGGCCTTGATGCAATGGGGGGTCTAGCGATTATGGCCAGACTGGGGCAACGCCACCAAGACGATTCACTTGAGGCACGAACCCACCGGTTTAATCGCCTGGGAACCATCGACCTGCGGATCGACTATCTCCGTCCTGCGGTTGGGGAGCAGTTTGTACTCACCGCGGAGACAATTCGCCTAGGGTCGCGTGTGGGCACGGCGCAGATGCGCTTCATGGGATCCGATAACCAACTCCTTGCGATCGGCACAGGCGCCTACATCGTCTCCTAGATTGAATGGGCGAAGGCTCGCAGAAAGGTAGTGCTGAGGGCGTTCGTACTGCTCTCATCCATGGGACAGTCAGGCCAAGGCTAGTTACTTGGATCGATCTGGGTCAAATCCGCCCATCAGTTTCAGGAACGCGGGGGTTCTCGGGGGCGGCCTACTCACAGCGGGCGATGCACGTGCAGGAGTAGATCCCGGACTCGCCGTCGAAGGCGCTCGACTCGGCAACGGGGCACCCGATAACGGATTACTGCTGCGATCGGTTGACGCAAAGTCAGAGCCAGCAGCCCCGGCTGGAATTGACGACTGCGCAGAGGACTCTGATGCGACGGCCCCCAAGGAGCCTACGGACTCGCGGTGACTGTCGCCATGGCTACGGCCCGTAGCGCCCAATCCCTGGGCATTTGAGGCCTGCGTTAGGTCAGAGCCAACCACCGAACGACTTCTCTGGGCCATATGGCGGGTCAGGAGCGTATTGTGATTATCCAATGCACGACGCCCTTCCAAGGAACTCGACATGTCCTTGTAGCGGGAAAGATGAATATGAGCGGCCTGAAGGATTGCCTCTGCGAACTGCTTAAAGTTCTGGCCCTGCTGACCAGGCTTTGAAATCAGGAAGTCTTTGCGGAACAGAGAACGTACATCCGCATCGTCAAACACCGGGGGAGATAAGACAAACCGTACTGGAAAGTTACGGCCATTAAAGGCATGGTCTAAAAGCTGGTCTTGGCGCACTCGGGACGGGCAGATCACGAGCGAGGGTGGGACAGTGCGCAGGGACTCGAATACCCAGCGATTCTTTTCAACAAATCCCATTGAGGCCTGTACTTCTATCTCGGAGATACCAGAGGGTACCAGTACAAGGTCGAACCCAAGCAGAAACTCTGGGTCCATGCTAATGGTCCAGGTGAGGTCGACAATCACCACATCAAATTGATCGGCCGCCCGACGCAGATGGGTACGACAGGTTAGCAACCAACGGCGTGCACCCACATCTTCTACCGGAACGTGACTTGCAGACACGCCCACCTGCCTTGCATCATTAATCCAGGTACTGGAGGATCCGTGGGGATCGAAATCAATAAGCGCCGTAGAACGTTTCGACTCCACCCGAAACCAGGCTGCCAGATTCGCTGCAATGGTACTCTTTCCGACACCACCCTTTTGGCTGACAACAATAATCTTCAGTGCTGACATGCAAACCATCCTTTGGTCTAGTGTCGATGTTTTGACATACTCCCTCACCGATCCGCGATCCTAAGATAAAACTGTTACTTCATACTTTACTTTAAGATGCGTTTACAAGGATCATACTACTCTTAATTCTCCTGTAAAGAGTCATTAGCAGCGACCGATTTCCAGGGTACCCGTTAGGTCTAGTCATATCCGTTTGAAGTGTGTGCTAACAATCAGCCGGAACTCATTCGCTAATAAGATATAATTTCATCACAAATTCAATACGTTAGAACAATTGCCTCCAGTATGAAAAGAGAGTTCCAAGTTTCCCAACCAGGCTTGCTTGCTCTGGCAGGTATTTCTGTGCTTTTGCTGTTTCTTATTCTCTTTACGCTGCGGTCCGACGCTGCACTTGGACCGCCCGACAGGCCAATGCCCTCTGGCAAGGCTTCTGAGATACAAACCACGGATCGCCTCCAGACTGCCAACGCCAGTAATTCCCGGGTTAGTTCGATTTTGTCCGAGACCCGCGCCAAGGGGCTTCCCGCTGCGATCGCCCAGCTGCAATCGGTCCAGCGGCAAGACCCCAGCAACCTTATCGTTGCCAACCAGCTCGCCATTCTCTGGGCGGCCGCTGGGGACTTAGATAAATCAAGAGAAACCTTGGAGCAGGCGCTTTCGCTGCATCCAGATGCGGCCCTAGCCTTCTTAAATCTTCGCGAGCTAGCCAGCCAACAGTTTGCCCAGGCCTATGCTAAGGCGATTGGCCAGTCGCCCCCATCGAACGCACTCAAGCTTGAAGCAGGCGGTCTCGAACTTGCTTCTGTGAGCGCGGCCGCCACGGCCTTTGACCGCGCAGAGGCAGAAAGAAAAGCGGTCCTTGCGGAAGCGCAGCGCGCAGCGGAGCGTCTCGCCCAAGAGCAGGCGCGCGCCGAAGCCGCCAAGCTTGCCGCAGCCAAAGCGCCGCCTCCGACGGCAGACGCTGCCCCCAAAGCAGCGGCCCAAGGCGCAGAGGCTGTTATCGCCGCCCTTGGCCAATGGGCCAAGGCCTGGTCGGAAAAGGATTTTCAGAAATATTCCGACATTTACAGCGAGTCTTTCAGAAACACTCAGTTTTCAAGCAAGAAGGCCTGGTTAGACTTCAGACGGCCTCGCATAATTGGCAAAGAGAGCATCACTGTTGAACTTGAGGCAATCAAAGTAGACTTCGTTTCTAAGGATAAGGCGCGCGTGAGTTTTAACCAGAGATATGAGTCAGGTAATTTGAAACTCAATACCCGTAAAAACATTGCCATGGTTATGGAAAATAACCAGTGGCGCATTCAGTCCGAGGGCAATTAATGCACTTACTGCCTTTTACTCGCCCTTTACAAGTGGTTCTGGTTGCCCTTCTTGCCTGGGCGGGTTCTAGTGGCAATTCCATCGCAGAGACCACCCTTGCGCCACCTGATCTACATCTGAAGGCTGCCATAGAAAAGACCCTCCGTAATCAACAGGAGAAGGCCATCCCCGCAGCACGCGCGGCGCGAGAGGCAGAGCCGCAGTCTCGACTAGCCCATTGGCTCGAAGCCCAGGCGATTCTCGTGCAGTCTGGCCAGTTCAAGGGGCTGTCCAAAAACGACCAAGACCTGCTCAAAGAGTCTGAGGCACGGCTTCACAGGGTTCCGCCAGGCTACCTGCCGCGCAATATCTTGTCATTTGGGCGTCAACTGGATATCGGGCGCTACCTCCTGCTTGCAGACCTTTCCGTGTCTCGCATCTATGTCTTCGACATCTCCGGCTCTCAGCCCCAAATGGTGCGAGAGATGTACTCGTCTGTCGGCCTGGCCGGGGCAGTGAAGCTTCGTGAGGGTGACAGAAGAACCCCAATTGGGGTCTACCGGCTTCTGAAGGAAATCAAGAACCCGAGAGCAGACGGTTTTTTAGGAGACCTGGCAATCACCCTTGACTACCCCAATGCCGAAGACAGGCGGGCAAAACGCACCGGGAGCGGCATCTGGATCCACGGTGTTCCCCACGAGGTTCATGTAAGGCCGCCACGCTCATCTGACGGCTGCCTGGCAGTATCCAATGCGGACATGCTTGCGCTTAGAGAGTATGTCGACTTCGCCAAGACCCATATCGTTATCGTTCCCCAGGCCCAATGGCTCAGCCAGGAAAAATGGGTCGAAGAGAGCCAGAAGATGCTTTCTGCTATGGACTTTCCCAAGGGTTTTGGCGGTAACGCAGGCCAAGCGGTGTTCTATATTTCCAGGGACCGCCCCATCGTCTCTATCGCCCAGCAAGAGAATCGCATTACCCGCGCCTACTGGGCTCATGGCCAGCGGCGTAGCCCATTACTTGTTGAAGATCTCTAGGTGTCTGGGACAACCCCGCCACATTAACCCCAATGACAGGCCAACGCGTTCCTAGCGTTACCATCACACGGGTTCTCATCGTGGGGCTCGCCCTGCTTGCTGCGGGGCTGGCCCTCTGGCGAGTTCGGTCAACGGCCCCGGCTCCAGAGACCCCTTATTTCCCCCCCGGACACATTCAGATCGCCTCACCAAACCGAGAAGCCGACGCAGGAGCTTCGCAATCAGAGGCCTCTGCCAAGCCCGAAAATCGGGAAGAGAGAGCGGCACCAGTCGATACGGCGAAAGGACCGGCGGCAGCCCAGGATCCGCAAAAACTCTCGAAGGGCCCAACCGGCTCGGAGGTTCGGAACGCAATCACTGCATGGCGCCTGGCATGGGAGTCTCGCGACGTTGCCAACTACATGCGGTTCTATCACGCAGATTTTGCCGGCCGTGACAACTTTGAGCGACAAAAAAACAGCGTTATGACGCGGGCTAAAGCCATAGAGGTAACCCTGGACGACATTCAAGTCACGGAGGAATCTGGCAGGGTTCGGGCCGTGTTTCTGCAGACCTACCGCTCAGATACCTATCGGAGCAATGACATTAAAACCCAGGAGTGGGTCGCGGGCAGCCAAGGGCCTCAGATTCTCTCTGAATTTATTCAGACTAGACGTGATCCCGTAACCGAATAGCCTTAATGAATCTCACAGCCAAGCTGAGTAAGAAGAATCCCAATAGCACGCCGATTAGATCGCCAATGATCATAAGGGTGATCGTGTCTGCCCCCCAGACCAAGATATCGGACTGGAATGATGCCCAGAAAACACCATGCAATAGGGCGCTAAAAATACTGGTAAGAGCCCCAATCAGAAGAAGCGTTACCAGGTCAAACGAAAGCATTGCTCGCCTTAGCGCCATCCGCAAAAGATAGACTGCAAGGCAGGGGGCCAGCGCAGAAAAAGTAGCCTGGGGAAGCACCACAGCCAGAGAGTCTCCGTGGGCTAGCCCAATGAACAATGCCCCTAAAAACAGGCCTAGGGCGCCGGCAAGTCCCGCAACTAACACCGCAGCAACTCGGAAAAAGGCGGGCAAGAAAACAAGTGAGACTCTGGAATCTACGACCGACACCCAGGGATCTAACCAGCTGCTTACCTCATAGGCGACCACGAATGCCAAGGCGAATGCCGCAGCCCAGGCAAATGGAGCCCTTTCAGGCCATCCAAGGCCCCAAAGAGGGGGGCGTGCGACTGAGATATCTACTTGCGGGCCATCTCGGAAGCCCACGCGGAAACCTTCTGTCCCAGATTTTGAAACATTCGCAAAGACTTTGAGGTCGGACTTACGATTCTGCGGCGGGAATCCACAATGTCGACCTCGAAATGCAGAAACCCACTGCGCTCAAGGATTGCAAGGCACTTATGCACAGTGGCCGGAGAGGCCACATGAGACTCGGTAACTATGGTTTGAACAAAAGTGGGTTCGTTGGGGTTGTGATGGGCAACCACCCATTCCAGCAGGCGCTGGCTTCGCTCATCAAGGCGGCCGTAATCGGAGTCTCGGGACACGCTTTCGAGCAGGTTGCGCAGATTGAGCCAAGGGTTCATAACAGATCTTTCAGAATAAGTTAACGCGTTTGGACGTCGCTAGACGGTAAAGGTTCACCCCCGGCCTTGCCATACAACACCCCCTTGATATTTGTAGAGATTGTGTTGCAACGACCGGTTGAACTCACCGCAGCTTTCCTTAAAAACACGGCACCCAAAAAAAACCCAGAGACAGATCTCTGGGTTTTTTCATGAAGCAAAGTGCTTACTTCTTTTTGTTGACCGAATCCTTAAAGGCCTTGCCCGCAGTGAACTTTACAGTCTTGGCAGCGGCAATTTTAATTGCCTCACCAGTGCGGGGGTTGCGCCCAGTGCGAGCCGCACGCTTACCGGAACCGAAGGTTCCGAAGCCTACGAGTTGTACCGGGTCGCCCTTGGAAACAGACTTGATAATTGTGGCGATAATCGCACCTAGGACTTCATCGGTCTTTGACTTGGATAGGTCTGTGGCATTTGCCACGGCTTCAACGAGATCAGCTTTGTTCATGGTCCCTCTTTGACTAAGAGTTGTAAATGGAAACGGAAGTGTACCAATAGCTTGGGCCAAAATGTCTCTCGAAATGGCCCGCAAGTGAAAAATATCGACAAATTTCTCGTTTTCCCTCATGACACATTTCAAGCAGCCCTCCAAATCAGCCCCCCGCCACGAAGTCAACCCAACCCAAAATAGCGCCAAAGGGTCTCTGCAGACGATCAAGAGTTATGTGCGGCGGCAGGGCAAGATAACAGCGGGCCAGAAAAGGGCCCTGCTGACGCTTTCGGAGGGATGGAAATGGCCTTTTGTTGGTGCACCCCTGGCGATGGAGGTGATTTTCGAAAGACCCGGGCCCATTGTCTTGGAAATTGGATTCGGAATGGGAGAGACCACGGCGCAGATTGCTCTGGCCCATCCAGAGACCAACTTCCTCGCCGTCGAGGTCTACCATGCTGGCGTAGGCGCATTGATGCAGCGCGCCGAAAAAAACGGCCTTAAGAACCTGAAGATCATCCAAGACGACGCGGTTGCTGTTATGCGCGATGGCATTACAGCAGACCTGCTAGCCGGTGTACACATCTTTTTTCCAGATCCCTGGCCCAAAAAACGCCACCATAAACGTCGGTTGCTCCAGGCGGAATTCGTCGCTCTTTTGGTAAGCAGGCTAAAACCCGGGGGCTATCTACATGTGGCAACAGACTGGCCGGATTATGCAGCGCAGATCTTGGAGCTTCTGTCAGCGCATCCCGAGTTGCGAAACGCAAACCTTGCCGGTGGATTCAGCCCACGGCCAGACACACGGCCGCTTACCAAGTTTGAGCAAAGAGGCCTACGACTGGGAAATCCCGTGGCCGACCTGATCTTCACGCGCCAGATCAAAAACTAGACCCGCCAATCAACCCAGTCAAAGTGCCAGGTGAGGAGCACTAAAAGGCCAAAGACAATGCGATAGTAGGCAAATCCATTAAAGCTATTTCGGGAAACGAAGCCTATCAGCCATCGCACCACCAGAAGTGCGGTAAAAAAAGAGGTGACAGTGCCGATGACAAATAAGGGGATGTCTTCAGCACGAAGAAACGCCCACTGACGCGCCAATGCATAGGCGCCTGCGGCAAAAAGCGTGGGAACGGCCAGAAAAAATGAAAACTCAGTGGCTGTCTTGCGGGAAAACCCAAAGAGCATGCCGCCGATAATCGTGGCACCAGACCGGCTGGTTCCAGGAAACAGGGCTACCGACTGGGCAAAGCCAATCTTAAGCGCATCCTGCCAGCCCATGTCGTCCACGCTATGCAGCCGAATCCTTTTCGGTGCGAGACTCTGCCATCGTTCTACCCACAGGATAATAAAGCCCCCGACAATAAGGGCAATAGCAACCGTGATCGGGCTAAACAAATGCTCTTTGATAAGGCCTGCAAGCAGCAGACCCAGAACCGCCGAAGGAAGGAAGGCCACAAACAAGAGCCCCAGAAACCGCCCTTCTGGGGCCAGGGAATTGGCCCGCCCCGAAAACCAGGCAGCCCAGGTGTCGCGACGCAAAACCGGCACCAGGGCAGTCCGAAACCTTTGCCGGTAGAGCCAGAGAATCGAAGCCACGGCGCCGGTCTGAATAGCAATGTCGAAGGCCTTGGCCCGTTCGTCGTCAAAGGCCAATAGCGAACCGAAGAGAATCAAGTGTCCGGTGGAGGAGACTGGCAGGAACTCGGTAAGGCCCTCGACCACACCAAGGAGGAGCGCCTTTGCCTCAAGGGGCATTGCACGCAGGGTGTCAAGAATTTCTCCCATAACTGCGCATAATAAAGGGTATTGACCATTCCTCAGGGCAACGCAATGTCTACTGAATCACCTCTAACCAGCCCATCCGAGCGTACTCGGGATGCCTCGGACAGCTATGCGCAGATGCGCCGCAATATGATTTCCCAACAGATACGTCCGTGGGATGTGCTTGAACCACGGATTCTGGACCTTCTTGAGAGGCATCCCCGTCATATGTTTGTTCCGCCAGAGCATCAGGCCTTGGCCTACGTGGATATGGAGGTTCCCCTGGCGCACGGACAGGTAATGCTGGCGCCGAAGGTTGAGGCCCGGATACTTCAGGAGCTCGACCTTCGCCCGGAAGACGATGTCTTTGAGGTCGGCACGGGCAGTGGGTACATGGCCGCCCTGCTCGGTAGCTTTGGGCAGAGTGTGGTGTCTGTCGAAAAGTATGCCGATCTTGCCGAGTATGCCCAGACACACCTGGCGTCTGCTGGCGCGAATAATGTTACCGTGATGCAGGGTAACGGGTTGCTCGAAGATGCTCGATGGTCGCATCGGTTGTTCGATGTCATCGTAATCTCTGGGGGGGTGTTAAGGCCACCCGAGTCCTTACTTGCCCAGCTCAAGCCAAGGGGGCGAATGATCGCGCTTATCGGCCAGGCGCCGGTCATGCAGGCAACCTTGATTGAACGGCTGGCGGGCTCCTATCGTGAGACGGGGCTCTTTGATACCCTCACTCTTCCGCTTGAAGATCAGCCAGTGCAACCGGAGTTCACTTTTTGATGCGCAACATGTCCCTCGTGCTTTCTCAGCCTCGGATCGGGGCTCTGGCCTTGTTCGTATGCGTCGGTCTGTTGCTATCGGCAAACCCACGCGCTGGCCTCAGCCTGACACTGGAGCAGGCCTTATCTTTTTCACTTGCCCATGACCCGGAGTTTCTGGGCGCGCAAAGCGCGCTGGTTGCGAGCCAGGAACGCAGGGTGCAGGCGCAGCGGCGGCTTGGCCCCACTGTATCGGCAGACCTTGAGGCCAGACGAGTGGATATTGCCCCGCAGCCCTCGGGGCCAGATGTCAGCCTAAATCAGAAGAGTTACGCGGTCACGCTGCGGCAGCCGCTATACAACCCTGGGCTGTCCCGGGGGCTCAACCAGGCAGAGCAGAGGCTCAGGGCAAGTGAAGCCATACTGGTACAGGCACAACAAGATGCTATTTTGCGGCTGGTATCGGCCTACTTTGACATACTCGTGGCCCAAGACTCACTTGCCACC
>Ga0172376_10006358_pt1 | contig 12870 bp, 8 predicted proteins | sample Lak35m_FD_121114 | JGI IMG/M metagenome (GOLD analysis project Ga0172376, IMG submission 121114) | Freshwater microbial communities from Kabuno Bay, South-Kivu, Congo - kab_092012_35m | ecosystem: Environmental > Aquatic > Freshwater > Lake | place: Democratic Republic of the Congo: South-Kivu...
ATACTTCCTCATCGCCATCTGGGGTTCGACCCGGCGCGACTACGCGGCGATGAAGCTCGCGCTCTACTCGTTCATCGGCAGCGGCATGGTGCTCATCGGGATGCTGGCGGCCTACGCGGTGTCGGGCCTCGCGAGCTTCGACCTGCTAACGCTCGCGCAACATTCCTTTGCCCCGGAGTTTCAGCGCTGGGCGTTTCCGCTGGTGTTCGTCGGCTTCGCCATTCTCGCCGGCATGTGGCCGTTCCACACCTGGGCGCCGACCGGCCATTCCGCCGCACCGACCGCCGCCTCGATGCTGCTGGCCGGCGTGGTGATGAAGCTCGGCGCTTACGGCTGCCTGCGCGTGGCGATGACGCTCTTCCCCGAGGGCCTGAAGATGTGGCAGCACGAACTCGCCGCGCTCGCCGTCACGGGCATTGTCTATGGCGCGCTCGTGGCACTCGTGCAGAAGGATTTCAAGTTTGTCATCGGCTATTCGAGCGTGAGCCACATGGGCTTCGTGCTGCTGGGCCTCGTCACGCTCAACGAAATCGGTTGGAGCGGCGCTGTCTTGCAGATGTTCTCGCACGGCATCATCGCCGGGCTGCTGTTCGGCGTCGTGGGCCGGATGGTCTATGACCGCGCGCACACCCGCGAGTTGGACAAACTCGAAGGCATGGGCCTGCTGAAGGCGATGCCTTTCGCGGCGGTGACGTTCGTGGTTGCGGGCTTCGCCTCGATGGGCATGCCGGGCTTCAGCGGGTTCATCGCGGAGTTGCAGGTGCTCATCGGCGCGTGGCAGGCGTTCCCCAAGCTCGCCATCCTCGCGGGCGTCGGCATCGTGGTCGGCGTGGTCTATACGCTCAAGACGACCGCGAAGGTTTTCTTCCCGGACAAGCCAGACACCGCTGACGCCCACGATGACCACGGGCACGAATTGGAACCCATCTCGGTTCAAGAACGTCTCGGCGCGACGCTGCTGATTCTCTGCACGCTCGTCATCGGCCTGCACCCGCGGCTGCTGCTCGACCTCATCGTGCCCAGTTTCCAATCCCCGCTGTTTGACGGGCTGAGAAAGGCGGCGGGCCTGTGAACACCGCCGATTACCTCGCCCTGTTCTCCGCGCTCGCGCCGGAGGTCATCGTGGTGCTGACCGCGCTGCTCGTCCTCGCCGCCGACCTGCTCGGTTTGCAGGACACGCCACGCAGCTACCGCATGAGCATCGCGTCCGGGCTGACGACCGTCGGCTGCGCCGGCGCGGTGGGCTGGATGTTCCTGAACCCGACCGTCGGCAACTGGCACGGCGGGATGTTCGTCATTGACCCGCTCAACGAGGTGGTCAAGGCCGTCATCCTGCTGCTCACGGTGTTCACGGCGATGCTCTCGACGGAGGCGAAGTTCACGCGGCATTGCGGGGAATACTTCGCGCTGCTCCTGCTCGCCACCGTGGGCATGATGGTGCTCGCGAGCACCGAGGACCTGCTGATGGTTTTCGCCTCGCTGGAGCTGGTGAGCCTCTCGCTCTACATCCTCGTCGCGTTCGACAAGTCCAGCCGCGCGTCCGCCGAGGCGGCGCTGAAATACTTCCTGTTCGGCGGCATGAGCGCGGCGTTCCTGCTGTTCGGCTTCAGCCTGCTTTACGGCCTCACGGGCACGACCCACGTCCCGCGCATGGCCTACAAGATTTTCACCCTCGGTCCCGACCCGCTGGCGACGGTCGCGCTGGTGATGGTCGTCATCGGCTTCGGGTTCAAGATTGCGGCGGTGCCGTTCCACCTGTGGGCGCCGGACGCGTATCAGGGCGCGCCGCTGCCGTGCGCGGCGTTCATCGCCAGCGGCTCGAAGGTCGCGAGCTTCTTCGTCTTCGCCAAGGTCGTCCTGCTGGGCTTCAGCCAGCTCGGCTGGGGCAACGACAACGCGGCGGCCAGCGGCTGGATTCCGCTGCTGTCCGTGGTGGCGGCGATCTCCATGGTGCTGGGCAACCTCGCCGCGATCCGCCAGACCAGCGTGCGCCGGCTGCTGGCCTACTCGGCGATCGCGCACGCGGGCTACATGCTCATCGGCTTCTTCGCGCTGGGGGGCGAGGCCTTCGCGTCGCTGCTCTTCTACGTGACCACCTACGCGCTGACGACCATCGGCGCGTTCGGCGTGCTGGGCGTGGTCGAGGCGCAGGTCGGTGGCGACCAGCTCAAGGACTTCGCCGGTCTCTCGCGCCGCGCGCCGGTGCTGGCCGCGTGCCTGATGGTCTTCCTGCTCTCGCTCGCGGGCATCCCGCCGCTGGCCGGGTTCTTCGGCAAGTTTTATCTCTTCGCCGCCGCGCTCACGAACGAGTCGCAGAGCCTGCCGTTCCTCTGGCTGGTCATCCTCGGCGTCGCGATGAGCTGCGTCTCGCTCTACTACTACCTGCAAGTGCTGAAGCAGGCCTTCGTCGTGGAGGCCGATGCGAACGCCCGCCCGCTCGCCGTGCCGTTCCTCGCCCACGCCGTCGTGGTGCTGCTGGCGGCGGCGGTCATCCTGCTCGGCTGCATGCCCGGCTGGCTGCTGGACACGCTGCATCAGGCCATCGGCGAGCTGGGGTGGTGAGGGATTGCACCGCAGCGGCGGGACGGACGCAGGGGAATTCCCTTTGTTCTTCTCTGCGTCCGTCCCGTCTCTGCGGTGCAAATGCCTTGTCCGAATCCCAAGCTTGATTCTCCCCGCGTGCGCCGCCACTTTCGCGCGTGCCCATGAAGTCCATTTTCCCCCTGCTCGCCGCGCTCGCCCTGCTCGCCGTCCCCACGCGCGCGGCGGACCCGGAGAAGGCCGTCGTCCAGATTTTCACCTTCAGCCAGGAGGCCGACTGGGATGAGCCGTGGAAGTTCGGCCCGCTGCGCCGCAGCTCGGGCACGGGTTTCGTCATCAAGGGCCGCCGCATCATGACCAACGCCCACGTTGTGAGCTGGGCGCGGCAGCTCATGGTGAAGCGCTACCAGGATCCGCGCCCCTATCTCGCCCGCGTCGTCTTCGTCGGCCACGACTGCGACCTCGCGCTGCTGGAGGTGGAGGACTCGCAGTTCTACAACGGCGTCGAGCCGCTGGAGTTCGGGACGCTGCCGAAGGTGCGCTCGACCGTCGTCACCTACGGCTACCCGGCGGGCGGCGAGCAGATTTCCTACACGCGCGGCGTCGTGTCACGCATCGAGCTGCAGACTTACGCGCACATCGGCAACCGCTCGCTGCTGGGCGTGCAGACGGACGCGGCCATCAACCCCGGCAACTCCGGCGGCCCGGTGATTCAGGATGACAAGGTCATTGGCGTTGCGTTTCAGGGCATGCCCGGCCTCGAAAACGCCGGCTTCTTCATCCCGCCGCCGGTCATCCAGCACTTCCTCGACGACATCCAGGACGGCAAATACGACGGTTTCCCCAGCGCCGGCATCCGCACCGCGCCGCTGCAAAACGCCGCCTACCGCCGCAAGCTCAAGCTGCCCGACGACGACCGGGGCGTGCGCGTGGACTCGATCATCCCCGGCACGCCCGCCGAGCAGGTGCTGCGGCCCGACGACGTGGTGTTGCAGGTGGGCAAGTATCCCGTCGGCAGCGACGGCTCCATCGTGTATGAGGGCAACCGCATGGCGATGGCGATGGCCGTGCAGGAGGCGCAGCACGGCCACAAGGTGCCGGTGAAAATCTGGCGCGAGGGCAAGGAGCAGTCTGTGGCCGTGCCCGTGGAGGTGAGCGCGACCGACAAGGTGCTGGGCAACCAATACGACCTGCCGCCGCGCTACTTCGTGTATGGCGGGCTGGTCTTCACGCCCTTGAGTCTCGACTACTTGAAGACCTTCGGACGCGGCTGGTCGGACACCGCCGGGGCGGAGCTGACTTACGAGCTGTTCTACCGCCGCCACGAGTCGCCCAAGACGCTGCGCTCCGAGCCGATCGTGCTCGCCACCGTGCTGGCCGACAGCATCAACGCGAACTTCCGCGTCCGCGGCCGCGCGATGGTGGACAAGATCAACGGCATCCGCATCGAGCGGCTGGAGGACGTGATCCGCGCCTTCGAGACGCCCAGCAACGGCCAGCACGTCGTCGAGTTCCTGCCCAAGAACACCTTCGAGTGCCTCGAACGCGCCGAGGCCGACAAGGCGAACGCGGAGATTTTGAAGACGTATGGCATCCAGAGGGACAGAAGGCTGTGAATGACCAAGGCCCAATGTCCAATGCCCAATCAATGACCAAGCCCGACTTCCTGACGCCCATGCCCTCTTTCGCCCGACTTGCCGTTTCGGCCTTTGATGACTTTCTCCCTCACCCCGGCCCTCTCCCGCTGGGAGAGGGAGCCACTTCGACCGCATCGGTTGAGGACCGCATCGCCCGGCGGCGGGATGGCGGACTGGCTGCCTCCCTCTCCCAGCGGGAGAGGGCCGGGGTGAGGGAGAACGCCCACGAACTCGGCGCGGCGGCGTTCACTCCCCGTCGTCCCCTGATTCCGCATTCCGCATTCCGCATTCCGCATTTGTTGGCCTTCGCCATCCTTCTCCTCTGCGCGCCACGCCTCGCCGCCGCCCCCGCCTCCGACTGGGAAAGCTCCCTCGTTTATCTCGAAGTCACCCGCAAGGGCTACGATGTCTTCCAGCCGTGGTCGCCGCGCGCGCGGGCGGTGCAGAAGAACGGCCTCGTCATCGGCGCGCGGGAAATCCTCACCACCGCCGAGGAGTTGTCCGACCGCACGCTCGTCCGGGTGCAGAAGGGCGGACGCGGCAAGTGGTGGAACGCCGAGGTCACCTGGATTGACTACCACGCGAACCTCGCCGTGCTGACCGCATCGGACGCGACGCTTTGGGCCGGATTGAAACCCGCCAGCTTCATCACCGGCAAGCTGCCGAAGGAAGGGCTGCAAATCGTCCGCTGGCGCAACGGCAACCTCGAAACGCGCAAGGCGGAGTTCAACCAGTTCCTCGTCGAGGACGCGCGGCTCTCGTTCATCCAGCACCTCCAGCTCGAGGCCAGCACCGAGATGCAGGCCGTCGGCTGGGCCGAGCCGCTCGTCGCGAATGGCAAGGTCGCCGGCCTCGCGACGGGGCAGGGCGGCAACAACGCGCGCTTCCTGCCCGCCGTGTTCATCGAGCCGATCCTCGCCGCGCGCAGGGCCGGCAAGTATCCCGGCCTCGGCTACTTCCCGTTCACCTGGACGCCGGTGGAGAACCCTTCGACCTTCAAGTTCCTGAAGCTCCCCGGCGACCCGCGCGGCGCGCTGGTGATTGACGTGCCCGCCGTGCCGGCGGTCGAGCCGAACCTCAAGCCGCGCGACCTCATCCTCTCCGTGGACGGCTTCGACGTGGACAACCAGGGCTATTACAAGGATCCCGACTACGGGCAGCTCATCGTCGAGAACCTCGGCTCGCGCCGGAAGTTCGCGGGCGACGTGGTGAAGATGAAAATCTGGCGCGACGGCGCGCAGATGAACCTGGACTACAAGCTGCCCAAGCTCGACTACTCCGTGAAATTGCTGGCCGAGCAAACCTTCGACCAAGCCCCCGAGTATCTCATCGCCGGCGGCCTCGTCTTCCAGCCGCTGAACATCCCGCTCCTGCGCGGCTTTGGCGAGGATTGGAAGCGCCGCGCGCCGTTCCGGCTGGCGCATTTCGCGGGCGAGCCGCCGAGCGCGGAACGCAGCGCGCTCGTCGCGCTCACCAGCGTGCTGCCGGACCCGTATGTGCTCGGCTACCAGGACGCGCGCCTGCTCGTGGTGGACACCGTCAACGGCCGCAAGATCAGCCGCGTGGCCGACGTGCAGGCCGCGTTGCAGCAGCCGCAGGACGGCTTCCACACCATCGAGTTCCTGCGCGGCGACAACCTCCGCCGCATCGTCCTCGACGCCGCGCAGATGGAGGCCGCGACCAAGCGCATCCTTGAGCGCTACCGCATTCCCGCCGCGGGCCACCTTGCGGGCAAGTGACCCGGAGGGGGCGCGCAGCTCACATTCTTGACGGGCACCACGAAGCCGTTGGTGCGCCTTGGCAGATGCGACCCGCCTTCCCCCTCACCCCGGCCCTCTCCCCCGAGGAGAGGGGGAATGTCAGCCAGCGCTCGAAGGGCTGCGGCGTTCCTGTTGGCTGAAAGCGGAAAACGTTCCTCCCTCTCCCCGAGGGAGAGGGCCGGGGTGAGGGGGAAGGGGCGCTACCAGTTGCCGACCGCACATCAACCAGGCTTTCGGCAGCCTGCAAGAATGTGAGATGTGACCCGGATGGCGCGGGGATTCGCGTTGCCTCGGTTTCTGCCGCTCCCTAGACTCCGCAGCGCATGAAACATCAGCTCGAGTTCGAGAAGCCCATTTTCGAGTTGCAGCGGAAACTGGACGAGCTGAGGAAGCACCCGGAGAAGCACGCGATGGGCGTGAACTTCGAGGACGAGGCGAAGTCCATCGAGCGCAAGCTGGAGGAAACCCGCCGGCAGATTTACTCGAACCTCACCGCTTGGCAGCGCGTCATGCTCGCGCGCCACCCCAAGCGGCCCTACACGCTGGACTACTTCCGCACGGTCTTCACGGACTTCACCGAACTGCACGGAGACCGGCTTTACTCGGACGACCGCGCCATCGTCGGCGGGTTCGCGAAACTCATGGACCGGCCCGTCATGGTCCTCGGCACACAGAAGGGCCGCGACACGAAGGAGAACATCCTGCGCAACTTCGGCTCCGCGCACCCGGAGGGCTACCGCAAGGCGCTCCGGCTCATGCGCCTGGCGGACAAGTTCAGCCTGCCCATCGTCACGATCATTGACACGGCGGGTGCGTATCCCGGCATCGGCGCGGAGGAGCGGCACATCGCCGAGGCCATCGCGGTGAACCTGCGCGAGATGACCCTGCTCGAAGTGCCCATCATCGCCGTGGTCATCGGCGAGGGCGGCTCCGGCGGCGCGCTGGGCATCGGCGTGGCGGACCGGGTGCTGATTCTGGAAAACGCCTATTACTCGGTCATCAGTCCCGAAGGTTGCGCGGCGATCCTGTGGAAGGACCGAGCCGCCGCCGCGAAGGCCGCCGAGGCGCTCAAGATAACGTCAAAGAGCCTGCTCGAACTCGGGTTAGTGGACGAAATCATCCCCGAACCGCTCGGCGGCGCGCACAACGACCTCGCCGCCACGGCCGCCACCGTCCAAAAGCACCTGCTCAAGCAGCTTGCCCAGCTCGACGCGCTTTCCACCAGCGAGCGGCTGCGCCAGCGATACGGGAAATACCGGCATTTCGGCCATTTCCACGAGACGCCCGCCGCCCTGGGCGGGACAACACTGGAAGCGAAACCCGCTTAATCCCAGCCGTTTGCGCGGCGGCCGGTGACGACTTTGCAAATCTTGGCATCGCGGGCTTGTGTGGATCGCCCGGCTTGTGCATTCTCCCGGCGTCGTGGCGTCAAGGATGCGACCGGTTTGAACCAGATTCCCCGTTCGCACCCGCCCACGGAAGACAGTTATTGAGACATGGCCAGTTTCGTTGATTTGATTCGCGGTTTGGTGGATGACGGCGAGGAGCTGAAGGCCTCGGCGCGCTTCCGCCTGGGCAAGCTCATCGCCAAGGGCGGCATGGGCGTGGTCTATGAGGCCGAGCAGATCGGCGCGTATGGCTTCGCCAAGAAGGTCGCGCTCAAGCTCATCGAGCCGTCCACCGCCGGGCAGGCCGAGGTGGTGAAGGCGTTCATCGGCGAGGCGCGGCTCGTGGCACGGCTCGTGCATCCGAACATCGCGCAGGTCTATAACCTCGGGCGCACCTCCAACCACATCTTCATCGTGATGGAGTATGTGCATTCGCTGAACTGCCAGGAACTGCTCGCGCGGCTGGCGTCGCAGGGCGCGCGGCTGCCGCGCGACTTCGCGGTCTATATCGTCCATCGCGTGCTGCGCGGACTGGCCTACGCGCACGGCCTCACCGGCGACGACGGCAAGCCGCTCGGCCTCGTGCATCGCGACGCGCACTTGCGCAACATCCTCGTCAGCTTCCAGGGCGACGTGAAGCTCACCGACTTCGGCATCGCGCGCGCGCGCGGCTTCCTGCCCAAGGACAGCCCCGACGTCATCGTGGGCCGGCCGGACTTCATGAGTCCCGAGCAGATCACCGGCAAGGCGCTGGACCTGCGTTCGGACGTGTTCACCGCCGGCGTGGCGCTGGCCACGCTGCTGTTGAACCAGAACCCCTTCGCCGGCGAGAGCCTCGACGACACCCGCCGCCGCATCACCGAAGCGCCGCTGCCGAACTTCGCGGCGCTGGACAGCCGCATTGACCCGGAGCTGCACGAGATCCTCCGCCGCGCGCTGGAGCGCGAACCCGCCCAGCGCTACGCCAGCGCCGAGGCGATGATGAACGACGTGGAGCGCTACCTCTTCATCAACCGCGTCGGCCCGAACACCGAGAGCCTGCGGCGCTTCATGCAGGACTTCCTCCGCCCGGTGGACGACGACACGCGCATCCTCAGCCGCGCGGATCTCGACATGCCGCCGCTGGAGGACACCGAGCACATGGTGCTGCCCGCGAGCAACTCGCTGCCGCTCGTGGGGGTGTGAACCTCCCGGCGGGAAACGGGCTTTTCCTCCCGCGCGTCCGCCGCTATACGAAGCGGGTGAAACGCAGCCCCTTCCGCGCCAACCCGCCCGCCGCCCGCGCGTAAATGTCCTTCACCTCCTGGTCATACCCGCTCTTCCTCGCCGCCGTCGTGCTGCTCTACTGGCGGCTGCCGCTGCGCGGGCGGATGGGCCTGCTGCTGGTGGCGAGCTATGTGTTCTACGGCGTGTGGGACGTGCGCTTCCTCGCGCTGCTGCTCACCTCGACGTGCATTGACTACTACTGCGGGCTGGGCATCGCGGGCGAGCAGCGACCGGTCCGGCAAATCCAAATCTCGGCCTTGCTGCCAATGGGCTGGTTCGCCATCTCGTTTGACTCCAACCAGCCAAACGTGGTCGTCATCCTCGGCCTCGGGCTGCTGTTCGCCGTCGCTTTCCCCCTCTTGTGTTCGCGGCTCTGGTCGCTGCCCGAAGCCCGGCGGAAGAAAGCCTTCCTCCTCCTCAGCATCCTCACCAACCTCGTCGTCCTCGGCTTCTTCAAATACTTCAACTTCTTCGCCGGCTCGCTGCTGGCGCTCGCGGGGCAGCTCGGCTTCGCGCCCGGCTGGACGCTGCCGACCATCATCCTGCCCGTCGCCATCTCGTTCTACACCTTCCAGTCCATCGCCTACTCGGTGGACATTTATCGCGGCAAGGCGCAGCCCGCGCGCGACCTGCTGACCTTCGCGGCCTACCTGTCGTTCTTCCCGCAGCTCGTGGCCGGCCCCATCGAGCGGCCCAACGATTTGCTCCCGCAGTTCACTCGGGCCGCCGAGTTCAGTTGGGAGCACATTCATCGCGGGCTGCGGCTGCTGCTGGTCGGCGCGTTCAAGAAAATCTTCGTGGCCGACAACTGCGCGCTGCTCGCGGGCCATGTCTTCGGCGGTCAAGCGGAGCTGAACGCGCCGTGGGCTTTGCTCGGCGTGGTGGCGTTCGCGTTTCAGATTTACGGCGACTTCTCCGGCTACACGGACCTGGCGCGCGGCTCGGCGCGGCTGCTGGGCATCCACCTGAACCCCAACTTCCGCTTTCCCTACTTCGCGCGCGGGCCGTCGGACTTCTGGGCACGCTGGCACATCACGCTCTCGGCGTGGTTCCGCGACTACGTCTATATCCCGCTCGGCGGCAACCGCGCCGGCACCGCGCGCACGCTCGGCAACCTGTGGATCACGATGCTCCTCGCCGGCCTGTGGCATGGGGCCAGTTGGATCTTCGTGCTCTGGGGCGCGTTTCACGCCGCGCTGCTCACGCTCTACCGCCTCGTGCCGTGGCTGGGGAAATTGGAGCAGGCCGGGCAAGCCGCGCCTGTGGCTTCTTCTCCCTCGCCCCCATCGGGGGAGAGGGCCGGGGAGAGGGGGCAAGCCGCCTTCGCCATCGCGCTCATGTTCGCCTTCACCCTCGTCGGCTGGGCGATCTTCCGCGCGCCGAATCTCGCCGTGCTCGGCAACTGGTTCGCCGCCTTCGCGAACTGGTCGCCCGTCGCCGAAGACTGGCTCAAGCCCGCGTTCTGGCTCGCGCTGCACGCCGTGCCGCTGCTGCTGCTGCAACTGGCCACGCTGCGCGCGCGCGACGAGGTCGAGTTCGGCCACTGGCCGTGGGCCGCGCGTGGGCTGGTGTTCGTCATCCTGTTCATGGGCATCGCCAGCTCGGCGGTCAGCGAGCAGGAGTTCATTTACTTTCAGTTCTGATGCGCGCCGCCGACAGCCAGCCACACCGCGAACACGCGAACGCGCACGTGTCCAGTATTCAGTATTCAGTGTTCAGTCAGCGGCAGCCGCATTGCACCCTTGCATCACTGAACACTGAACACTGGACACTGAATACTTTCCCTCTTCCGTCCCTCGGCCGGTGCAACGCATGAAGCCCGCCGTCACCAAGTCCCTGCTGCTCTTCCTCGCGCTGCTCGCGGGCGCGGAGCTGTTCGTGCGCGTGTTCTTCGCGCGCAACATGGCCGGACGCTTCGATTACGGCTACCATCCGACCGCCGGCTTCGTCGAGCAGGCCGACGGCGTCGTGCGCCTGGAACGCTCCGGCGGCCGGCGCTTCTTCCCGCAGCAGTTCACCCGCGAGCGGCCGGCGGACACGTTCCGCGTCTTCGTCATCGGCGACTCGGTCGCGCGCGGCAAGAGCGTCGCCAGCTCGTATGCCGGGCAACTGGCCGGGCTGCTCAACGCGCGCGGCGTGAAGGCGGAAGCCTTCAACCTCTCGCTGCCGGGCTTCGGCGCGCGGCGGAAGCACCTCGTGCTCGAGCAGGCGCTGCGCTATCAGCCCAGCCTCGTCATCCTGCATGTGAACGGCTCGAACGAGTTCGAGGACGAGCGCGAGTGGCGGCGGCGCGAGGAGTTCCGCGGCTGGCACCCGAAGAACTGGCTGATGAAGAGCCTCGTCATCCGCCGGCTCTACGAGATGAAGACGGAGAAGGTGTATTGGGAATGGCTGCCCGCGTCCGTGCGCCAGCAGCGCGCCGTCAGCGACGCCGACGCCGAGGTGCAGGCCGCGCTCAACGCCGACACCACGCGCCAATGGGACGAACTGGTCCGCCGTCAGACCGTCGCCGGCGTGGAGTTGGCCCGCCAGCAGGGCGCGAAGCTCCTCCTGCTGACGCAGGCCCGCTCCGAAAAGGACGCGGCCGGCAAGCCGCACCTCAACGATCACGGGCTGGACGCGATGGCCGCCGCGCTGCGCGGCGAAGGCGTGGGCGTGCTCTCGATGAAGGCGGCCCTCGGCCCGCTCGACTGGCCGCCGCTCTTCGCCGACGGCGCGCACTTGCGTCCCGATGGCCATCGCGTGCTGGCCGGGGCGCTGGCCCGCGAACTGGCGGCGCAGCGCCTCGTGCCCGCGCCGAGGTGAGGTTTCCGCAGTGACTTTTTCCGGCGGGATGGCTGTAATTCGGCCCATGAAAATCACCGCTTTCCTGCTTTCGCTCGGGCTGGGTTCCCTGCTCGCCACCGCCGCCGAAGTCGGCACCGGCGCGAGCTTCAAAGGCCCCGTCGGCCTCCAGCTCTACAGCCTGCGCGGCATCGCCACGCAGAACCCGCCCAAGGCGCTCAAGCAGACCAAGGACTTCGGCTTCACGCTGGTCGAGACCGCCGGCACCTACACGCTCCCGCCGGCGAAGTTCAAGGCGCTGCTGGAGTTGCACGGCCTGAAACCCATCAGCGGCCACTTCCCCTACGACCGCTGGAAGTCCGAGCCGGAGAAGGTGCTCGCCGAGGCCAAGGCCATCGGCCTGCAATACGCGGGCTGCGCGTGGATCACGCACAAGGCCCCCTTCAGTGAGGCCGCCGCGCGCGACGCCATCGCCGTCTTCAACCGGGCCGGCGAACTCGGCGCGAAGCAGGGCATCAAGGTCTTCTACCACGCGCACGGCTTCGAGTTTCACGCGCACGGCGACGGCACGCTCATGGACCTGCTTATTGCGGAGACCAACCCGAAGCACGTGAGCTTCCAGATGGACGTGCTCTGGGTCGTCTTCCCCGGCCAGGATCCGGTGAAGTGGCTCAAGAAGTATCCCGGCCGCTGGGAATTGATGCATCTCAAGGACCTCAAGAAAGGCGTGGCCACCGGCGACCTCTCCGGCAAGACCGACGTAACCAACGACGTGCCGCTGGGCACCGGCCAGATGAACTGGCCCGCCATCCTCAAGGCCGCGCAGGAGTCCGGTGTGAAATACTACTTCATCGAGGACGAATCCCCGACGGTCGTGGAACAGGTGCCGCAGACGCTGAAGTATCTGGGGCAGGTGAAGTTTTGACCGCCGGAGACAATAGCAGGGACGAAATCCCTGTTGCCGGAACCGGCCGGGTTTGGTAGCAAGCCGGGCGTCAGCCTGACTGGTGCGGGTGTGGTTCAATGGTAGAATGTGGGCTTCCCAAGCCTGAGACGAGGGTTCGATTCCCTTCACCCGCTCCACTTCAAAAACACCAACAAATCCTATAAAAACACACGTTTTAACGGATTACTGCTAAGACCTACTGCTAAGAAGTCCACCTTTGTCAGGGAGGCTTTTTAGTGTTCACCGAGGTTTATCCCCCGTGGAGAGGGAACGACCACTGAGCTTGCTGCGAGACGCTTACGGAGCGCGGTGATCTTTTTTCTTCGCCAACTCCGGGCGGTCGCTTGCGTGGTGGCATCCGTGCTGGCGTGATGATCCACTCCATTGAGGTGCCGCACGGAGCGCGCCCGCCGGGCCGGGTATCCCCTGCGTTTCGCGGAGGAGGCCTTGGGCCACAACAGCAAGGCCGTGCATCGTGCGTATGCCCGGCATGCCGAGATCCGGGTCCCCTGCCTGGAGGATTGGGAGCAGAGCATGCAGGCCAAGAC
>Ga0172376_10006363_pt1 | contig 12859 bp, 10 predicted proteins | sample Lak35m_FD_121114 | JGI IMG/M metagenome (GOLD analysis project Ga0172376, IMG submission 121114) | Freshwater microbial communities from Kabuno Bay, South-Kivu, Congo - kab_092012_35m | ecosystem: Environmental > Aquatic > Freshwater > Lake | place: Democratic Republic of the Congo: South-Kivu...
GGTGTGGACATGGCCCGCATGGCCCGTTACGGTATGGAATTCTGCGCCATCGAGTCTTGCGGCAAATGCACCCCCTGCCGGATCGGTTCCACCCGGGGGATGGAAGTCATCGACAAAATCATTCAGGGAGAAGACAGGGCTGCCAACGTCCGCCTGTTACGGGATCTGTCGGACACCCTGCTGAACGGTTCACTCTGCGCACTGGGTGGCATGACTCCCTACCCGGTATTGAGTGCCCTGAACCATTTTCCGGAGGACTTCGGTTTGACCGCGCAGGATACGGTCTGACACCGGTAGCGGCGCAGTTGGCGCGCCTGGACTCAACAAGGCCGGATGTCATCGTCCGGCACGATGCAACGGCGTGTACGCGCCCCAATCATTCGAGGTATTTCCCATGGCACTGCGTGATTACGATTATGGCACACCGGCCAGTTCCAAACCCAAGACCGTAAATCTTGAAATCGACGGTTTCAAGGTCTCCGTACCGGAAGGCACCTCGGTGATGCGGGCGGCGGCCACTGTCGGGGTGCAAATCCCCAAGCTGTGCGCAACCGATAGCCTGGATCCTTTCGGTTCCTGCCGTTTGTGTCTGGTTCAGATCGAGGGCGCACGCGGTTATCCCGCCTCGTGCACCACCCCGGTGGGCGAAGGGATGAAGGTCTGCACCCAGAATAACAAGCTGGCCGACATTCGCCGGGGCGTGATGGAGTTGTATATCTCCGATCATCCGCTCGACTGCCTGACCTGTTCGGCCAACGGCAACTGTGAATTGCAGGACATGGCCGGTGCGGTGGGTTTGCGTGAAGTGCGTTACGGTTACGACGGAGCCAATCACCTCAAGGCCGAAACAGACACCAGCAACCCCTACTTCGCCTATGATCCTTCCAAATGTATCGTCTGTTCCCGTTGCGTCCGCGCCTGCGAAGAAGTCCAGGGAACCTTCGCCCTGACCATCGACAGCCGGGGTTTCGATTCCAAAGTATCCCCCGGACAAAATCAGGCCTTCATGGATTCGGAGTGTGTATCCTGTGGTGCCTGTGTACAGGCCTGCCCCACCGCGACCCTGATGGAAAAATCGGTCATTGACCGGGGACAGCCGGAACACAGTGTCATCACCACCTGCGCCTACTGTGGTGTCGGCTGTTCGTTCAAGGCCGAAATGAAAGGAGCCGAAGTCGTCCGCATGGTACCCAACAAGGACGGCCACGCCAATCACGGTCATTCCTGTGTCAAGGGTCGCTTTGCCTTCGGGTATGCGACCCACCCCGATCGCATTACCAAACCCCTGATCCGCAAAAACATCACCGATCCGTGGCAGGAAGTGTCCTGGGAGGAGGCCATACAATATGCCGCCTCGGAGTTCAAGCGGATTCAGGCTCGATACGGTCGTGGTTCGGTCGGTGGTTTGACCTCTAGCCGCTGCACCAACGAAGAAGCTTACGTGGTACAAAAACTGGTTCGGGCCGCCTTGGGTAACAACAACGTCGATACCTGCGCCCGCGTCTGTCATTCACCTACCGGCTACGGTCTCAAGCAAACCCTGGGGGAATCGGCCGGTACCCAGACCTTTGACTCGGTCATGCAGTCCGATGTCATCCTGGTGATCGGGGCCAATCCCACCGACGGTCATCCGGTGTTTGGCTCGTTGATGAAACGCCGCATCCGGGAAGGTGCCAAACTGATCGTGGCAGACCCACGGGATATCGATCTGGTCAAATCGGTTCACGTTCAGGCGGATTATCACCTGAAACTCAAACCGGGCACCAACGTAGCCCTCATCAATGCCCTGGCGCATGTGGTGGTGACCGAAGGTCTGGCCGACGACGCATTTGCCCTCGCCCGTTGTGAAGTGGATTCCTTTGAAAAATGGAAAACCTTCATCAGCCAGCCACATCATTCACCGGAAGCCAGCGCATCCATTACCGGTGTCCCCGCAGACCGGGTACGCGAGGCGGCCCGCCTCTTTGCGACCGGCGGCAATGCGGCCATTTATTATGGCCTGGGCGTTACCGAACACAGTCAGGGTTCGACCATGGTGATCGGCATTGCCAATCTGGCCATGGCCACCGGTAACGTCGGGCGCGAAGGCGTGGGTGTCAACCCGCTGCGAGGCCAGAATAACGTCCAGGGTTCCTGCGATATGGGTTCGTTTCCGCATGAATTGCCGGGCTACCGTCATGTCTCCGATACCGAAACCCGCACGTTGTTTGAATCGGTCTGGGGAGTCCGTCTGGACGCAGAGCCGGGTCTTCGCATTCCCAACATGTTTGGCGCAGCCCTCGAAGGCAGTTTCATGGGGCTGTACTGCGAAGGCGAAGACATTGCCCAGTCCGATCCCGACACCCAGCACGTCCATGCGGCCCTCCGTAAAATGGAGTGTGTCGTGGTGCAGGATCTTTTCCTGAACGAAACCGCCAAATTTGCCCATGTCTTCCTGCCCGGGGCTTCGTTCCTGGAAAAGAGCGGTACTTTCACCAATGCCGAACGGCGGATTTCGCCGGTCAGGAAAGTCATGCCGCCCCTGGCCGGTTATGAAGACTGGCAAGTGACCCAGATGCTTTCCAATGCCCTGGGTTATGCCATGAACTACAGCCACGCGTCCGACATCATGGATGAAATCGCCAGCCTGGTTCCCACCTTCACCGGGGTGAGTTTCACCAAACTGGACGAACTGGGCAGTATCCAGTGGCCCTGCAACGAGCAGGCTCCTACCGGAACGCCAACCATGCACATCGATACGTTCGTGCGCGGCAAGGGCCGGTTCATGCTGACCGAATACGTGCCCACCGAAGAACGCACCTCCAGCCGCTTCCCGCTGATTCTCACCACCGGGCGCATCCTGTCGCAATACAATGTCGGGGCGCAAACCCGTCGTACCCAGAACAACGTCTGGCATCAGGAAGACCGTCTGGAAATTCACCCGCATGACGCAGAACACCGCGGCATCAACGAAGGCGACTGGGTTGGCATTCGCAGCCGGGCCGGTGAAACGGTACTGCGGGCCATCATTACCGAACGGGTACAACCGGGTGTGGTGTACACCACCTTCCACTTCCCCGAATCCGGGGCCAATGTCATTACCACCGATAATTCCGACTGGGCCACCAACTGCCCGGAGTACAAGGTCACGGCGGTACAGGTCACCAAGGTCAGCGGCCCCTCCGAGTGGCAGCGTCAATACCAGTCTTTTACCGAGGAGCAGTTATCACACCTCAAACAGCGGGTGGTTCCATCCGCTTGATGTCCCGATATGACCCTGCTGGCCGGTGAACTGGGCTGGCCTGCCTGGCAGACGGTATCGGTCGAGGCCTGGCAGGCTCAGGATCAGGCTTGTCTTGATGAACCGGTGGCCGAGGAGGCTCCGATCGCCCTGGTCTACAACGGTGAACCACATGTCGTCATGCTGGCGACTCCACTGGATCTGGACGATTTTGCCCTGGGTTTCAGCCTGACCGAGGGCATCGTTGTCCGAGCGCAAGAAATTGAGTCGATACGGGTATTTACCCGCAGTGAAGGGATTGAAGTACGGGTGCGCCTACCGGCCAGGCTCTGCCATACCCTGAAGGACAGGGAGCGCAACCTGACCGGTCGTACCGGTTGCGGCTTGTGCGGAGCAGCGACCCTGAGTCAGGCCATCCGCAAGCCGCCGCCGGTCAGCTCGGGTCTTCAGGTCGAAGCTACCGAACTGCTGGCGGCCCTGTCTGAACTCAACGCCCATCAGCGGCTGAACCGCCTGACCGGAGCCGTCCACGCTGCGGCCTGGGTTGTACCGGGCCAGGGAATGGGTTCACTCCGGGAAGATGTCGGGCGGCACAACGCGCTGGACAAACTCATCGGTGTCCTGGCCCGCCACCAAACGGCATTCGAAAGTGGCTACGTTCTCGTAACCAGTCGAGCCAGTTTCGAGATGGTACAGAAATGCGCCATCATGGGCATCGGTCTGATGGCAGCCATTTCTGCCCCCACTGGCCTTGCCATTCGCATGGCCCGCGAAACCGGACTGACCCTGATCGGTTTTGCCCGGGGCGACCGTTACCTGATTTACAGTCATCCCCAGCGGATACTGCATCATCCACCATAAATCCAACCCCAAAAAACCCGCACCACACCATGATGGAAACCGAACGACTGGTCAAAATGGCCAATGACATCAGCAATTTCTTCAGTGCCGAACCCGACCGCGCCGTTGCAGTGCAGGGAACATTCGACCACATCAGAAAATTCTGGGAGCCGCGCATGCGGCAGGACATCATTCACTACCGCCAGTCCGGTAGTGCCGGACTCAGCGAAATTGCCGGTCTGGCCGTGGATCAACTCAGCCGCGAAGCCGGTGTCCAGGCTCAGGGATAGGCTCACAACAGAGGGTGGCGGTACCTTACAGGGCCATACCCTGTGGCAGGACAGTGCCGCACACCCTACACCCTGTTCGTTGAGTCTCCCCGGCGTTCGTGAGACAGCCTCTGCAACGCACAGGGGCCGAGTATTCGCTTTGGGTCATCCTTCAGCCAAAAAATAATCGCCGACAACCGGCCAGTCTGGCTTCCCGCCGTAACGGCCCCGATTTGCCCTGCTGTATCAACCGTTCGCTCAGGCAGTGGGGTGGTGTCATGGCCGAAGCCGTCCTTCTCCCGGGCCAATACCCGCTGCACCACTTATAGCCCCTGACGTGACGGTCTTCCGCATGTCACAACGGTGTCTCGTGATAAACTGCCGCATTCTTCCCGATAGCTATAAAAATTGAGGATCCATACTACATGTTGACCAAACTTTCCGGCGGCAAGGTCTATGACCCGGCCCATGGCATCGATGGCCAAGTGAAGGATATCTACCTCCGTGACGGGCGAATCGTGTCCGCCAGTACGGTATCCGGAGACGTGCCCCACCAAACCTTTGACTGCCAGGGCAAGGTCATCATGGCCGGGGCCATAGACATGCACACCCACATCGGGGGTGGCAAGGTGAACATCGCCCGTACGCTGCTGCCTGAAGATCACCGGGCCGATCCGGTGGCCCGGCACGGGCTGGAACGGGCCGGTTCCGGTCGCGTCGCCCCCTCGACCCTCACCACCGGTTACCGTTATGCCGAGATGGGCTACACCGCCGGGTTTGAACCGGCGGTGCTGCCCATCAATGCCCGCCAGGCTCACATGGAAATGGCCGATGTGCCGCTGATGGATGTCGGTGGTTATGTCATGCTCGGCAGTGATGATTTCTTCCTGCGCCTGCTGTCAACGGGGGCTGATCAGGCTCTCATCAACGACTATGTGGCCTGGACGCTGCATTCCAGCCAGTGCATCGGGGTCAAGGTGGTCAATCCCGGCGGTATCAGTGCTTTCAAGTTCAACCAGCGTAAACTTGATCTGGACGAAGAACACCAGTATTACCGGGTCACTCCCCGCAAAATCCTGCATACCCTGGCCCGTTCCCTGTACGAATTGGGGGTACCGCACCCGCTGCATGTCCACGGTTGCAACCTGGGCGTACCGGGCAATCTCGATACCACCCTCGCCACCATCAGCGGTATCGAGGGTTTGCCCATGCACCTCACCCACATCCAGTTCCACAGTTACGGAACCGAAGGCGACCGCAAGTTTTCCTCCGGTGCGGCGCAGATTGCCGAAGCCTTCAACAAAAACCGTAACATCACCCTGGACGTAGGTCAGATTTTATTCGGCCAGACGGTCACGGCTTCAGGCGATTCCATGCGCCAGTTTGCCAATGCCGGTCATGCCCATCCCGACAAATGGGTGTGCATGGATATCGAGTGTGATGCCGGGTGTGGTGTGGTGCCTTTCAAATACCGGGATCAGAATTTCGTCAATGCCTTGCAGTGGTGTATCGGCCTGGAAATTTTCCTGCTGGCGGAGGATCCCTGGCGGATTTTCCTCACCACCGATCATCCCAACGGAGCCCCTTTCACGGCCTATCCCCATCTGATCCGTCTGCTGATGGACAAGTCGTTCCGCAACGACAAACTGGCCAGCCTCAACCCGGACGCAGCCGCCCTCAGTACCCTCGGCAGCATCGAGCGCGAATACAGCCTGTATGAAATTGCCATCATGACCCGGGCCGGAGCCGCCCGTCTGCTGGGTTTGCGTGACCGGGGTCATCTGGGGGCCGGTGCTGCCGCCGATATCACGGTCTACACCGAACAGGACGACAAGGAAGCCATGTTCAGCAAGCCGGATTATGTGTTCAAGGATGGCGAACTGGTGGTGCGGCACGGCGAGATCGTCAGGATCGTCTGGGGCAATCTGCACACCGTCAAGCCGGAATTCGACCGCAGCGGTATCGAACACCGCCTGCGGGATTATTTCGACCGCTATCACACCATGAAGCTGGACAACTTCATCATTCGGGATGGGGAAATCGAAGACGATGGCCGCAGCAAGATTCTGGTACATCCTTGCGGAACATCGACGTGAAAACACCGGCTACCCGTACACGATCAGACGCGAGGCAGAATTTTTATGTGCCTGCTTACAACTTACAATCCTGAATGACGAGGAAAACCATGTTCATCAATGGTGTCCAGATCGATGCCACCTTTGCCGAAGCCTTCCCCATGAAGGCCACCCGGGTCATCATCACCGCCCAGAACCTCAAATGGGCCTACCATGCCGCCCAAGCCCTGACCGGCTTTGCCACCTCCGTTATTGCCTGTGGCTGCGAAGCCGGGATGGAACGCGAGCTGGATCCTTCCGAAACCCCCGACGGTCGTCCGGGCATAGCCGCCATGCTTTTCGCCATGGGTGGCAAGGGTCTGGCCAAACAACTGGAAACCCGGGCCGGTCAATGCGTGCTGACCGCTCCCACCTCGGCCCTGTTTGCCGGCATCCACACCGGCGACAAAATTCCCCTGGGCAAGAACCTGCGCTTTTTTGGCGATGGCTTCCAGATAGCCAAACGCATCGGCGGCCAGCGGTACTGGCGGGTGCCGGTCATGGATGGCGAATTTCTCTGTGAAGAAACCACCGGCATGGTACCTGCCATCGGGGGCGGTAATTTTCTCATTCTGGCTGAGTCACAACCCCAGGCACTCACCGCCTGTGAAGCAGCCATCGATGCCATGAAACGAATACCCAATGTCATCATGCCGTTTCCCGGCGGCGTGGTTCGTTCCGGCTCCAAAGTGGGTTCCCGCTACAAGGCACTGAATGCCTCCACCAACGATGCCTTTTGTCCCACCCTCAAGGGTCAGACCCGCACCGAACTCTCGCCCGAGGTCGAGTCAGTCATGGAGATCGTGATCGATGGCCTGACCGATGCCGACATTCGCCTGGCGATGCGGGTCGGTATCGAAGCCGTCTGCCAGCAGGGCGCGGCCCACGGTATCCGTCGCATCAGTGCCGGCAACTACGGCGGCAAACTGGGACCTTTCCTTTTTCATCTGCAAGAGATCATGGCATGAGTGCGTTGACTTTTACCCTGCAAATGCAACTCCGGCAACGGCTGGACGTATCGCCCCTGACACCGGACCGCCTGCAAGGGCTGAGTCGGGCGCAGATAGCCGGGTTGCCCCTGCAATACGGCAATCGCACCCTGACCGTAGCCGATGCCTTTTTGATCGAAGGCGAAGACACAGGCCATATTTTGTTCAGCAAGGCCCAGACCAAACTGGACTACATCGGTCGTGGCATGACCTGTGGCCGGATTCAGGTGGAAGGTGATGCGGGCAGTTACCTGGCAATGCAGATGCGGGGCGGACTGATCACCGTCAGTGGTCACGTCGATGCGTATGCCGCCTGTGAATTGAAAAACGGAACAGTACTCATCGATGGCAGTGCCGGTGATTTTCTGGGGGCGGCCCTGCCCGGCAATAAAAAAGGCATGGCAGGCGGGATCGTGCTGGTCAAGGGCGATGCCGGTGATCGGGTCGGCGATCATCAACGCCGGGGTCTCATCCTGATCGAGGGTCGGGCCGGGGCTTACCTGGGTTCACGCATGACCGCAGGCACCATTGCCGTGCTGGGTCAGGTCGGTAACAACCCCGGTTACGCCATGGCGCGTGGCACCCTGCTGCTGGCGCACCCCCCCACGGCCCTGTTGCCCGGCTTCAGTGATTGTGGTCTCCATACCCTGGGTTTCATTCCGTTGTTACTCAAGAGTGTCAGTCACCTCGACACCCGTTTTGCCCACCTGTCGGATCACCTGAAGCGGGTACGCCGCCATGCCGGTGACCGCTGTAGTCTGGGCAAGGGCGAAATCCTCATCGCCCAGGCCTGAACCTCCGGTATCCCGCCATGCGCAACCTCATCCTGATCCGTCACGCCGAAGCAGTCATTGCGTCCAGAACCCTGCCGGATGTCCAGCGGCCCTTGTCTACACACGGTCAGGCCCAGGCCCGCCTGATGGGTGAGTGGCTGCGCTGCGCCGGATTAAAACCGGATCATATCGTTTGCAGCCATTCGGCCCGTACCACGGCAACCGCCCGCCTGTTGGCGCACAGTCTTGATCTGGACATTACGGCCATCACCGAAGATACCCGCATCTACCTGCAAAATTTTTCCGGCCTGCTGCCGCTCATCCACGCCTGGCCAGATGAGTACCGCAGGGTGTTTCTGATTGGCCATAATCCGGACATCAGTGCCTTGATGAGTGAATTGTCAGGCAAGGCACTCGGAGAACAACTACCCTGTACCGTCGCTTCCCTGCGCTTTGAATATGATTCGTGGGGCTGTGTCAGGGAGGGGGAGGGATTACTGGATTTTTGCCTCCACCCGGACAGCATTCCAGTGCCTGCGCCAGTTCAGGGTAAATGAACCGGTATCCCTGTGCCATGATCCGTTCCGGTATCACCTGCTGCCCGCCCAATACCAACCCGGCCCGTTCTCCCAGTAATCCTTTCAGCAGGAAGGCCGGTACCCTGAACACGGCGGGTCTGTGCAGTGAGGCCGCCAGTGTCCGGGTAAATTCGGCATTGGTAACCGGCGTGGGGGCTGTCAGGTTGTAGACACCCTCTGCGGCCGGGTTGTTGAGCAGGTACTCGATGATACCCACCTGATCGTCCCGGTGTATCCAGCTCATCCATTGTTTGCCCGAACCGATGGGCCCTCCCAATCCCAACCGGAATGGCCATAGCATGCGTCCGAGCATACCGCCGGAGCGATGCAACACCAGGCCAGTGCGTAACAGGCAAACCCGGGTGCCGACCGCACCGGCCATCCGGGCAGCCTGTTCCCAGTCGGCACATAATATCGCCCCGAAATCCCCTCCCACCGGGCTGTCCTCAGTGATCAACCCCTCTCCCGTATCGCCATAGTAACCAATCGCTGAACCACTGAGCAGCAAGCCCGGGGGCTGATCGGCCGCTTGTATCCGGGCTGCCAGTTGTTCGGTCAAGCCAACCCGACTGTCCCGCAGGGCCTGTTTGCGGGTATTTGTCCAGGCGGCATCGAGGATGGGAAGACCGGCCAGGTTGATGACCGCATCGAACGGAATGTCCGGCGACCATTGCGCCAGTGATCCCCAGGCCGTGATTTCCGGAGACAACCGCGTGGCCACCGTGTCGGGCTGACGGCTCAACACGGTCAACCCGTGCCCTTGGGCCAACAGGCGGGTGCAGAGGGCTTTACCGATGAAGCCGGTACCGCCGGTAATGAGTATGCGCATGGGACTGGAACCTCTTTTTAAAGGGAATGATTTTGGTGATGAAGCGGGCGAGCTGTCCGGGTGCAGGGAGTCATAACTCCCGGGTGGCACTGAAGTGAACTTCCGGCCAGCGTTCCTGGGCCAGTTGCAGGTTGACCCGGCTGGTTGCAAGGTATACCAGATGGCCGCTGCCGTCCTCGGCCAGGTTGTCGTGCAGTTTGCGCTTGAAGTCCTCAAACTTTTTTGCATCGTCGCAGGTCACCCAGCGGGCGGTAGTAACCCCTACATTGTCATAGACGCACTCGACATTGTATTCCGATTTGAGGCGAAAGGCCGTGACATCGAACTGCAGAATGCCGACCGCACCCAGAATCAGGTCGTTGTTTTTCAACGGACGAAACAGTTGGGTCGCACCCTCTTCAGTCAATTGCTGCAAGCCTTTGAGCAGGGCCTTGGCCCGGAGCGGGTCTTTCAGTATCACCCGGCGAAACAGTTCCGGGGCGAAATAGGGTACGCCTTCATATTTGAGGGTTTCGCCCTGGCTGAAGGTATCGCCCACCTGAATGGTGCCGTGGTTGTGCAGCCCGATGATGTCGCCCGGCCAGGCTTCTTCAACGTGGGTACGGCTGTCGGCCTGAAAGGTGATGGCATTGGCGATTTGCACGGTTTTGCCGGTACGGACGTGGTGCATTTTCATACCCTTGAGGTATTGACCGGAGCAAATCCTGAGAAAGGCGATACGGTCACGGTGAGCCGGATCCATGTTTGCCTGAATCTTGAACACGAAGCCCGAGAATTTTTCTTCCTCCGGATGAACTTCCCGTTCCCGCGCCTGACGGGTTTCCGGGGCCGGGGCGTAATCGGCAAAGGCATCGAGCAGTTCCAGCACGCCGAAGTTGTTGATGGCCGAACCAAAAAACACCGGCGTTTGCCGACCCGCCAGATAAGCCGGAAGATCGAAGGTATGGCTGGCTCCTTTCACCAGTTCGATATCCAGGCGCAATTCGTCGGCCTGATCGCCCAATACCGCATCCAGCCGGGGGTTGTCCAGCCCCTCGATGATCTCACTTTCCACGATCTTGTCGCCATGCGAAGGACTGAACAGCTGAATGGCATCCCGGTACAGGTGATACACCCCCTTGAAGCGTTTACCCATGCCGATGGGCCAGGTCATGGGGGCGCACTGGATCTTGAGTACCTCCTCGACTTCATCCAGCAGTTCTATGGGTTCGCGGCCCTCGCGGTCGAGCTTGTTGATGAAACTCAGGATGGGCGTGTCGCGCAGGCGACACACGTCCATCAGTTTGATGGTGCGTTCTTCCACGCCCTTGGCGCTGTCAATGACCATCAGGGCCGAATCGACGGCGGTCAGGGTGCGGTAGGTATCTTCGGAGAAATCTTCGTGGCCCGGTGTATCGAGCAGGTTGAAGATGCAGGCCTTGTGTTCGAACTGCATGACTGAGGTAGTGACTGAAATCCCCCGTTGTTTTTCCATTTCCATCCAGTCGGAGGTGGCATGACGGGCGGCCTTGCGCCCTTTGACCGAACCCGCCAACTGGATGGCCCCGCCGAACAACAGCAGTTTTTCGGTAAGTGTGGTCTTGCCGGCATCGGGATGGGAAATGATGGCAAATGTGCGTCGGCGGGTGAGTTCGGTCAGAAGTTCGGTCATGGATGCAGGTTTTCGATGATTTGGGGGCGCGTGCCCGGGGTTATTGGGGGGTCAGGGGCGTGAAGTTTATCGGATTGAACTCCTTTTTACACGACACAACCCCGATCAGGTGCCGATTCCGCAGCATCGAGGCCACGAATTGACCCAAACGGCGGGCTGGTCCTTCTCTTGTATCGGCTTGTACGGATAGCCAGAATCCCGCTGTGCGGCCAAATATCCGCTTTTATAATCTGGTATTTGACTGGGTATATTAAAGATCAAGCAATCCGGACAAGGGCATTAAAAAAATATTGCTGTAACCGGAACTGAGTCGCATCGCCAAGGTCTTTCAGGTGCGACTGTATAATCTTGAAGTCTCCTGAAAAGTTACCTTGTTTATGACAGTCAGCACTAATCCGAGTCAAACAATGCCAGGAGGAAAAAATGAAAAAAATGTCTGAAAAGCTCATTATTGGTCTGGTTTCTGCCTGTGCAGTAACACCAGTATGGGCAACCAATAGCGTGGTTCTGAAAGCAAACGACTTCGTGGGAATAAGTTTCTGGCTTATTTCAATGGCACTGATTGCAGCAACCACATTTTTCTTTCTTGAAACCCAGAAAGTCGAGGGTAAGTGGAAAACTTCCCTTGTGGTATCCGGACTGGTGACCCTGGTCGCTGCTGTCCATTACTTTTACATGCGGGAAGTCTGGATTCAGACCGGTGACACACCGACCGTATACCGTTATATCGACTGGCTCATTACGGTACCATTGTTGATGGTGGAGTTCTACCTGATCCTTGCGGCCATTACCAAAGTACCTGCTGGTGTGTTCTGGCGGCTCATGGCGGGAACCCTGGTAATGCTGGTTGGCGGCTATCTGGGTGAAGTCGGTCTGATCATGCACGGCATGGGTTTCCTGGTCGGTATGCTGGGATGGGCCTATATTCTCTATGAAATTTTCTACGGGGAAACCAGCCAGATCAGTGCAGCAGAGGCACCGGAATCCGTGCAAAAGGCTTATAACCTGATGCGGATGATCGTAACTTTTGGCTGGGCCATATACCCGGTCGGTTACTTCCTGGGTTATCTGGCCGGTATGCCACCGGAATCCAGCATGGAAGGTTTGAATGTCGCTTATAATCTGGCCGATGTCGTCAATAAAATCGCCTTCGGTGTGATTATATGGACGGCTGCCACGGCAGAATCCTATAAGTACGCATGACTGGATGCCTGATCGACATGGGGTGTTAAATCGCCCCATGTCCCCTTACCCGATAGGCGGTGGTTTATGAATGGCTTAAAAAGAAACGCAACCCCGGAATCTGGTTGCCCAAAAGAAATTGTCCTGAGAGACATCAACGCCATGATCGAGAAGGCGACCGGTTATATACCCGGGTCGCAGCGATTTCCCACAAGTATCATTTGTCAGGCTTCATTAAAACATTTAAGGGCGGGGGGAGGCAGAACCCGCTCGCTGCTCTGTTTTCAGGTGGGCGAGGCGTTGGGGCTGGATTACCTGCCATCCATCGCTCTGGGTGCCCCCGCAGAACTGCTCCATAAGGCCTCGCTGGTTCATGACGACATTCATGACAAATCCCGACCCGACGCGGCAAAC
>Ga0172376_10006367_pt1 | contig 12854 bp, 10 predicted proteins | sample Lak35m_FD_121114 | JGI IMG/M metagenome (GOLD analysis project Ga0172376, IMG submission 121114) | Freshwater microbial communities from Kabuno Bay, South-Kivu, Congo - kab_092012_35m | ecosystem: Environmental > Aquatic > Freshwater > Lake | place: Democratic Republic of the Congo: South-Kivu...
CTTCAGGCCTTGCAATTTCCTGATGGAAAAGGGCCTGATTTAATTGTGGATGATGGTGGAGATGCCACCTTTTTGCTTCATAAAGGATTAGAGGCTGAAAAAAATCCCAATTGTTTGTCACCAGTTCCTGATAATCAAGAGCTAAAAATTGTTTACCAATTAATTAAAGATTGCCTCAAAACAGATTCCCATTTCTTTTCTAAACTGACAGAGAGGGTAAAAGGGGTATCTGAAGAAACCACCACGGGGGTTAACCGTTTATACCAAATGTTAAGTGAATCAAAATTGCTTTTTCCAGCCATTAATGTCAACGACTCTGTTACAAAATCGAAATTTGACAACTTATATGGATGCCGAGAATCTTTGGCAGATGGCATCAAACAAGCCACCAATATGATGATTGCAGGAAAAGTGGCAATGGTGTGTGGATTCGGTGACGTTGGCAAAGGGTCCGCCAGGTCTTTAAGAGGATTTGGGGCAAGAGTGATTGTGTCAGAAATAGACCCTATTTGTGCTCTTCAAGCCGCGATGGAAGGCTTTGAGGTTAAACAGATAGAATCAGTTTTGAATGAAGTCGATATTTATGTCACCGCAACAGGCAATAAAGACATTATCACCATTGACCATATGAGACAGATGAAAAAAAATGTCTTAATTTGTAACATTGGGCATTTTGACAACGAAATTCAAGTAGAGGCATTGAAAGCAGAAAAAGACATCCATCATTCTCAAATTAAACCCCAAGTGGATGTGTACACCTTTAAAGACGGTCGTGCCATTACGCTTTTGGCGGAAGGAAGATTGGTTAATTTGGGTTGTGCATCCGGACATCCCTCTTTTGTCATGAGCCATTCTTTTACAAACCAAGTCTTGGCCCAAATCGATTTGTGGACCAATGCTTATCCTGTAGGCGTGTACCGTTTGTCTAAAGCCTTAGATGAAGAAGTCGCCAGATTACATTTGGACCATTTGGGTGTTGAGCTGACAACCTTAAGCAAAGAGCAAGCGGATTATATTCAAGTTTCTCAAAAGGGGCCTTTCAAACCAGAGCATTACCGGTACTAATGATGGCCGCTCAACCAACGATGTCGATTTCAGATTTAAAACGAACTAAAATTATTGCCACCTTGGGTCCTGCGTCTTTAGATCAAAAAAATGTGTCTTCAATGGTTAAGGCCGGTGTCGATTTATTCAGGTTTAATGCTTCCCATTACACAGATCCTGAAAAGCTAAAAACAGATATCCTGCAAGTGCGGCGTTGGATTAAACAATCTAAGCAACACGCGGCTTTGCTTTTGGATTTACAAGGTCCAAAAATTCGCGTAGGAAAATTTGGTAAAAAACATGTGATCTTAGAAGTAGGGCAATTATTCACCTTGACCACAAAGTCAGTGATGGGCGATGAACATCATGTCAGGGTCAGCTATTCAGATTTTGTGAAAGATGTCGCAGTGGGAGAATTTGTGTTCATTGATGACGGAAAGATCCAGTTACTCATTCAAGAGAAAAAAACAGACCATGTGGTCTGTAAAGTCACCAGAGGGGGAAAACTAAGCAATTTTAAGGGATTAAATTTGCCCACTACCCGTATTTCAATGTCGGCCCTAACCAAAAAAGACAAGCAAGACATTGCCATTATGCAAACAGGACTGGTGGAATATGTGGCCATGTCTTTTGTCTCAACTTCAGAAGACGTGACCCAACTAAGAACGTATTTGCAGCAATTGGGTATTAAAGGAACAAAAATTGCAGCTAAAATTGAGCGGCAAATGGCTGTAGACAATTTAGTTCCTATTGTAGATGCCTCAGATGCGGTAATGGTGGCAAGAGGAGACCTGGGGGTTGAAATTGGGGTAGAACAAGTTCCAAAAATTCAAAAAATGATTATCAGGGAATGTAACAAGCGCATTAAACCTGTGATTGTGGCAACCCAAATGCTTGAAAGCATGATTTCATCTGAAACAGCCACAAGAGCAGAGGTGTCTGATGTGGCAAACGCGGTCTACGACCATTGTGATGCCGTTATGCTGTCTGCAGAAACTGCCATGGGCATTAATCCTCCCAATGTGATTACGGTGATGAGGGATATTTGTGAAGCATCAGACCGCCACCTCAATGAAATTAAAAAAGAAAATGCAGTAATTTATAAACATATTTTTTCTGTGGCAAACAGGGCCACTTCCTTTTGTAAAGCCGCAGATCAAATTGCAGAAGAAAATAATGCAAAAGCCATTATGGTATTCACAAGTTCAGGGACCACGGCCATGATTGCGTCGAAATTGCATTCTATTTTCCCTATTATTGCCCCCACAGATGATGAATTTATTTGCAATCAAATGAGACTGTTTAGAGGTGTGATTCCTTTGCTACTGCCAAAAAAGTTTGAAGATATTCACCGATGGACAGAAATGATTACCGTTGCTGTTAAACAATCTGAAAAAATAGCCCTTATCCAAAAAGGAGATACCGTGGTGGTCACAGCCGGTATTCCAATTGGACAATCCAACGGAATCAATTCAATTCGTATTATCACAGTTTAAACTACAAGGAGTTTTTTATGGAAAAACGTATTCATAATTTTAGTGCAGGGCCTGCGGTACTTCCTTTGGCAGTCCTTAAAAAAGCGCAAGAGGAATTTTTAAATTTTAATGGTCTTGGCATGTCTATTATTGAAATGAGCCATAGAACCAAACCTTTTGAAACAGTGCTATTCAAAACAGAAGAAAAAATGAGGGCTTTACTTTCTATTCCAGAAAATTACGCCATTTTGTTTTTACAAGGAGGGGCCAGCTTACAATTTTCAATGGTGCCCATGAATTTGGCCCATTCAGAACAATCAATTGACATCGTGAATACAGGCGTTTGGTCTCAAAAAGCCATAAAAGAAGCAAAAAAAGTGGCAAAAGTTAGAATTCTTGCAAGCAGTGAACAGGAACAATTTACCCATATTCCCAATCTTTTAGACACTCAACCAGACCCCCATGCTGCATATGTTCACATCACAACCAATAACACCATTTATGGGACACAATATCAGCAATATCCTCATACCGGGGCCATCCCATTGGTGGCAGACATGTCTTCAGATATTTTTTCAAAACCTTTTGATATTAATCAATTCGGCCTTATTTATGCAGGTGCCCAAAAAAATATAGGGCCATCTGGTGTGACGGTTGTCATCATAAGAAAAGACTTGGCAGAACGTGCAAATGCAGCAACCTTACCCTCTATGCTGCTATATAAAAACCATATTGAAAACACGTCTTTATACAATACCCCTAACACATTCGGAATTTATATGATCAGTTTGGTCATGGATTGGATAGAACAACAAGGCGGACTTTCTGCCATCCAAACCCTCAATCAAAAAAAAGCAGCGTGTATTTATGACATCATAGACAGCGGCTCTTTTTACACGTCTCCTGTTAAAAAAGAACACCGCTCTTTAATGAATATTGTCTTTAGAATTAAACAAAATAATGAAGAGTTAGAAGCAAAATTTCTTGCAGAAGCAAAAGCCCATGGATTCGAAGGCTTAAAAGGCCACCGTTTGGTTGGCGGGTTAAGAGCCTCTACATACAATGCCTTGCCCTTAGAAAGCGCCATCGCTTTGGCAGGGTTTATGAAAGACTTTGAAAAAAAATATAGCTGATGCAACCAGGGGGCGCAGCCCGCTAAAATCATGAAATGATTTTAGCGTGTTGTGCGGGCTTTAGCCCGCACAACACCTGGCCTTTTCGGCCAGGGGCTGCGCCCCCTTTGTTTCACAAATTCTTTTGATAGACATCTAAGGTAAAACTTTTTAATATTTGAAGCGTTTTTTGAAGGGTGATAGGTGGGAAATTAAAAAATAGAGAAAGAAATGTTTTTTTAAAGGGTGTAGATCATTATTTTGAATTTTTAAAAAAGGAAGGACAGTCATGAATAGCACACGTTTTGAGCTTTTGATGGATGCGGGTAATGGGGCGCAGAAAGCGGGAGACATTTTAGTGACATCTCTTGCAAAAGCAGGTCAGTACGTTTTTATTGAGCCGATTATTCCAGCTGAAATTAGTCCTCCGAAGCGTACCCCGCATTCGATGTCAGGGGTGGTGATTCGGTTATCGGGTCAAGAGATTACAAATATTGGGGATTATTCTGAGTTGATGTTAGTAGAGCACGAGATTTTATTAGAGCGTCGTTTAATGGACAAAGAGTATGCGGAAAGGGCCCTGGTTTTAATAGACATGGGGGATGAGCAGAGGGCACCGGAAGCGTATGAATCGGTGATTTCTTTGGCGAGATCGAAGGGGTTGGAAGTTTGTCCGTTTCGGATGGATGAAGAAGTTCAAGGGATTATGAAAACCTTGAATGGGAATGGCAAGAATATGTTTTATTTGGGGATGTTAACGGCGTTTTATCATGCGGACAAAGAGGATGTTGAAAAAGCGGTTCGTCAAACTTTCAAAAAGTTACCTTTGGACAAATTGGAAAAAAATTTAATTATTTTTAAAAAAGGGCATGATTTAATTAAGGATTTGCCTGTCAAACCTGTGTTTATTTCTGGTCAAAAGAGAGTTGGAGAGCATGTTTTATTAGATGGCAATACGGCGTTGGCGTTGGGGATGATAGATGCGGGGATTCGTTTTTTTTCTGGTTATCCCATTACCCCTGCTTCCAGTATCATGCATACCTTGGCCAAGATTTTTCCTTCTTACGGGGGTATTTTGCATCAAGCTGAGGATGAGATTTCTGCGATAGGGGCCTCTATTGGTGCTTATTATGGGGGAACGCCAGCGGTGACAGCCACATCGGGTCCGGGCTTGTCTTTAAAGCAGGAGTTTATTGGTTTTGCATCTGTGGCTGAGATTCCCATTATCATTGTGGATGTGCAAAGGGGAGGTCCTTCGACAGGATTACCGACGCGAACGGAGCAATCGGATTTATTGTCAGCCATTTTTGGGACACACGGGGATAGTACAAAGATTGTGTTAAGTGTATCGGATGTAGAGGACTGTTTTTATGCGCCGCATCTTGCCAGGTATTTAACGGAAACGTGTAAGGTTCCTGTGTTCATCATGAGTGATTACATGACATCTGTGAGTTACAAAATTTTTGAGAAGCTTAAAACAGAGCAATTGAAAGAGGTTTCTGACATTTCAGATAGAATTTTAGACCGATTTTTTTTAAAAAAATTAAAAGAGGTAAAAATGGTAAAGTCACAGCAGTCTCTTCCTGGAGAGCCTGGTTTAATGAGGCGTTTAACAGGGCTTAATACAGATGAAAACGGGTCTGTGATGTATACCTCTGCCAGTGCGGTGAGGTCTCATGAGGTCAGAAATGAGAAGCTGCATGAATTGAGGCGGTCTTTATTAAAGCCTGAATTATTTGGCCCTGCTGATTCAGATGTTTTGATAGTGGGCTGGGGGAGTACGAGGGGTGTGTTGAAGGAATCGATTGAATTGGCAGCAAAGAAAGGGATATCTGCATCGGGGATGCATTTGAAAATGGTGTATCCGTTGCCATTAAGTTTAAAAGAGGTTTTTTCAAAGTTTAAGAAAGTGATGACGATTGAAGTTGCGTATGGCGATGGGTTAAAGCCTGCGCCTTTGGCTTCTTTGTTGAGATTGGAAACCTTGGTGGAGGTTGAATCTGGGATTACCATTCCGAATGGCAGGCCCATAAAGCCTGTTCAGGTGATAGAAAAACTAATGGCATTAAAGGGGGTTATGGCATGACAACACCTGTATTAAGTATGAAAGATTACAAAGCTGCAGACCCCCGGTGGTGTACGGGATGTGGGGACTATACCATTTTGGTTGGTTTGAGAAAGTTTATGGTCAATCATCAGTTGGATCCTTCTCATGTGGTGAATATTTCAGGGATTGGGTGTTCGGGAAGAATTCCGCATTACATGAATACTTACGGGTTACACAGTATTCATGGCAGGGCGGTTCCTTTGGCGTTAGGGTTGGCATTAACCCGTCCGGATTTAAAAATTTTAATTCATTCGGGCGACGGGGACTCGATGAGTATAGGTGGAAATCATTTATTGCATGGGATTCACAAGAATTTTAATTGTGTGTATGTGATGTTTGACAACCAGATTTATGGCTTAACCAAAAACCAAACGTCTCCGACAACCCGAAAGGGATTGCCTACCCAGTCCCAGCCTGAGGGGTCCTGGATGTCTCCTTTGAATCCGGTTAAGTTTGCCTTGGGGATAGGGGCCAGTTTTGTTGCAACAACAGCGGAGTGGATGGGACAGCATTTGGTTGACACCTTAGAGAAAGCGTATTTACATCCGGGCTTTTCTTTTGTTCATGTGGCGCAGCGTTGTCCGAAGTTCAACCCTTCAGCGTGGCAATACCAGCAATCTGATTGGGTGACGTTTATGACGCATGAGTCAGGAATAGATGCTGACCATAAATCAGCAGCAGATGCATCTGTTTTGGTCCATGATCCTAAAAATTTTGAAGAAGCGATGCAGTTCAGTGATCAGGTTCCTCATATTTTCGGGTTATTTTATCAAGAAGAAAAGCCACAATATGACCGTTTAATTCAAGAAAAAAAAGTACAGCAAAAAGACCCTGCGGGGTTATTAGATGCTTATGTCATTTGACATTTCTCCTGCGGAGTATGAGATTTTGAAGTCTCATTATCCGGAAGTGGTTTTAATTGATGTGAGAGAAGAGGACGAATATGAGGCTCACGCCATACAGGGGTCTATATTGAAGCCTTTAGGAGAGTTGGATGCATGGTCTTCGCAATTGGATAAAAGCAAGCATTATGTGGTGCATTGTCGATCGGGGGTTCGTAGTTTAACAGCCGTGACAGCCTTGCTGTCTAAAGGGTTTAACAAGGTTCAAAATTTAACAGGCGGTATCTTGGCCTGGGAGCGATATAAAGGAGAAAAATCATGATTAAAAAATCAAAAGTAACCGTGGTAGGTGCGGGTTTTGTGGGATCAACAGCAGCCCAGCGCATAGTGGAGAAGCAATTGGCGGATGTGGTTCTTGTGGATATTTCAGAGGGTTTGGCGAAAGGCAAAGCCTTAGACATGATGCAAGCGGCTGCGATAGAAGGCTATGATTCTAAGATTATAGGATCTGAACGTTATGAAGAGACAGCGCAATCGGATGTGGTGGTGATTACAGCCGGTGTTGCAAGAAAGCCTGGGATGTCCAGAGATGATTTATTGGCCATTAATTCTAAAATTGTGACAGAAGTGACAAATCAAATTGTGAAGTATTCTGAAAATGCGATTATCATTGTGGTGTCTAACCCCTTGGATGTGATGACGCAATTGGCGTATTCGGTATCAAAATTTTCTCCCAATAAGGTTTTTGGCATGGCAGGGGTATTGGATTCTGCGAGATATGCGTATTTTATTGCGGAAGCGTTAAATTGTTCTATTCAAGATGTCCGTGCGATGGTTTTAGGGGGTCATGGGGATACCATGGTGCCAGTCCCTGCTTTTTCAACGGTGAATGGGATTGGGATTGAAGCGTTGCTTTCGAAAGAGAAAATAGAAGAAATTAATGACAGAACAAGAAATGGTGGGGCTGAAATCGTGAAATATTTAAAAACAGGAAGTGCTTATTACGCGCCTTCAGCTTCAACGGTTGCAATGGTAGAAGCGGTGCTTTTGGATAGCCAGAGAATTTTGCCTGTTTGTGCGTATTTAAATGGTGAATATGGTGTGAAAGGGTTGTATTGTGGGGTGCCTGCGAGATTAGGAGCGACAGGGGTTAAAGAGATTGTTTCGCTTAACTTGTCAGACAAAGATTTACAAGCGCTTCAGGCTTCAGTGTCTGCGGTCAAAGAACTTGCGGGTAAATTAGGATAAGGTGAACTTAAAACAAGAGTTTTGTTTTTAAAAAAGTCATGGTGTTAAAAAGATACCGTTATTTCAAGCATGTTTTAAGACATTATTTTTATTTAATGAGTCAGCCTGCAAAAAAGAAATTATGGGCCATCTTTTTAGGGTTAGTGCTTTTAACAATGTTGGAAACCGTGGGAATAGGGTTAATTGTTCCTTTCATATCCATGTTATTGGGCCCAAAGGGGGGCAATCATTCTCAATTTTTCATGGTGCTTTCTGTGTTTTTTCCTCATATTCCCAAGGCTTGGGAAATGTATTTATTGGGTAGTATTTTTGTGGGGGTTTTTATTTTAAAGAACACATTTTCATTTTTTTTAAATGCCTATATTAATATTTTTTCTTATACAGAAAGTCAGCAGTTGAGAACGCGGTTATTCCATTTTTTTTTAACGATGTCTTATGAACATTTTTTGAAAAAAGACAGGGCAAGTCGGGTTCAATTGGCGGTAGAGGGGACAGGGCTATATGCCCATTCGCTGATGTCTTTGCTAAGGATTTTTTCAGAAGTTTTTGTATTAGGGATTTTATTTGTGATTGTGTCTGTGAAATATCCTCAAGTATTGGGGCTTTTTATGGCCATGATGTTGGGTCCCTTTTTTGTTTTTTATTTTTTTACAAAAGGGAAAGTTCAAAAATTAGGAGAAATGGGATATCGGGCTCATCAAAAGTTAATCAAGCAAGTTCAAGAAGGGTTAGAAGGCATTAAAGACATCCAGTTATTTGGGGTGAATCAAAAATTTTTTAATCACTTTGATGGCCATGCGAAAGAGCATGCCAAGGCAGAGTATTTGTATCATATCACCAGTTACTTGCCCCGATTTTTTTTAGAGTTAGGCCTTATTTTTGTGGTGGTCATTTATTGTTTGGTGACCATGTTTGTTCAGAAAGACACATCGGTGTTGCTGATTACCTTAACATTAATGGGAATATTGGGCTTAAGGGGGTTGCCTTCCATGATGTTGATTATGAATGCCTTGTCTGGGGTTAAAAGGGCCATGCCTTATGTTGAGCAGTTATACCAAGAGTTACAGTTACACAAAGGGTTTACCCCGCTTTCTGAGGCCAAAGACGTGTTTTCTGAGTTAAAAGTAGATGCTCTTTGTTTCCATTATGGGTCTTCTCAAGATATTTTAAAAAATCTTCATTTTACAATTAAGGCAAAAGAATATGTGGGCATTATAGGGACTTCGGGTTCTGGAAAATCAACCTTGGTAGACATACTGGTTGGTTTTTTAACGCCCAGTGCTGGTCAGGTTTTATACAACGGTGTCAATTTAAAGGTTCAAGATTGGCGATCTTATATTGCGTATATTTCACAAACGCCTTTTTTATTAGATGGGACCATTGAAGAAAATATTGCCTTGGGCCAAGATCAGATTAACACGCTTCAAATAGAAATGGCTTTAAAAAAAGCACAATTGTGGCATTTTGTTCAGGGCTTGGCCAAAAAAGAGAAAACAAACATAGGAGACAAGGGTCTGTATTTATCTGGAGGGCAGCGTCAGCGTGTTGCGATTGCAAGGGCTTTATATTTTGACCGGCCCATCTTAATTTTTGATGAAGCCACCAGCGCTTTGGATCTTGAGACAGAGCGAGACTTAATTCGTGAAATTTCTGCATTAAAAGGGGATAGAACCTTAATTTCAGTGGCGCATCGTCATGCCACGCTTGAAAAGTGTGACCGTATTTTACATTTGGAAGAGGGCAGGTTGATTGCAGAATATCGAAGTGTTCAAGAGATTCCTAAAGCCATGGCGAAAAAGGGCCATGAACCAGAACAGCCGTGACGGTTATAGGGTTGGTACCAGCAAGGGGTGGTTCAAAAGGGATTCCTTTTAAAAATAAACAAAAGGTTCAAGGGATTCCGTTAATTGCCTATACCTTAAGAGAGGCCCAAAAATGCAAGGAGGTCACAGAAATCTGGGTGTCTTCAGATGATGAAGAGATTTTACAAATTGCAAACCAAGAAGGGGTTAATGCCTTAAGAAGGCCTTTAGAGTATGCCAACGACATGTCTTTGGCATCGGAAGTGGTGGACCATTTTATTCAAGAGAGAAAACCCCAGTTATCGGATTACATTTTATATTTACAACCTACTTCTCCATTGAGAACAGCGGTTCATATGTCACAAGCCTTGTCTTTAATAAAGACAAAAGGGGGAAGTGGTGTCATCAGTGTTAAAAAAGACCCAAGACCTATTTTTTCCGCTTTTCAGCTAACCACCGAAGGGCTGCTTAGCCCGGTATTTGGGCCTCATTTACGAGATTTAAGGCGTCAGGACATGCCTGATATTTTTTATCCGAATGGGGCTATTTATTTATTTACTGTGGAGGTTTTTTTAAAAGAAAAGGCTTTTCCAAAGGAAAATATTTGGCCCTTTTTAATGGATGAAAAGTCTAGTTTGGATATAGATACGCCGGAAGATCTTTTACATTTTCAGACCTTAATTTCACGTGATATGATCCGATAATGCCAACAAGACTGATTGCAAGATTAGATGTCAAACCCCCTTTTGTTGTAAAACCTGTTTATTTTGAAGGGCTTCGCAAGGTAGGAGACCCGGCGGTATTGGCCGATGACTATTATAAGCAAGGGGCGGACGAAATTTTTTACATTGATATTGTGGCAAGCTTATATAGGCGCCCTATTTTATTTGATCAGGTAGAAAAAGTGGCCTCCAAGTTATTTATTCCTTTTGCGGTGGGTGGGGGCATTAAAAGTATGGAAGACATTAGCCGGTTGTTACATAGTGGGGCAGATAAAGTGATTTTAAATACACATGTGCTTCAAGAAGATGCCAGTTTAATTAATAAAGCGGCAGAAAAATTTGGTTCACAAGCGGTGACGGTGCATATTCAGGCAAAAAAGACAGACAATGACTGGGTTTGTGTTTCAGATTGTGCACGTATTCCTAGTCAAAAGCGGGTATTAAAATGGGCTCAAGAAGTAGCCCAAAGAGGGGCTGGGGAGATTTTATTAAGTTCAGTGGATTATGATGGTACCCGAAAGGGATTTGATCAGAGATTAATTGAACAGGTGGTTCCCGAAATAAACATTCCTATGGTGATAGGGAGTGGGGCTGGTAGCTTATCAGATGTGGCTTCCTTGGTTCATCATACAAAGCCTTCTGGGGTTGCAATCGCTTCTTTTCTTCATAAAAAACTAGGGACTATTCAGCAGATGAGGCAAAAGATTTTTTCATGAACGCAACGCCTTTGCTTAGATTGCCGACGGTGGGTATTGTGTCTACAGGGGAATCTGGAAATTTATACAATCTCAAAAAGGTTTTTGGTTTTCTAGATTGTCCGATAAAACTGATAGAGACAGCAGAAGATTTAAAAGGAATTCATGGATTGGTATTGCCAGGTGTAGGGGCTTTTTCTCATGCCATGCATTCTTTAGAGAGCAGAGGGCTTAGGGATTGTGTAAAAGAAGCGATTTCGGTATTGCCCACCTTGGGTATTTGTTTGGGCATGCATTTACTTGCAAGTCTTGGGGAAGAAGGAAGATCGACTCAAGGATTTGACCAAATTCCAGGTCAAATAAAAAAAATGAATTGTCTTGTGTTGCCTCATTTGGGTTTTGCCTCTATTCGTTTACAAAAGTCTTCATCTTTACTTTTTAATCATGTTAGCAAAGAAGATACCTTTTATTTCATGCATTCTTATGAGTTTGTTTCTGATCATCATATTTCATCCTACGCTGATTATAACGGCTATCCTTTTGTTGCAAGTATAGAAAAAGACAATGTTTTTGGGGTTCAGTTTCATCCAGAAAAAAGCAGAGAATCAGGCATTAAACTCATCAAAAACTTCATAAGGATTATGGGATGAAGACAGGAATGTATGGCCTACCTTTAGAGGTGCTTTTTTGTAAAAGCTGCACCTTAAATAACCAAAGACCTTCTTCAACTGTGGAATTTAGGAATAAACCAGACGCTGTAAAACGCACTGTGGGGTTCAATGAAAAAGGCATTTGTGAGGCATGTGCTTTTTCAGAAAAGAAAAAAGACATTGATTGGGCAAATAGGGCGCTTGAGCTAAAGGCATTATGTGACAAATACAGGCGACATGATGGCCGTTTTGATGTGATTGTTCCGGGTAGCGGCGGAAAGGACAGTGTAAAAGCAGCGCATGTTTTAAAGTATCAGTATCAGATGCACCCTTTGTTGGTCACGTGGCCTCCCCAGCTTTATACCAAAAGAGGATTTCAAAATTTTCAAGCTTGGTTACAAGGTGGGTTTCCCAACTATACATATTGGCCTAATCAAAAATTACATGCATTGCTCACAAAATTGGCGTTTAAAAATTTGGTACATCCTTTTCAGCCATTTATTATTGGGCAAAAAAATTTGGCGCCCAAACTTTCTGTATTATTAGACATTCCTTTGGTTGTTTTTGGTGAAAATGAGGCGGAATATGGAAATCCTATTCAAGATAACCTCAGTCCAACCCGAGATGAAAAATATTATTCAGCCAGTATGCAACTAGAGGATATTTTTTTAGGAGGAATGTCCGCAAAGCAAATCATGCAAGATTACGGCCATGACCTTACAGACATGCATGCTTATTTACCAGAAACACCAGAAAAAATTCAGAAAGTAGGAACAAAAGTACATTATTTGGGATATTATCTTCCTTGGCATCCTCAAGAAACGTATTATTTTGCTGCAGAACAGACAGGTTTTTTACCCAATGATTTTCGAACAGAAGGGGGATATTCCAGATACTCGTCTATTGATGACAAAATTGATTGGTTACACTATTACACCGCGTACATTAAATTTGGAATAGGCCGTGCCACAAATGATTCTGCGCAAGAAATTAGAAATGGAGATATTACACGAGAAGAAGGCATTGCTTTGGTCAAGCGTTTTGATGGGGAGTTTCCATATCGATACATTGATGACTGTTTAAAGTATATGCAGATTTCAAGAGATGAATTTGATGAAGTGATTGAAAAAGCGAGACCTCCCCATCTTTGGAAAAAA
>Ga0172376_10006370_pt1 | contig 12846 bp, 1 predicted proteins | sample Lak35m_FD_121114 | JGI IMG/M metagenome (GOLD analysis project Ga0172376, IMG submission 121114) | Freshwater microbial communities from Kabuno Bay, South-Kivu, Congo - kab_092012_35m | ecosystem: Environmental > Aquatic > Freshwater > Lake | place: Democratic Republic of the Congo: South-Kivu...
GGCGTTGTCTTTCTGGCAAGCGATGAGTCCTCGTTCATGACGGGTGCCGAGCTTGTGATGGACGGTGGGTATACTGCTCGTTAACAATGTTTATCCGGTCTCTACTGCACCGGGATCGGGCTCTGGGCACTATTCATTGAGGGATTGATCCTATGACAACGATATGGCGGGCGCATTTAGTACCACCTGGCTGGAGGCGTACTATTTTTTATCGGTCGTCGATGGTTTTTATCACTTTGCTTTTACTGTCAGGCTTCGCGCGGGCCAACCCACAATTATCATCGGACCAGGGTGGACAAAGCGGGGCTGCTAAGCAGGCTCGACCGCAAGCGGATGCTATCGGCGAGCAAAGCAAAGTAGCGACACGAGGGAACTTGCCACTGGCAAACCAAATCAACGATCAGGCGCAGGGATTTGTCAATCGCGCCAACGACTTGATAAAGCAGCGCGCAATCGTTGACGCAGAGATTGATATCGGCATTAGAACTTTAACAATCGCCTGCCAAGCAAAGCCAAGCTTAGGTGACAGCAGTGGAGTTCACCATCAAGTTTTCAACCCCTCTCAAGGCGCTACAAATTGGTTAAACACTTTAAACCTTCAGCTATCAAGTCTTGCTAGCTTGAGGAATCAAATAGCAGCCGAAACGAAAGACCGTTGTACGACGTCTTTAAGGGCACCTGGGCTTAGAAACGAACGCTGCATTGTTTTGGAGATGAGCGAGCAGTGGGCAATACAAACCGAGCAATTCATCAAATCGCAACAAAGCACGCACCTGAGTGATGAGAAGCTTTTGTCTCAAGTAAAACAACTAGAGTCAAATAGCTGCCTTACAAAGAACAAGCCACAGGACATCGCCTCTCATATGAGCCAGGTCCATAGGCTACTAAACAACAAAGCACTTGAGTTAATCGCTGGCTCGATTCAGAACTTAACTTCGATCGTTAGCACTCCCCCGGAAGCGCTGCCAATCAAATCCAATTAATTGGTTCAGGCTTTCGGGTTTATGAGCAAAGTGCTTAAAAAGGTGTCACAATAAGTTGACATGCGGTGATGCCTGCGATCTAAACCAATTACTCCTCCAGGTTGCGCGTGTAGGGTCGAATTGAACGCAGGCATTTTGGAGAAGTCGTTGAACCGTATTACCGAAGACCCAGCCAGGCGCATCAGGGGCCCTATTGGTATCGACGAGCTTAGGCTGTTGATGCGCGCCCGCTTAGCCGCCGAAAAGCCTCCTGTCAGTGAACAGCAGGCCCGACCCATAGGAATTAACCCAACGATTCTTTTGGTCAGCCTTGGATGCCTGCTTGCCGATGTTCTTGAGGCTCGCGAAGCGAAGCGCTCGATTGCACCATCTCAAGCAGACTTGACGTCGCCTGCAGACGCCAATAATGCCGAATCTAAGATCGATAGCGATTCGAATTCCGTCGGCGAGGAGCTCGTAGACCGCCGGCTCGAGGGCAACCGGGCAGATGTATTGCCTCAAGAACTGGTGGTTTTAGCAAGCGCGCAGGGTTTAGCGCCTGAGAAGCTTCAGATCCAAAACGCTGAGGAACCAACACTCGAGCAAGCGCTTGAAGCGCTTCGTTCACGGTTAAATCAGGCCTTTGCTGAACTGGGCACACAGCCCCCAAGCCAAGCATCAACAGCAACGCCAACGCTACTAAGCTGGAAGACCGATGACTGGTCCTCCTTGGGTGCCGCGGGCGCAGCCCCTCTTGGCGCTGCTGCCGGAGGCGGTGGCGGCGGAGGTGGCGGACCGGTCATTAACGTTGCACCAACAGCCGCCGGTACGGTCGTCAAGGGTTATCTCAAAGGAGCGGTGGTTTGGCGTGATTCAAACAATAACGGTCGTTTTGACTGGGTTGATTCAAATAACAATAATCGGGTTGATCCAGGCGAAGTCACAGGCGATCATGTTGCTGTCACGGACGAGCAGGGTAAGTTCGCACAACTTGGTGGCGTTGGTGCGATCAGAGTTTTTGGGGGTGTTGATCTCTATGGTACTGGCCTTGACTTTAAGGGCGTGTTGTCTGCGCCTGAGTCGGCAACGGTTATCACTTCCATCACAACACTTATCGAAGCCCTCCGCCAACCCGGTGAAGGGGTGGCCATCGCCGCCGAACGAGTTAGGTCGTTGCTGGCTATTGGTAAGGAATCAAGCGCAGCCGATCTGATAAGCCTCGACCCGATCGATGTTGCCTTGGCGGGTGGCGCAGATAGTGCGGCCGCCTTAAAACTTTATGCCCTGTCGGCAGCCATATCGAATCTTCTTCTGGGAGCGACTGCTGCAGCGAAGCAAGCCCATCTTAAGACTGGCAAGCCAATTAGCGATGTTGAGGCAGCAAACCTTGTCGTTCAAGCCACAGCGAAAGCTTTAACCGGACTCTCGAAGGCTGACTTTGCCGATGTGAAGCTTGTTGAATCCATCATCTTCGAACTTGACGCCAAGCTTCAAGCGCAAGGTATCAGCCTCGCGCTCGTGAGCGATGTAAGTTCCTTAAGTCAGGCAATTGCGAGCATTAACTCGGTATTCACATCGCTGGTCAACACCGCATCAAGTGCGCGTAATGCCTTGATCGCATTGGCCCAGACTGAGTACCTAGTACAAAACGACCTCACCAAAGCCATTGAGGCAACACCCTCCACGGCATTTGACTCAAGTCGTTTTAGTGGCACTGCCCTACAGAGCAGACTTGAGCAGATCAGTGATGTGGTTGGGACGATCAATGCTCCAAGCCCGGGACAACGCTCAGCGCCTGGCCGGCCCTTTTTAAGTGTTGATAGCAGCCTCTCGCCCGAGGCGCCGCAGGAAATCCTGGATGAAAAGCGGCTTGCAGCAAGCGATCAAGCCTTCAGCGTCAAGCTTGGTAACGCTAATGCTCAGCCTGGCGATACGCTTCGTATTTATATCAACAACATAGAGGTCGGCGCAAAGGTCTTGCAGGCAAGCGACATCGATGCGGGCCTAGCCAATGTCAACGTGCCATCGGCACGCTTTGCAGGCATTAGCGAGAGTACCGTGCTGAGGATGACGGCAAGCGTCGATACAGCCGGTGGGGTGCAAGGCTTGGTTTCACGAGCTTTGCAAGTTCTTGTCGACACCGGCGTCATGGCACCACGGCTTGAACTTGCAAGCCTTGATTCCGGGCTAGGTGGCGATGGCATTACGAATTTTCCACCCACGATAAGAATCAGTGGGCTTGAGCCACGGGCTACGCTCAGTTTAGAGCTAAGTCGAGACGGCGTCGTTTTGGGTTCATCAACATCGCTCAGCTCGGGCATCGACTTTTCAAGCAGCCTAAGCAATTTGCTACAAAATTTGGCACCTGGATCTAGTCTTTCAGACGGGCGCTACAGGATTATTGCTCAGCAAACTGACAAGGTCGGTCATGTGTCAGAAGCGGCGCTACTTGACATCACACTCGATCGCATCCCGCCAAAGCTAAGCATCGAACGTGAGTCAGTCACCCTCAATAAGGCAAGTCAGGGTAAGGTCACAATCGGTTTTGAAAGTGCCGACGCTGATCAATTCAAGGCAAGCCTGCTCGAGCAGCCCAATAATTCGGCACTTGGGATTCGTATCGAACAAGGGCAGGTCTTTGCCGACCTCAGTTCGCTAAAGGACGGTCGCTACACGCTACGACTGGAGGCTTTTGATCGCGCTGGCAACAGCAGCTTTGCCGACCTCATCGTCACACTGGACCAAACGGCGCCAGTGCTCGGTTTTATAGGTTTAAGCGAAGGTCAGGTCTTTGCCCCTTTTCAAAGTGATAGCCCTTTGCGCTTCACAGCAAGCGTCGATGGACTTGCCGAAGGCAGCGTCCTTGCACTGGAACTTATCGCTATCGGAAGTGGCAAGCTTGCGCTGAGTCGCGAGGCTACGGTGCTTGACCGAGGCATTGTTAGCATCTTCAACAACGATCAACTGCTCAGCCTTAGTTCGGGTGCGTACCGGATCAAGACGAGACTTGTCGATCCCGTCGGCAATACAGCAGTGGTTGAGAGCCCAAGTTTTCAGCTTGACCTTGCAAGACTTGAAGGCAGTCTGGAACCACTTGGACAGAGTGCGCTATCGGCAGCCAAAGCGCAGGGCTTCAGTCAGCCTTTTAGTGCTAGCAGTCTTGCCATCAACGCGCAGGCCTTTGTGGTGAAAGTTAGCGATGGCCTTGAGCAACGCGTGCTCACGCTTGCGACTGAACTGGGTCCTAACGGTGGTCGAGTCACCGGTGACCTGAGCCCACTTGCTGATGGCGTCTATCGATTGGACTTGGTGCTCACTGACGGTAAGGGCAAAGCGATTCAGAGCAGTCAGAGTCTTCGCATTGATCGCGTTGCGCCGCAACTAAGCCTCACCACTATCGCAGGTGACGACATCATCAATGCCACTGAAGCGGATGGGTCTGTGAGTCTTTCAGGTGAAGCCATTGGAGTTGAAGACGGCCAGCCAGTTACATTAAGCATAACAGGAGCAAACCTTAAGTCGCCCATTGTGCTCAGTGCAAGCGCTGGTGGTGAAAAGTACATCGCAAACCTCTCACCTGCCCTCATCAACGCCATGGGTAGCGGCAGCTACACCGTGACAGTGACAGCGCGTGATGCAGCGGGCAACGAGGCGGCAAGCCTTCGCAAGGACTTTGGGATTGCGATCAACACTACCCCAACCGCGGGCAAGGTTCAAGACGGCTACATCAGTGGAGCAACCGTTTTTGCCGACTTAGACGCAGACGGTGTGCTTGACCCGGGCGAAGTCAGCACGAGCTCTGATGCCTTGGGCAACTTCAGACTCACGGTATCTGCAGGTCAAATCGTAGCCCTTGGCGGCATAGATATTTCCACCAAACTGCCCTTAACCAGCGTATTGAAGGCGCCGGCTGGCGCAACTGTCGTGACGCCGCTGACCACGCTCGTGGCAACCCTAGCCGAAGCTGGTCTACCCGTGGCGCAGGCGCAGACCCAAGTGCTACAAAAACTAGGCTTACCGAGCACACTTAGCCTGAGTCAATTTGATCCGCTTGAGGCCGTTGCCAGATCGGGCGCAAGCGACACCGACAAGCTCACGGCGCTCTCGGTGTATAAGGCCTCGGCGCTGGTTGCTAACGTGCTGTCCCAAACAGCGGCTGCGTTGAGTAGCGCATCAAGCACTGTGTCTAGCCAACAAGCAGCGAGCGCAGCCGCCGCGTCGATTGGGAATTTGATCACTGGAAGCGCGACGGCCATTGATTTGAGTCAAAGCAACACGCTCAAAGCAGTTTTGCTAGGCGCTGCCACAACAACCGGCACGACTACGAGCATCGAAAAGCTCGCCGATTCGATCAGCAGCGTGATGGCCTTGACCAACGCTGCAGTCAGCAAGGTACCACTGAGCACTAGTGATCCACTTGGCGCCCTACAAAGCGTGGTTAAAGCACAAGTGGTTGCACAAGGCGAGGCGGCAACCGCACTTGCAGCTGCGGTCACCTCAGGTCAATCCGAAAGCCTGACGAGTGCTTACTCGGCGACAACGATTGCGAGCAAGCTTTCTGAAGCACCGGTGGGCTCCATCGCTGAAGGGCTAGACCTTCCTCGCAGCCCCGTCACGACACCCACCGATGGAGGCAGCAGTGGCGGTGGCGGTGGTAGCAGTGGCAGTGGCAGTGGCGGTGGCGGTGGCGGCGGTGGTGGTGGTGGTGGCGGTGGCGGTGGCGGTGGCGGTGGTGGCGGTGTTTCACTCAACCCACAATTAAGCCCACCGGTTGATTCGGGTCAGCCTGGCGATGGGATCACGGCAAACACCGACTGGTCAGTGAGCGGCGTGGGATCGAATTGGGAGTACAGCCTTGATAGCGGGCGCAGCTGGCGTACTGGTTCAGGCTCTGGATTTACGACCTCAGCAGGCTATTACTTGCCCGGACAAGTGCAGATCCGGGCCATCGACGCGGCCGGAAACAAGACAACGCCGGTCAGTTACGGGGAAAGCCTGCAAATCGACGCTGGCGGTGGTTCAGCGCCTGTTGTTTTGTCGGTTCAAGCGCCAGGCGATGCGGTCTACAACAAAGGACAAGTCCTAAGCTTTGTCGTCATTACCTCCGAGCCCGTGGTCGTACAGGGTATACCCAGCCTGAGCGTAGGATTAGAAAGCGGTTCGAAAACCGCGAGCTATGCAGGCGGAAGCGGCACCACCGCGCTGCAATTCAATTACACCGTGGGTTTTGGTGATTTAGCCACCAACGGAATCACGCTTTCCGGATCGCTTGCAGCCGCGGTCAAAGATGCTGCGGGCAACGCGTTGGGAGCACTGGATAATGTCGGCGATCTGCGGGGTATCAAGATCAACGGCGCAGTGGTTGGCTCAGCAGTCGATGGCTATTTGATCAACACCGTGATTTTCGCTGATGCTGATGGCGATAACACCATCGATCCGGGAGAAGCTGTTGGCGGCTCGATTGGACCCGGTGTGTTTTCAATCCCTGGCGGCTCGGGACGGCTTGTCATGCGTGGGGGTGAAGACATCTCGACTGGTCAAGCGTTTGAGGTGCAGTACGAGGCACCTCAAGGCTTTGAAGTCATCAACCCGGTCACCACCTTAATTGCCCAGTTTCAAGATCTCGCCTCACCGAAGCAGCGTGGCGCAAGCGATGCGGCTCAATTACTCATTGCGGCGGGCCTCTTCGGTAATGTTTCTGCAACACCAACCGCTGAAAGCCTCAGCGCCTACGATGCATTCGCACAGGCCGCTGCAACCCAAACAGCAGACGTTAATCAAAAACTTGCCGCCATTGCTTACCAAAAAAACGCGGCGATGTTGGCCACACTGGCTGCATCAGGCGGCAAGGTTCTAAGCGGCCTTGCAAATGCCTCTGGCGCACAAAAGGCTGTAACGGATACAAGCGTTGCAATCATGCAGGCTGCTGCAGATCAACTGGCAGGCCAAAACAACGCTTCACCATCCCTAAGCCATATGCTTGCGAGCACCGTATCAATCAAGCAGGTGCTTGTCGATGCAAGCGCTGACTTGGGCCTTAGTCTGAGCCAGACCCAAAGAGATAGCCTTGATAAGGTCGCAGAGGTATTGGTGGCCGCTAACGGTCTGATCGCTGCCGTCGAGACCACAACCATCAATGCTTCGGCAGGTACGGCCCAGGCACTGAGTGATGCTGCCGTGAGCGCACTTCGAGGGATTGTTGCAGTTCAACAAGTTGTTCAAAGCACTGCGACCGACACGCTACAGGCTTATTTACTCGACCCGAGCAATACGGCAGCCGTCGACTTATTGCTTGCTTCAAGTGGCGTTCAGGGAAGCCTCGGCAATCTTGCTGCGAACACCATTGTGGGTCCTATCCTGCCCTCGCGCTTTAAGGTTGCCGTTGCAAGTAGTGAAACACCCACCACCCGCTTCGAGTCGCTCGAGGTCTTTGAAGGGACTGCAAGCGGTGCAGACCAGTCAGTGAGCTTTACGATCACTCGCGAGGGCGGTCTCGATGGCACAGTCGTTATCCAATACACCGTTAGCGGTTCTGCAACACTAAGCGCTGCTCGGTTTGTGGGCTTAAGTGGCAGCACACTTCCGGCAGGACAAATTAAGTTTGGGCCGGGTGAAACCGAAAAAACAATCCAGATAAGTTTTGTGAACGACTCGGTGGATCAAACCAACGAGCTTATTGTTTTTAAAATCACCGATGTCTACGGCAATAGCCAGTTTGCTCGCAGCGATGGCAGCTTACTCGAGTATGGCGAAGCGCGGGTACTGTTGCGCGACGACGACCCAAACACACCGCTCATCGTTGGTCCGACCGCTGACAATAGTTCGACGCCCGCCATTGAAGCGGCAAACAAACTAACCCTACTTGCGCAGACACCAACAAGCCTGCCCGCGCTCAAGGTTGATTACTTTGATCCCACGGCAACCCTCCAGGCAAGTATTCGTGCTAGCGGTGCCGTGCTCAATGCGCCCGGCATTTTGCAGCCGGATGGGGCGGGTCAGTGGCGAATTGTGACAACGACCCCTTCAGGCCTTAGCCCCGATCTCAACCTTGATCAACTCAACAGCGCGCTTGCAAGGCTTTCGCAAGCACTGGCACTCGAAGCATCGCCCTCAGCAAACCCAAGCGCTGCGGGAAGTCTCACGCTAAGTGTGTCGGCAAGCGCACGCGCAGTTGTGGGCAGTTATCAACTCGATCTCGATATTCGCCACCCACCGACCCTCACCATTCCACAAGCCTTTCAAGCCGTTACGGCGAAGACTGCATCGACACTATTGCCGACGAACGGATCAAGCCCGTTTAGCCTTAGCGATACCGACAGCAGCAACCTAAGCGTTAACATCGAAAGCGATCAAGGTGCACTTACGCTTGGCAGCGCTGCAGAGGTCTTCACTGCAAAAACCTCTAATGGCCTTTCGCTTAGCGGAAGCGCTTCAGCCATTACTGCAGCACTTGGAACGATACAGTTCTCAGCGAATGCGGGGATTTCCTCAGCCGCGCTCAGGATTACCGTTAGTGACGCCGATCCCTTTACGGATGCCGATGGAATCGCTAACAACCTTGACTGGAGCAAATCGTTTTCGATTCCGGTACAAACAAGCGCGCCTACGTTAGCGCTTCCTGATTCGGTTCAGGTGTTACTTGGGGGAAATGTCAGGCTCAAAGGCATCCGCGTTGGTGATCTTGATTCGGACCAACTGACACTTCAACTAAGCCCCAATATTGGACAAATTCAAGCGCCACCTCCTAGCACTGGTGTGTCGATAACTCGGTCATCGCTGGGTCTGCAATTGCAGGGGAGTCCCAGTGCACTGCAAGTTGCTTTGGACTCAGGACTCATCTATTTTTCGCCAGAGGACGGTGCCGTATCGCCTTTGATCAACCTAGTAGTCACCGATAGCGATAACAACAGTTATAGCCAAACCCTTGCAATTACTCTGCTTGACAATGCGCCACCATTAGCCGGCGGTGATATCGACATTGCAACGGTCAGCGACTCCGGTATCGAGAGTACATCGATTCCTGAGGATGCCCCGTCCACCCGAATCAGGATCACGCCCGAGCAGCTGTCGAATCCGGACGGTCCAACGCCCGAGTCCATTCGAATTCTTGGCGTGGAGGGCGCAAGTCTGCTCGATCCTAGTGGGGGAAAACTTAGTCTCGGCGCCCAGGGCAGCTTGCTTGCACTGATTAATGGTTCGGCAGACCTGCTGCTGAGCCCTGAAAGCAATCGGACAACACCGATCAAGCTTCGTTATGTGGTGGTCGATCCACAGGTAAGCAGCATTGAGTCTGAGCCTTCTGAGGCGAGCCTTTTAGTCAACGCGATCAACGATGCACCGACAGTTCAAATAAATGATACGGTACTTGCTTATCGCGAGGGTGATGCAAGCCTTCAAATCCTTCGTGAATTAACCCTTACTGATGTTGATTCGGGGACCTTGCAAAAGGCTGAAGTGACCATCAGTAGCGGTTTTGTGGTGGGCTCAGATGTCCTTAGCTTTAGCCCTAACAGCGCAACTTTCGGCAATATAGAAGCAAGCTTTAATCAGGCCACAGCACGGCTAACACTTACCTCGCAAGGCGCAACCGCAAGCCTTGCACAGTTTGAGGCTGCATTGCGCGCCGTGAGTTTTAGTAATGCAAGCGATGCACTTGCTAGCGGTAACCGGACGATAAGCGTGACGGTCACAGACGATAACGGCCTTGCGAGTGCTGCGATCGGTAACCGAATGCTTGAAGTTGCTGGCGTCAATGATCCCCCGGTCATCAATGGACTCATGGGTCGGCAGAGCTTTCAAGAATCAAGCAATTCTGCGAAGGAAACCGCTCAGTTATTAGCAAGCGGTCTAAGCCTCAGCGACCCAGACGGAAGCGGCCAGATGATACAGGCTGCAACTGTTCGCATCGTCGGTGGCTTGAGACCCGCCGCGGACGTGCTTGCTGTTGGATCAACGATCGATAACATTTCGGCAAGTTATGACCAATCCCGAGGCATCTTATCGCTCACTGGCTTAGATACATTATCGAATTATCAAGCGAAACTTAGAACGCTAACTTATAAGAATACATCTGCCTCACCTGATACGCGCGAACGAAGCATCTCGATTTCCATTAGCGATACTTCATCGGGCGAAGGCTCCCAACTCATCGCTCTAACGATTAACAGCTTCGATGATCCGCCCTCCGTGGATCTGAATGGACTTTCGATTCCTGGAAAAAACTCAGGGATTCAGACGGTTCAGAATCAAGCCGTTAGACTAGCTCCGCTGGCAGGCTTAAGCGATCCCGACGCTGGTCCGGGTCGTACCGCCACAGGCGTTGAACTTGGCAATGGTCTGTCGCTAAATGTCGCAATAACATCGCCCCAAGAAGGTGATCGCTTGATGCTCAGTGAAGCATCACTTGGTGCGCTTTTAGCAAGCAAACTGTCGTTTGTCGCGCAGGCCTATGGTGCATCAGGATCGAACTCAAGCTTGACTAATCCTGTGAGTTATCAATCTTGGGCGAGCCTCCCAAGTGATGCAAAGCTTTTGGCTCTTGAGTTGAGTGTGCCTGCGACCATTACAAACGACACACCGCGATTTAGTGCCACCATTCAAAGCCTTCAAAGCATTCTTCAAGGTCTTGAATTTATATCGTCTGGAAGTGTTGGAACGCGTACGATTTCGGTTAATTTCTCAAGCGCTGTCGGAAAAAATGACCAAGCTGAAGTTCTAATCAATCTTGAAACACAGCCCTTTGCAACGGTTGCATCGGGTACCTTAACGCTTAGAGGCGACCCACAAAAGCCCGAGTTCATTGCGGACTTAGTTTCATCAGTACTCGCTACTGAGAGCGGTCGACTTCGTGTCTCAGGCTCGCTTCTTGGCGCGCAATCTATCGATGCCAGTTGGGTGAGCCAGGGGGTGTCAGGGTTTCTCGTTGGCACGGCAGACGGGAACCTTATCCAGGGCGGTCCCGGTAACGACACCATTATCGGCGGCGGTGGCGCAGACACGCTTGAGGGCGGCAGTGGCAGCAATTTATTTCGCCTGTCGCTCGCGCAAATTCTTTCGAGTGCTTCGATTCGTGCCAATGACGAGCTCCAACAAGGATCAAGCCAGAAGATTTATAGCGACACCATTGAAATTCAAGGTAGTGGCGGAACCATTGATTCAAGCGTTTGGGCCAAAGTTAGCGGTATCGAAGCCATCACGATCGTATCAAGTGATGCCTTTACGCTACAAGGCAGTACTGCCAGTGACCTCTTGCGAGGAGGTGCTGGCAATGATCGCCTTGAGGGACTTGGCGGTGCCGATACCGTCTTTGGTGGCGACGGCCAGGATCGATTTGTTTTTCGCAACATTTCTGACATCAACGCAGGTGACAGCAAAGATGTTATAGCGGATTTGCAGTTTGGCGAGCGTATTGAACTACCTGCAAACATCGCTTGGGATCCCAGCGACCCGGGAGGTTCAGGAAAGGCCTGGTACAGCAGAGTCAATGGTGGAACGCTCTACGTTCAGAGCAGTGATGGTGTCCGGGAAATTGGCATACTTAATGGTGATCGATTCAGCTTTTCAGCCGGCACTGAGCCAGGTGTGAATGGCCTTGTCCTACTCGCTTCAGTGCCTGCACCAGGTGCTCCGGTGTTGCAGGCTTCCTCGGCTTCTGGCCTGAGCGCAGAAGACGGCATAACGGCACGCTCTCGGCCTACCTTTGATGTAAGCCTACCCTCAAGTGTAACGGCAGGCTCGCGGCTGGAATTGCTTGCCCAATTACAGGGGACCACTCCAACGGCTGAGCCCTCCACGGTGGCTTCACGCTTAATCACGAGCGAGGTGATTGCTTCGCTAGCGGCTGGCGCAAGCCTTAGTCTTCAAGTGGGAAGCACTGTGCCTGGGATCACATTAAGTGGTCTGACCTCAGGCGGTCTGGGTGATGGCGAGTATCGCTTTAAGGCAAAGATTGTGAGCACGGCAGGAAGTGTAGAAAGCGCCTTTGCCGCCCAAACTCTCACGATCGATACCATCACGCCTGCCAGCCCAGCCATTGCGAGTGCGATTGACAATGAAGGGGTAAGCGCCACGCTTGCTGGCGGTGCGGCAACGGATGATCCAACACCGACCCTTTCGGTCACGGCTGAGCCCGGCAGTCGCGCTTTTTTCTTTATCAATGGTGTTGAACAAGCAGGCTTCAATGACGTACCTAATAATGGAACGTTATCGCTCACAACACCAAGCCTTGCTACAGGCAATTATCAGTTCCAAGTAAGGACCACGGATAAGGCGGGTAATCAAAGTGCGTTATCGTCAATTTTTGCGCTTGATGTGCAGCGCGAACCTCCTAAAGCGCCTATCATTGAGCGGGTACTCGACGATCAAGGACGGATTCAAGGAACCATCGCCTCAGGTGCGATAACCGACGACCCAACGCCTAGCTTTCTGGTTAGCGCCCAGTCAGGGCAGACCCTAAGCCTTCTCAGAGCCTCAGACAATAGTGTCATCGGCAGTTTTAGCCCTGGATCAGGAGCGAATGCCTCAAGCTACAGTTTCACGCCGAGCACAGCACTCAGCGAAGGCGCCTACGAGGTAAAGGTAAGGGCAAGCAATGCGGCAGGCGATAGTGAGTCGGCAGCATTTCGATTCAGCCTTGACACGAGCCCCCCACCAACGCCCTTAGGTCTTGGCTTAGTCAGCGATACAGGACTTAGCAACAGCGATCGCATCACCTCGATCAGTGCTATCAGCATCAGTAACCAGGAAGTCGGTGCAAGCTTAGAGTTTAGTAGCGATAACGGCCAAACCTGGTCGAATTTATCGCTCGCCAACGAAGGCACCAATAGCATCAGGATCAGGCAGGTTGATGCGGCCGGCAACACGTCTGCAGCCTCGCAGGCGTTAA
>Ga0172376_10006372_pt1 | contig 12844 bp, 6 predicted proteins | sample Lak35m_FD_121114 | JGI IMG/M metagenome (GOLD analysis project Ga0172376, IMG submission 121114) | Freshwater microbial communities from Kabuno Bay, South-Kivu, Congo - kab_092012_35m | ecosystem: Environmental > Aquatic > Freshwater > Lake | place: Democratic Republic of the Congo: South-Kivu...
ATCTTTTCAACAAAAGCGTCACGCCGCCTTTTGACATTCAGGCTGGCGACGCCAATGAGGAACTGCGCCTGAAGTACCGCTATCTGGATCTGCGCAGGCCCGAGTTGCAGCAGGTCTTCATCATGCGTCACACGATGAACCAGGTCATGCGGAAAAGCCTTTCCGATCAGGGCTTTCTGGAATTCGAAACGCCGATTCTGGGGCGGTCGACGCCCGAAGGCGCTCGCGACTTCCTCGTGCCGAGCCGGCTGCACAAGGGGCATTTCTATGCCCTGCCGCAATCGCCGCAGCTTTACAAGCAGATCCTGATGATGTCGGGCATGGACCGCTATTTCCAGATTGCCCGCTGCTTCCGCGACGAGGACCTGCGAGCCAACCGGCAGCCCGAGTTCACACAGCTGGACGTGGAAATGTCGTTCGTGCAGGACGAGGACATCATGACGGCCATGGAGCCGCTGGTGGCCAACCTGGCCCAGGAATTCACAGGCTCGGCCCCGACACTGCCGCTGCCCCGCGTCGACTACAAGGACGCCATGGAACGCTATGGCGTGGACCGGCCCGACCTGCGTTTCGGTGTGGCGATTCATGATCTGGCCGATTTTGCACCGAGGTCGACCTTTCAGGTGATCCAGATCGCCGTGAAGAACGGCGACCGGGTTCGCGGTCTTTGTGCGCCGGGTGCCGGTGCGAAATACAGCCGGAAGGATCTGGACGGTCTGACGGCCTATGTCGCCGAGTTCGGCGCCAAGGGCCTGATCTGGCTGAAAGTCGAGGACGAAGGCTTCGCGGGGCCGACGGCCAAGTTCTTCCCGGCCGAAGTTCAGGCCGAGATGAAAGAGCGTTTCGGCGCGAAGACCGGCGACATGATTTTCGCCGTGGCCGGGCCCGAAGGCGTGACCCACCAGGCCCTTTCGAACCTGCGGATTCGTCTGGGTGCCGAGCTGGAACTTTATGACCCGAAGAGCTTTCACTATTCGTGGGTCGTACGGTTCCCGCTTTTGCACTGGGATGCCGAAGAGAAGCGGTATGTGGCCGAACACCACCCCTTTACGATGCCGCTGCCGGAAGATTTGCCGCTTTTGGAAACCGATCCTTCGAAAGTTCGTGCCCAGGCCTATGATCTGGTCATCAACGGCGAGGAATGTGGCGGCGGCACGATCCGGTGCCATGATCCGGCGATTCAGGCCCGTATTTTCGAATTGCTGGGGCTTTCGCCCGAGCAGGCGCAGGAGAAATTCGGATTCCTGCTTTCGGCATTGTCCTTCGGCGCGCCGCCGCATGGCGGCATCGCCCTGGGGGTGGACCGGCTCGTGATGCTCTTCGCCGGATTGACGAACATTCGCGATTGCATTGCGTTCCCGAAGACGGCGCGCGGTTACGACCTGATGACCGGCGCACCAGGTGAAGTGGAACTGAAGCAGTTGCGGGAACTTTACGTGCGGGTCGTGGATTGACATCCCAAGTTACGGGGTGTGGCCTTGCAGCGGCGCACCCCGGATGTTTCGAATAGCCAAACGGTCAGGAGTCTACGAAATGAAACGTGGTTCACGTCGCCAGCTTCTGATCGCCGGATTCGGTGCCTGTCTCGTTTCGGCTCCGAGTCTGAAGGCCGACATCCTGTCGCCCGGTTCGAAACGCGTCTCGCACAAGATGAAATTCGAAAACATCAAGGAATACGAGAAGAACTACAAGTTTTTCTTCTTGCCTCTGACTCGTGATGAAGGCCTGGAATGGCTGAAGGCCCAGGAGGAATTCGGCAAGTCGGGCGTCATTTCGGTCAGCGGCATCAACCCGGTGGCTGTGGCGGTTACGAAGGGCTTTTTCCTGGTCGCGGTGCCACGGTCGATGCTGGATCCGGACGGGGGAGTTTCGATCGAAAAGTTGCGGCAACCGCCTGCCGGAATTCTCAAGTCGGAGCGGCTCGTCGGCCAGATTCGTGCCGTCGACGTGTCGGACGAGGACGAATTCTGGACGATCTACCACGTAAAGATCGTCGATGGCAAATTGCAGACAGGCCTGATCCGTCACGACGAACCGAAACGGCGGGATCAGGTGAAATCCAACTCGTTCGGCTCCGGCGGCCTGGCTTTGATTTCGGCCATCACCGCGGCCGGGGCAATATGGTCCCGGTTCGTGGTCCGTTCGGAGGCTTGATCTTTTGTTCGCCGATTCGGGGCTCGGTCGAACGCTTACGCTCGTCGTTTTGACATGGACGATCGAATCCGCCGTGATGCGGATAGCCCTGGGCGACCGTTTCGGGCGAAACTCACTGATCGACCTGTTCTGGATCAACCTCCTCACCAATCCCGCAGCCAACTATGCCTATGGCGAACTCGGCTGGAACTGGTGGCTGGTGGAATCGCTGGTGACGATCACGGAAGCCTGGCCGATCGCACGAAGCTTAAGGGTTTCGATCGGGCGAGGGTTCGTAATGAGCCTGCTGGCGAACGGTGTCACGGCTGCGGTAGGCCGGGGCGTCGAAGTCCTCACTTCCTGAAAACGATAGCGGGTTGCCGGTTATCGCAACCCGCCATCGATCGAATCGAATTTCCGGGGGCCTCTGTTCGAAGCCCCCGGTGAGTTGATTTCATTTCGTCCCCACGCCGATCGGGGCTGAACCGTCTTTCACCTGCCGCAGCCGTTCACGGTATTTGTCCGCCAGCTTTGTCTGGCGACTTAGAGGCGTGATCAGCTTGCCGTCGATGACGATCAGTTCGACAGGCGTCGTCGCCTGCAGGATCGAACCTCGGCTGACGACGAGATTGGCCTTTTTGCCGGGCTTGATCGAGCCAAGTTCGTCAGCGAAACCCAGGATTTCCGCCGGGTAGAGCGTCACGCTCTTGATGGCTTCCTCTTCCGGAAGGCCGAAAGCGACAGCCGTACCGGCTTCGAAGGGCACATTGCGTGCGGCCGTGGCCTGATCAGGCCCGGCACTTCCCGAGCGGATAGCGAATTTGACCCCGGCGGCATGGAGCTTGGCCGCGTTGGCGTAAGGGGCATCATAGGGATCGTAGTTTTCCCGGGGGAGTTGCAGGCTGCCACCGATGAGAACCGGCACTCCGGCTTCCTTGATCTCTTTGGCGAGTTTCCAGGCTTCGCGGCCGCCACTGATGACGGCCTTGAGCTTGAGGGCCTTGGCCAGGGCCAGAGCGTCGAGGATTTCGCCCCGATGGTCAGCTTCGAAGATCACGGGCTTTTCGCCCCGGGCGTACGGGAGCAGGGCTTCCATGCGCGGGTCGCTGTCGATGGCTTCGGCTTTGCCTTCGGCAGCGGCTTTGCGAGCGGCGTCGTATCGCATTGCCATGCGGAATTGATCGCCGATCTCTTCGAGCCGTTGGCGGCGCCTGCTGGTGGCCTGAGACCGTTCGCCTTCATTCGCGGAAGGCTGGGCAGGAGGATCGTCGGCCGTGGCATCGTGGCGATGATCATGCACGGCACCGTCCGTGGCCTCGCAGCCGCAGAAGGCGTTGGTCTGGTGAGCCAGGCCGAATTCTTCGTTATCCCGGGACCGAATATAGGTCGGGATCTGCACGTTGAGAGCCACGCGATCGAGCACGACCATTTCGGTCGGAATCCAGCCGTGCAGGTTCACGACGGAGCTCTGGCCCGAAATGCCGTTGCCGGAGGGCTGGGCCACAACGGTCAAAACGCCGTTGGCACGGGTGACGGGGATCAGCTCGCTATCGGGGTGGATCGCGGTCGATGTCGTCAGTTCCGGCTGGAACGTGGCCGAATCGCTGAAATCCTGGGTTTCACGGATGCTGCCGATTTCGATCAGGCCGACCTGGCTGCCGGAGTCGATCAGGCCAGGCCAGAGGTCATAGCCTTTCAGGTCGACGATCTCGGCCCCTTCGGGAATCGCAGTCTCTTTGCCGCCGACGGCCACGATCTTGTCGTTCTGGACGATGACCACGCCCTCAGCAATCGCAGGGCCATCGACCGGGTGGACTTTCGCCCCGACGAAGGCCCGCAGCTTGCGGTTGTCGAGTTCGTCCTTGAATTTCGTGGCGGTTGGGGCGGGTTTGGCTTCGGAGCGTGCGAGGGCACCCAGAACCTTCGGCCGCACAGCCTCTTCGACCGACTTGCCGAGTGCGAATTCGACTTCGCCGTTGACGAGCGACATCCGGCATTTGCTGAACGTATCGAGCGGGTGAGCGTCGAAAATGGCCAGATCCGCATCCTTGCCGACTTCGATCGAACCCATGCGATGGGCAAGACCGAGTTCACGCGCCGGATTGAGCGTGACGAAAGCCAGGGCGGCCTCGTCATTCATGCCGCCGTATTTGATCGATTTGGCGGCTTCCAGGTTGAGGTGGCGGACCAGTTCGGGGTCGTCGCTCTTGATGACCGAACTGACACCCGCTTCGGTCATCAGGGCGGCGTTGGATGGAATCGCGTCGAAGGCTTCGACCTTGTATGCCCACCAGTCGGAAAATGTCGAAGCACTGGCACCATGAGCCGCGATTTCCGGCGCGACCTTGTAGCCTTCCAGAACGTGCTGCAGCGACTGCACTTTCACGCCGTGGCGTTCGGCCGTTCGCAGGAGCATCAGAATCTCGTCGGCCCGGTAGCAGTGGCTGTGGATCTTGATGTCGCCGGCCACGATCCGGGAAAGGGCTTCGAGCCGCAAATCACGGCGCGGGGCAGGGCCCGCGGCTTCGCCCTTCTGGTCACGGAGGGCTTCCCAACGCTTGCGAGCCTCTGCATAGGCCGCACCCTGGCGGAAGGCTCGTTCAATGGTCGCTTCCACACCCATGCGGGTATTGGGGAAACGGCCTGTGGACCGCTTCACGTTTTCGCCGAGGGCGAATTTCACGCCCTGCGGCCTCTGAGCATCCTTCAGGACCATGTCACGACCGGCGCGGCCCGGCAGGAGCTTGACGATCACGTCCTGGCCCCCGATCGTGTTGGCCGAGCCGTGCAGTAGTCGTGCGGCTGTTGTCCCGCCCGCGAGTGCGTGATAAATCGTTGGGTCCTCGCCGTCAACCACGTCCGCCACGCGAACTTCCGGCACGATCGAGAGAGTCGCCTCGTTCACTCCTCCGGAAATCGCCATGTGCGAGTGGGTGTCGATCATGCCCGGCATCACGAACATGCCCTTGGCATCGATCTCCATCACGCCTTCCGGGCGGGTCAAATCGGTGCCGATCGCGGCGATTTTGCCGTCCTTGACGAGGATCGAGGCATCCTTAAGCGTCCCCTTGCCGCTGACGGTGATGACCGTCGCGCCCCGGATCAACACGTTACCGCCAGTTCGGAACGGAACTTTCCGGTCCGCATCGAGTTCGGTCAGAACATCGACGAATACCACCGCCTCTTTGGCAGGTTCGGCGGCTTTGCCGTCCTTCTTTTCCGGCTCGGCTTTTTTGGTTGCGTCCTGGGCTGGCCCTTCTTTTTTGGCTTCGTCCTTCTTGGGTTCGGCAGCGGCCACCGCCACCTCAGGCTGATCCTTCGGGGCGTCCTTCTTCCCGGTTTCTGGACTTTTCGCTTCGGCCTTTTCCGCGGATCCGGGTTCGGACTTTTCCTCCGATTTCCTCGCTTCCGTATCCGCCTTGGCGACTTCGGAAGGACGACCCTGGCGGCCCTGACCCGGACGGCCTGGCGGGGTGCTTTCTTTCGGCAGAATCGTCGGCGGGTCGAAATCGAACAGGATGCCGTCCGCGGCGACGAGACGCACCTTGGTTTTCTCGTCCGTCATCGGGCCCGTCAGGGCGACGAGATGGCCGTATTTTCCGGCTTCAAGCGTGCCGAGCCGGTCACCGGCCCTGGCCATGGCGGCACCACCCGCTGCAAGGGCTGATGCCGCGGCGTTTTCCGGGAGGCCTTCCGCGATGACCTCGCGGAGTTTTTCGGCGACTTGTTCCGGTCTCTGAAGGCCATCGGTCGAGAAGGCGAACTTGATTCCGGCCTTGTGCAGGGCCGCGGCGGTCGAAACGAACTCCTTCCAGATTTCCAGCTTTCGTTCGGTCACCCGCAACGGTTCGATCCGTTCGGTGGCCGGTTTTTTGGCGAATTCGGCCTTCGTCGGAACTTTCGGTTTGGCCGGATAATTCAGCCTGAGCACGACCGGAACGTTGCCGGCCTTGAGACGATCGATGACCTTGGCCGCCTCACGACCGCCGACGATCACGGGTTCGAAACCGAATTCGGCCGAAAGGTCAAGCGCCCGATGGATTTCGTCGCGGGTCTCGGCCTGCCACCAGACTGGCAGCTTGCCGTCGATCGCTTCCAGAATGGCTTCCATCGATGGGTCAACCGGCACGCGCGGGCCACCGTGGCGTCGGGCATGCTCCTGAAGCTGGCGATAGTGGTTCGCATCAGAAACCTGTTGCCGGAGGTGAGCGACGACACCCATCAGGGCCGAAGGATAACTTGGAAGAGACCGACTCTGGAAGCTGCGAACACGCTGGCCAAGCACAGTCGGGCTGTCGACGCCTGGCGGTGCCGGGTTCGGCTCGAACGGCGATCGCAGATTGACGTGCAGGCCGACGTGCGGAACGATCAGGATCTCACGACGCGGATATCCGGTCGTCGAAGCGAGCGTGCCCTTGCCCGTAAGGATAGCCCCGCCAGGGGCGACGATCTGGGACGTAAAGCCAAGTTTGCGGCGGCCTTCGGCTGTCGGATCAGCGAGATTGAGGCTGTCGGCGACTGCGAACTCAGGCGTGATGCCGATTCGGTCGTCCGGCGGAGTGAACGGCGATGCGAATTCGCCGAACGGGACATTTCGCCCCGAGCCGGTCCGCGATCGGGATCCGCCGGTGCCGAGACCTGTCAACGTGTAGGCATCGATCCAGCCGGGATAAACCGTCAGACCCTTGCCAGCGACGACGAAAGCATCGGGCGGGATCTTGATCTCATCGCTTATGCCCACCGCTTCGACGATTCCCTTACGGACGATGATCGTGCCGGTATCGATGACTTTATCGGCGGAAACGACGATTTTCGCTCCTTCGATCGCCAGCGCTGGCGGGCGAAAATCGGGCCGCCAGTCCGCGGCCCGGGCCTGATTGAAGCATGCGGCCAGGATCACCGGCAGTTTGTGCAGTAAGGATCGGAACGATCGATGCATGGTCAGCGGTCTCCGGATGCGTCGCTTCGGTCGGTTCGAGGCGGATTGACTCCGATCGTCGCACGATTCGGAGGGGTATCGTCTGGCCTTGAACATCGCTTGGCCATAAGATGCGTGGATCTGTCGCATGATACCCCCCACCCACGCGTTTTCGAACCTACCACCGTCACAACAGGTTGCCCAACCGTCATGAATATCCCAATTCGCTTCGGAAAACCGTGTCGACGTATCGCTGTCACCGCTTTGGGTCTGGCGATCGGGCTTGCTCTTTCGGACGGATCAAGGGCGGCCGGACCCGAATCCGGAATGCTCACCGGCTTCGAAATTGCGGAAGGCCGATCGAAAGTCCGTATCGAGGGTGCCTCAGGTGGGGAAGTCGAACGTGAGATTGCCGTCATCGACCCAAGCGGCCGGGGCTGGTCGGCGACACTGATCGAAAATCGCATCGAATTGAAACCGGGCGATCCGAAAGCCGCCGATTCCAAATCATCCGGACCCCGGTCCGCTGGAACGCTGAAATTGAAAACCGGTCAGGATTATGTCGTAAGCGTTCCGGCCGCGAAAGTCATTGACGAAAAGAAGAAGACGAGCGAACCCAGGCCTGTTCCCTCGTATCTCATCGTCGCCGATCCGGCCAATTCGACACGTTCGAATGCCGTGGCCCGATTGTTGGCCGGTTTCCCGCAAGCGGCGAAAGACACCAGGCATACGACGATCCGCACGAACTACCAGGGGGCGAACTTCACGCCGCCAGCGAGTCTTCAGGCCTGGGAAAGCCGGAAAACCGCCGTGCGAGAGCAATTGCTCGTCACCCAGGGGCTCTGGCCGATGTGGCCGAAAACGCCGCTCAATCCACAGGTTTACGGCATTATGGACCGGGGCGATTACACGATCGAAAAGGTCGCCCTCGAAACGTTTCCCGGATTTTATCTGAGCGGCAACGTCTATCGGCCCAAAATGGCCGAAGGCAAGCTGCCGGCGATTCTTTCGCCGCATGGCCATTACACCGACGGCCGCATGAATACCGACGTTCAGGCTCGCTGCATTCGGCTGGCCAAAATGGGATTTCTGGTGTTCATGTACGACATGGTCGGTTACAACGATTCGAAACCGTTCGGGCATACGTTCACTAACGAAACTCTGGATAAACTTGGGCTGAATCTCGTCGGGTTTCAGACGTTCAATTCCATTCGCGCGCTTGACTGGCTACAGAGTTTGCCTGAAGTCGACGCCACCCGTATCGGCTGCACGGGCGAATCGGGCGGCGGAACGCAAACGTTCTTCCTCTGTGCCATGGACGACCGCATCGCGGCCGCCGCGCCTATCGTGATGATCTCCGAGGGATTTCAGGGCGGTTGCACCTGCGAAAATGCCGCTGGCATGAGGCTGGCCACCGACAATGTCGAAATCGGTGCCGCGTTCGCCCCGAAGCCGCTGCGGCTTGTCGGCGCCACCGGCGACTGGACGGCGAATACGCTGACGGCCGTTTTGCCGAGACTTCGCGAAGTTTATGGGCTGTACGGACGCCCTGATCTGGTCACGGCCACGATCTTCAATTTCGAACACAATTACAATCGGGTTTCGCGAAATGCCGTTTATCCCTTCTTCGCGAAGTGGCTTCGGAACGTGCCGGATTCTGACGCCCTGCGCGAGCCGGAACTCGACTACGAATCGCCGGAAACCCTGATGGTGCTGACCGATTCGAAACCGTTCGAAGCCAAGCCGAAAACGCGCGAGGAGATCGAAAAGAAGTTGATCGAAATGCGATCCAAACAGATCGACGAATGGCTTTTTCTCGCTGCTCACAGCGGCCCTGAGCGCGAGGCCGCGAAGAGCGTTCTCAAGACGGCCCTCAAGGTTCGCACCGCGATCACCGAACCTTCCGCGAACGAACTGAGCGTCGAAACGCTCAAGGCAGACCTGTTCGTCGAAGGCGTTCAGATGCGCAAACTTCATGTCGGGCGAGCCGGCACCGGTGAGGCCGTGCCCGTCGTCGAGGCGATACCCGGCCGTGCCACGGGCGTGAGCGTCGTGATTGCCGCCGATGCCGGGATCGCGAGCATGATCGGGGCCGACGGTCAGCCGACTCCGCTGATCAAGGCCCTGCTTGCCAAGGGTACGACGGTTTACGCCTACGATCCGCTTTACGTCGGGGCATCGTTCGATCCGGCCACCGGACGCTCGCAGCGGCCCGAGACGGCCCATTTCGCCTGTTACAACAAGTCGCTGACTCAAGATCGTCTGCAGGATCTGGCGAATGTCGTGGCCCTGGCCAAAAGCCGGCCCGACTGCCGGACTGTCCATCTGGCAGGCTTAGGCGATTCTGCGGAGTTCGTGCTCTGGACAAGGCCTTCGCTGGCGGGAATCGGGCGGACGTACGTCGATATGGCTGGCGCGAGCGACCCGCTCGGCAAACAGTTTCTGGCCGGTTCGGCACAAGCGGGTGGGCTGATGGGAGCGGCCCAGGCGATCGCACCGGGCATCCTGAAAATCGAACGGACCGGCCCGAAAGGCGTTTCGGCTGAGACTCTCGGGAGAATTTACGAACTGGAAGGCGTGCCCGGGAATGTCTCTGTGACCGATGATTCGAAACCGGCTTTGAGCGGCGAAGCCGTCGCTGCCTGGCTCCTCGACTTGAAATGAACCTGCGGAGCACCGCAAGAATCATCATGAATACGTGCCGATTCGGCAAATCGATCTTTCGAAATCCGAATCGGCCGCTTTCGGCGTTTCTGTCGTCGATACTGATTTTCGCCGCCATCTCGTCCTCGTTCGGGGCGGATCGAAATCCCGCGGCTTTCGTCTTGAAATTCATCGACGAAGAAACCGGTCAGCCCGTTCCGCTGGTCGAAGCCCGCACCGTTCATGGCATGGTGCATGTTTCGGATAACGACGGTGTCACCGCCTGGACGGAACCGGATTTGACCGGTCAGGAAGTGCATCTGCTGGTGAAGTCGCACGGATATGAAATGAAGGCCGACGGATTCGGATATCGTGGTGGCCGTGTTCGGGTCAACCCAGGCGAAACAGTGACCTGGAAAATCGCCCGTCGCCAGATCGCTCGACGGCTGTTTCGAATCACCGGGGCCGGGCGGCTTGCGGAAAGTCAGGCGGCCGGACTTGTGCTTGGTGACGATCCCCGGGCAATGACTCGATCGAAAGTCGTCGGGCAGGACAGTGTCCAGATGACACCCTATCGCGGCGAATTGCACTGGCTTTGGGGAGACACGAGCCGGTTGTCGTATCCGCTCGGAAATTTCCATGTGCCATCGGCACGAACACCGATGCCAGGGGCGAATTCCTGGGACCCGGCGCGTGAAGTTCCATTGAAGTATTTCGAAGACCCGAAAACCAGCTTCGCGGCGGAAACATGCCGGATGACGGGCGAAGGGCCGACCTGGGTTAGCGCCCTGGCGACCGTTCGGGACGAACAGGATCGTGAGCGGCTGGTCTGCTGGTACGCCAAAATCAAACCGTCGATGGAGACTTATCGGCGGGGTGTCGCTGTCTGGAACGATGCAGCCGATCGATTCGAAACAGTCAAGGAATTCGGCCCGGAAACATTGGGCCCATCGGATGGTTCGCATGACATGAAACAACGCGTCGATGGTGTCGAATGGATTTACTTCGCCGACCCCTTTCCGTTCACGAGAGTTCGGGCGAACCTGGCGGATTACGCCGACCCGGCCGCTTATGAGCGTTGGACTTGCGAGGCACACGATTCCACGACGGCGAATCCGAAGATCGAGCGGGATTCGCGGGGGCATGCCGTGTTCCGATGGCGTCGCGGCGGCCAGGTGTTCGATCAGAATCGGCAGAAGGAACTGGTTTCGCAAGGTATGTTGAAGCCGGGAGATTGTCCGATCCGGTTTCGCACTTCGGACGGCAAGGAAATGCAGGTCAGCCGTGGAACAGTCGCCTGGAACGGATTTCGAAAGAAGTGGGTCATGATCTTTGGGCAAACCTTCGCGAAGGAATCGATGCTTGGCGAGATCTGGTATGCCGAGGCGGACGCCTTGACCGGTCCCTGGGAAAAGGCCATCAAGATCGTCACGCACGAAAAATACAGTTTCTACAATGTGACGCATCATCCGGAACTCGATTCGCCGGACGGGCGTATCATTCGGTTCGAAGGCACGTACACGATAACGTTTTCGGGGCTGGAGCAGGGCACGCCGCGTTACGATTACAACCAGATTCTCTATGAAATCGACCTCGCCGATCCGAGACTGCGGGAGGCTTCGAAATGAACTTCGGAATTCGGATCGCCTCAATTCGAATATCAGGAATAAGTCGGTAAGCCACGGATCGTTCGTTTTTCGTTCACCATTTGCAATGCACCGGGGGCGTCTTTCCAGAATTTGACCAGTTGCGACGTGGTGCAGCCCAGTACGAGTGCAGTCGTTTTCACGTCCCAGCCGCAGCCGGCGACGAAATCGAGAGATTCGGCCAGAAGGACCGAAAAATCTATGTGTTTCGGATTGACCATGATCTTGCCGGCCTTGCCGATGCGGGATTTCCATAATGGTGATGGCGGTTCGTCGATCGCGACGGGCCGGCGGACGTTGAGGGCCAGCTTCATGCGGAGGCGACGGAGAGCTTCTTCCCGATTTTCGCCCTGATACCGTTTCTCGTTGGCCTCGGCTCGAATTCCGGTTGGGCGGTGTTCGAAAATGACAGCCGTTTCGACCTTGTTCTTGTTCTGCCCGCCCGGGCCGCTGCGGCGTTCGAAGCGAATGTCGCACTGGGCTTCAAGGGCACCGTCCGTCAGTGACGCCAGAGATTCGCGGGGTTTCGGTCGGTTCGGATCCGGAGAGTTCATGATTCGGTCTCGAAATCGGGCGGTGCAGGCGAAACGTTCAAAAGAGCCTTGAGCCGATCGAGCGTGTCCGCATCCTCGGGCCGTTTGTCGTCGCGGATCCGGACGATTCGGGGAAACCGCACGGCGATGCCTGATTTGTGCCGGGGCGAGATCTGGATGGCTTCGAAGGCCAGTTCCATGACAATTTCGGGCTTCACTGCTCGCACAGGGCCGAAGCGGTCGGTCGTGTTGCGTTTGACGAAGGCATCGACACGTGCGATTTCGGCGTCCGTCAGACCCGAATAGGCTTTAGCGACGGTCACCAGCGAGCCGCCGGGGCTGTCCCAGACGGCGAAGGTGTAATCTGTGTAGAGGCTGGCACGGCGGCCACTTCCCCGTTGGGCCATGGTCAGAACGCAGTCCATGGTCAGCGGATCGACTTTCCATTTCCACCAGTCGCCGCGTTTGCGGCCGACCCGGTAAGCCGAGTGTTTGTGTTTGAGCATCAGCCCTTCGCAACGTCGGTCGCGGGAAGTCGCGCGTGCCGCCGTGAGTTCGGTCCAGGTGGCGAACGGCACTTCCGGCGAAATACGCAATCGCTCTTCCGCCGGATGCCGTTCGAGCAACTCCCGCAGCAATTCCCGGCGCTGCGAAAACGGCAGTTCGCGGATGTCTTCGCCACGATGTTCCAGCAGGTCATAGGCGACGAGGACGACCGGAATGTCCATGAGGATTTTCTTGCCCAGATTCTTGCGGCCGATTCGTTTCTGAAGCTGGGCGAAGGGCAGGGGGGCGTCGTCGGCGAAGCTCCATGGCAGCAGTTCGCCGTCGATCACGGTGCCGTCGGGCAGCGATGATGCCGGGTCGTGCAGATCGGGATAGCGTTCGGAGACGAGTTCTTCGCCACGGGTCCAGATGTGGGTCTCGCCACTGCGCCTGATGAGCTGGGCCCGGATACCGTCCCACTTCCA
>Ga0172376_10006373_pt1 | contig 12843 bp, 9 predicted proteins | sample Lak35m_FD_121114 | JGI IMG/M metagenome (GOLD analysis project Ga0172376, IMG submission 121114) | Freshwater microbial communities from Kabuno Bay, South-Kivu, Congo - kab_092012_35m | ecosystem: Environmental > Aquatic > Freshwater > Lake | place: Democratic Republic of the Congo: South-Kivu...
CCCGGTGAGGTTCACACGCTGGTGGTCGATTCGGCCGACGAAATGATCACGCTGTTTCACGTCAGCGGAGCACTGATCTATTTTGACGACAACAACCAGGCCTGCGGCTACGACGATGTCCACCGCAAGATCGAACTGTGCCGGAACGCTTATGCGGCCAGCGGGCTGGGAGCAGACTTCGTCCGCCAGTTTGTCCGCTGAAGCGGGTTTCCTCACGGAACATGGAAGCTGGCTTGTCCGCTGAAAACGGACGGCGCATCTTGCATTGCCGTCAGAACCGGGATAATCTGAACTCTACGCAGAATTCGCATCTTGCGTATTTTCGCGCCTTCAGCGAGGAGAGACAGATGAAAATCCAGTGGACAATCCTGTGGAGCGGCCTGCTTCTGGCCGGCTCAATGACCGATTCCGCCAGTGCTCAGACAGCACCGCCAGCCTTTCCGGATACCGGCGCCCCGGTCTCGCCCGTCGAACCATCCCCCGCTGTTCCGCCGGGCACGCCGACCGAACCGTCGCCGCCGACCGCGCCGGTGTTTCCCGACGCCTGCGCCTGTCAGCCGTGCTGCGTGACTCAGCCTGCACCTGCCCCTGCGGCTCAGGTCACATCAGCTACCGTGACCGCACAGCAGCTTGTTGCGACCAGCCGGACTCAGGTTCTGGTCACGCGAGCTCAGCTGGCGGCGATGGGAGCGCATCTCGACCCATCGACCGGACGTTACGTCGTTTACAGGTACTCTGCGCAGGCGGCTGCCGCCCTGCAGTCGGGAACCGTGCAGACGACCACAGCAACGTCTCTGCCGACAGTTGCCGCGACATACTCCACCGGCGCGACGTATTCCACCATCCCTTCCGCGACTCAGTCTTACGTGTATGCGGCGCCGGCCGCCGCGGCAGTGGTTTCCGCCTTTCCGACGGCGACCCTCCAGAATCTGCATCAGCAGGCGGTCGTCACGGCGCAGCAGCCGGTGGCTTATTACTACAGCCAGCAACCGGTGGTGGCCGCCGCGCCCGCGGCAACCTGGAACGCGTATCCCGCGCCGGCTCAGGTGTATTACGGCGGCGGATCGACTGTCGCATCGGGATATCCGGCCGCCACGAGCGTCTATATCCAGCAGGCGCCGGCGGCTTATCACAGTCAGATGCGGGCCTGGTATCGCTCCTGGTAGCCGATCCCGCAGCCGCAGGACAGTGCTGACAGCCCCGGTTCCGCTCAGGACCGGGGCTTCCGCCTTTGATCGGGAAACGGCGTTGCGGTGCTGATGACCGGGTTTCACAATCGGTCCTGAAATTGACTTCAGGAGCGGAATTGTGGCGGCATCAACGGGACTGCGATTCAAAGGGACGGCGTTCTGGGTCCGGCATCGCCAGCGCGAATACGGTCCGTTCGATTATGCCTGGGCCAACGATTTCCTCGGCATCGAACTGACGTACTGCAGTCGCAAGTTCGGCGAATACTGCAGCACTGAGGAGATCACCGCGGACCTCAAGGACTTCCGGCTGCCGATGCGTGTCGTCGAAGTCAGTTCGGTGGTTTGCGGCGCGCTGCTGTTCGGTCTGCTCAACGGTCTCGAAGACCGCGAAAAACTGGCCGTCATCTGCTATCACCTGGAAGTCAAAGGCCTCGGCCGCTTTGCGGACAACATCGTCGGCTGGGAATCCGGAGCCGACCTGCTCAGTCGGGACGACCCATGAGGCTCCGGCCAGCCAGAGTCATCCTGCTGACGGCTCTTCTGCTGAGCCTGCAGATCGACTGCCCGGAGCGGCGAGCACAAGCCGATGAACCCCGTTCGCGCGTGGAAGCGGATCAGCGCTATTTCGAGGGACTGCGTTCGCGCGGGCTGTATTCGCTGGCGGAAACCGCGGGGTTGAACCAGTTGCAGCGAACGACGCTGACGCCGGCTCAACGCGCGGAACTGGCTGTTGAACTCTCCCGGACATTCGCCGCGCACGCCGCGCAGGTTGAGTTCGATGCCGAACAGCAGGAACTCTACAAGCGTTCGCGCGAAGCGGTGCTGTCGCTGCTGGCAGAGGCTCCCGACCATCCTTCGCGACTGCTGCTGATCGCGCAGTCGCTGTTCGTCGCCGCCGGTGAAGTGGAACTGCTGCGCTGGCGTTATGAACTGGCTCCGGAGGACTCGCTCCGCGACCGGCCTGCGAAGCTCACTGCGGCCACCGTTCCTGCCCTGGAGCAGCTCGCGGAAACGCTGACCGCCGAACTGAAGAAGACCGCTCGTCCGCCCGACGCGGTCCTCACTCCCGCGCGGATGCGCAGCCTGGAACGGCACGTGCGATTTCATCTCGCGCGACTGCGGATCAACCTCGCGCGTTTCTTTTCGCCGCCGTCTCCAGATCGAGCGGAGGCCTTGAACCAGGCCGAGCAGGCTCTGCGCCGTCTCGCCGGAGGATTTCACGGCGAGGACATCACGTGGCAGAGTCAGTTGTCCCTCATCGAAACCATGCGATTGAAAGGCGACTTCAGCTCAGCGACGCGCATGATCGAAGCGCTGCGTCAGGATGAGCCTCCGCCGGCCATTCTGGATGAGGCCGTCGCCGAGCAGGCCGAACTGCTGCTCGCACAACACAAGCCGGCTGACGCCGCGGATCTGTTGAGAACTCATCGCACTCCGCAGCGCGAGTTGAATGGACGGCTCACGATGCTGCTCGTCCAGTCGCTGCAGGAATTGTCGGAACTGATGCAGGGGAAGAACGAGGTCGCTCTGGCGGACGAACTGCGGGCCGAAGCGCATCAATTGACCAACCGGTTGGCGCAGCGCGATGCGGGTTACTGGCTTCAGCGCTGCCGCCGACTTCTCTCGGAAGCCGATGCGGCCAGGAAGTACGGCCTCGTGGCCGGACCGTTGATGCGCGCTGCCGCCGGCGCTGCCGCGGCCGGGCGCATAGATGAAGCCGTTGCGGGTTACACCCAGGCGTTTCGCGCGGCGGCCGATGAAGGATCTCTGGAGGCGGCGGTCGAGGCCGGTCGTGCCGCGGCGGCTCTGCTCATCCGGCAGCAGCAGTATGAACCGGCCGCGGAACTGCTGAGCGAAGTCCTCCGCGCCGTCAGCGCTCACCCGAAGGCGGCGGAACTGGATCTGCTGCGAGCCGTCGTGCTGGGGCTGAGCTGGCAGCAGCATCCGGATCAGCCGCATCGCGAACGCTACACCGCCGCGCTGCTGTTGCATCGCGAACTGTTTCCATCCGCGCCTTCCGCCGGTGAAGCCGCCTGGCTGCTGGCGGAACTGGAAGAAACGCGGCGGCAGTCGTCGGCCGCCATCAAGCTGTACGCCGCCATTCCCGCAGGTCATCCGCGTTACCCGGCCGCTCAGGCAGCCATCGCCCGGTGCGGTGAAACGGTCGTTCTCCGGCTGCGCGAACTGCAGCAACCTTCGGCCGAGTGGGAAGCAGCGATCATCGATCGACTGGTGCCGGCGGTGAAGTCGATCCTGCAATCTTCTTCGTCCGAACCACTGACGATGGAGCAGGCCGAACTGCTGCTGAGGACCGCGCGGCTGTTACTGATCCGGACGCAACCGGACTACGCGAGCGCCGATCAGTTGCTCGCGCGGCTGCTGGCCGAACCGCCGCCGGATGATCCGGGGCAGACACAACGCCTGACCGCTCTCCAGCAGACCGCGACAGGGCTGCGCGTCATCTCGCTGGCGGCGCAGGGCCAGTCCGATGCTGCCGCGCAATTGATCCAGCAGTTCGCCGCCAGCCAGGACCGCAGCGCCTTGCCGGTGGATCTGTTGAACGGGCTGAATTCCGCGGCGCGCACTCTGGACGAACCGGCCCGGCAGCGGACTGGAGAACTCCAGTTGTTGCTGTTGAATCGCCTGGAGACACCGGTTGAACCCGCTCGCCGGGACGTGTTTCTTCGAGCGAAGCTGGAAGCCTGCGAGCTGGCCGGACGCAGTCAGGAAGCGGCCGATGTCTGTCTGGCTCTGCTGCAGACGGCTCCACAGGACACCGTTCTGTTGAAGAAGGCCGCCACACTGCGCGCGTTGAGTTCGCGTGCGGAAGACCAGCGGCAGGCCCGCGATCTCTGGCAGCGGCTGGAGTCGCGTTTGAAGAGTGGTTCGGCCGAGTGGCAGGAAGCGCGACTTCACGTCATTCAGCTCGATGCGCAGCAGGGCAAAGTCGATGACGCCCGCAAGCTGCTGAAAGTCACCCGCCTGCTGTCCCCGGAACCCGCCACCCCCGCTTTGAAAGCGGCCTACGAAGACCTGGAGCGGCAACTGCAGTCCGACTGACAGCATCACGATCACTGACTGATAAGGTCCGACACATGCATGACAATCTCCAACGGATTCGGCGAGTGGGCGGGGACGTTGCCGTTCGATTCCTGCGCGGAATCGGAGCTGGAATCGGTGGAATCGTGATCTTCTTTCTGATGCATGAAACAGTTATCGCCCGCTGGAACTATTTCACCGGCCGACCAAAACCGGACTATTGGAATGAGGCTGTTCTTGTGGCCGGCGGAGTTACGGCGGGCGTTTGTACGACTCTGGGATTGATGGCTCGAACCAGCAGCATTTCCCGCTGGCTGGCAGGACCGCTTCTGGGGGCTGTGGCTGGTGCGCTGGCGGGAGCTGTCCTGGCAAACGCTGTCGCCGGGCAGACATACCACTCCGCGGTGACTGTCATCGAATCCATGCATCCCCCGGAACACTGGGACACGAAAATGTCGGCCACCGGGCTGCATCAATCCATCGCCGCTCCATGTGGCCTGGCTGGAATCATTGCCGGAGCCGCGACGGGCCTGGGAATGCTCTGCCAATGGCGATGGCGCATGGCCATTTCCGTCGTGGCCATTCCACTCTGCGGAATACTTCTGATGCAGGTTCGCAAGGAATGCCACGCCTGTTATCAGAGCGTGATCGACCAGGGACTGACCAGTATCGCGCGTGAACGAGAGAGGGAAGACCGGAAGTCGCAGAACTCTGATGACACAAGCCGGAAGTGATGGCTCCGCAAACGCTCTGCTCCCGCATCACACCAGTTCGGGCAGCGGCGTTCCTTCATCCAGCACGTACTGCGGGCGGCCTTGCGGATCGATCAGTGTGGTCTGGCGGGCGTCGATGTCGAGGCTCGAATAGACCGTGGCCAGCATGTCTTTGTAAGTGACCGGTCGCGAGGTCACCGTGCTGCCGGTGCGGTCGGTCGAGCCGATGATCTGTCCCATGCGCAGTCCGCCGCCAGCGATGATCGCCGGACCGACCTGCGGCCAGTGATGCCGGCCGCCGGTCTTTGGATCGACGCGCGGTGTCCGGCCGAATTCGCCCCAGGCCACGATCACCACGTCATCCGCCATGCCGCGTTCTTCCAGGTCGGCCATCAGCGTCGCCAGACCGTGATCGAGCACCGGCAGCAACTGACGCATGCGCGGGAAATTGGAAGAATGCGTATCAAAGTCGCTCAGCGACAGGCTCACGCAGCGGACTCCCGCTTCGATCAGGCGGCGCGCCAGCAGGAACTTCCGTGTCGCATCCGGACCATCCGCCGTGTAGAAGGCCCGTTCGTCGCTGGCAGCGGGAAGTGCGTAGCGGGCCAGCGTCCGCGGATCTTCCTTGCTGAGGTCCATCGCATCGGCAAACCGACCGGCCGTCAGAATGCTGACCGCCTGCTGCGAGAAGGAATCCATCGCGTCCATCATGCCGGACGTGTCCACGGAATGACGCAGGCGGTCGAACTGAGAACGCAGACCGGTCCGGGTCTGCAGACGCGCGGTCGTCAGCGAATCGTGCAGCGTCAGACTGGTCGCATGCTGATCGCCCAGCCGCTTGAGTTCGTTCTTCATGCCCGCTTCGAGTTCGCGCTGGAACAGCGCGGAGATATCGGGCCGGAACGGTTGAAAGGCCGGTCCCAGAAAGCCGGGGCGGGCGCTGTTACGAACGAGCGCCCGGCCCTGCATCAGATCCACGAACTGCGGCGCCGGATCATCCGCGCGTCCTTGCAGTTTCGACACCACGGAACCCAGCGCAGGGCGACCGCCCAGTGACTTCAAATCCTTTTCGGAGTACCCGGACTGACACTGAAATCCATCGTGCGCCCCGGCCGACTGGACCAGCGACCGGACAAAGACCATCCGATCCGCCAGCAGCGCCAGACGCGGCATCAGTTCGCAGATCTCGAAACCCGGCAGTCGAGTGGCGACCGGAAAGAACTCGCCGCGAATCTCCACTGGCGCGTCTGTTTTCAAGTCGATCGTGTCCAGATGAGGCGGACCGCCATCCAGATGGATATTGATCAGCGACCGACCTCGCGACGGCATTGTTGATGTGGATTCCGCTCGCAGCAGATCGGCCAGAGTCAGTCCGCACAGGCCGGAAGCTCCGGCCGTCAGAAACGCTCGCCGCGACGTTTGCCTACGCTGAATCATCAGGAATCTCCACCGGGATCGACATGGAAGTCCTCACTGCCGGGAGACTTCCTGTGCTGTTCATGTCGTCTGAATAACGCGCCCGCGTGCAGCTTACTCTGCGGGCAGCGATCAATGTGGCCTGTTCGACGGCATTATTTAACCCGCAGCCGGAGGCGCCGGCGTTGTCGAGGCTCCAGGGCTATTCCACGCCTGCGCCTCCGCGCTGCGGGTTAAACGAATATGCCTCATCACATTCGATGCGGGACTGTCAAAAAACAGACCGCCGATCAGCAGGCTGACCGGCGGTCTGAAAGCAGTCATGCAGTTGGTGAAACTCAGCCGGCCTTCATGGCTTCGCTGAGAATCTTCGAGGTGCTGGGGCGCATGATCCGAGGATCCACCAGTTCGCCCTTCAGCAGCGTGTTACGGACGTCCTTGCCGGAAATGAAGACCGGCTTTTCGTCCTTGTGATTCTCCATCAGGTCCACGCGGCCGATGGAGTCGTAGTAAGCTGCGAAGCCGACGTTGACTGTCTTGATCTTCAGATCGCCCTTCAGGTTCTTGAAGATGTCCTGCGCATCGAAGTCGCCCCAGATCGCTTCGCCGTTGGCATACGGCGCGTCGGCATGCTTGCGACCGATGATCAGGTGCGTGTAGCCCATGTTCTGCCGGTAGATGCCGTGCATGACGGCTTCCTTCGGACCGCCGTAGAACATCTTGATATCGAGGCCCAGGAGCGCCACGCGGTCCGGAACGGCTTCGCCGCGCGGTCCCCACAGTGCCTGATCGCTGTCGCCATCGCCCAGCGCGCGATCGGTGATCAGCTTCTCATAGGTCCGCATGCGGATCTCGGCGTTGACGTCGTCGCCCTTGACTTCACCGATCAGCGGGTTGAGACACGCGCCGGCGTTGAGTCCCTGCCGCAGCAGCGTTTCCAGACCGTAAACCAGAGCGTATTCGTGAGCGCGATGCAGCGGGTTGCGGGTCTGGAATGCGACGACAGCGTTCCAGCCTTTTTCCGCCAGGAATTTCCGGACTTCGCGCGGAGTCAGCACATACTGACCGAACGCCGGATGCTTCGGTTGCGGCAGGACGCGGATCTCACCGCCGATCAGATGCGACTTGTCCGCTTCGCCCTTGATGACCATATCCGCGCCGGGATGGTCGATGCGATCGGTCAGGTAAACGGACTTCAGATACTTGAGCTTCGGCCAGGGATAGACATCGCTGACATCCAGCGTCGCGACGATTTCACCGGCGGGATTCGTCAGAGCGACCTTCTGTCCGGCCTTGACGGTCTTCGCCAGTTCGGCCGTGATCGGGAAGGCGATGGGAATCGTCCAGGCATACAGAGCACCGTTGCTCTCGATGACGGATTCTTCCAGGACGCGGTGGTAAGTCTTGCTGCACATCGGCCCGGTCAGCGGGCTGAGCGTGCCATCGGCGAAGCGGTACACGGACGACAGGTCGGCCGAGGAAACCGGAACCTGCGGTAATCCAGCGGCCTCAGCCTTGAATGCCTCCACCTGATCCGCCGGGACAGTCCGGCAGACAGGCTCGGCGAGACCACCATGCGGAGCAATCAAATCAGCCATTTTTCTTTCTTTCCGAAGTCAATCCGTTCCGGCAGAGCATTCGCCGGGCGGTCCAGCACCGTGCGGGCACACCATGCGCACCGCGATCGCAGAAGGCAATCTGGACAAAGCGGGTCGGAAAGTAGGGCAGCCCGCGCAACCGGTCAAGGAGCGTTTTCACGAGCGGATTTTACTGCTCGCGGTCAGGAATGAGACTTTCGATTGTTTGACCCGCAGCCGAAGGCGCAGGCGTCGATGGCTGTCGAACGCCGAAAACGCCTGCGCCTTCGGCTGCGGGTCAAACGAAGGCCTCAGAAGTCACGAACATCTCACTGCGAGCCACACGAAGTATATCTCCCCCGCCCTTTGAGATGTGCCCTGTCAGTCGCCGAACAGATTCAACTGGCGCGGCCGGGATGGTTGTTTCCCCGCTCCTGGTGGCAGCGCTGACAGGCCAGGCACCAGCGGCCTCAGACGCTCGTGAAACCGCCGCGCGAACTCCGGGGCGAAGGCGTCATCCGGCGTGTGTGTGAACACATACGAATCGAGACCGTTCTTCAACCAGCCAGCCACCACCGGTGCCCACTCTTCGATCCACGGATCAATGTCGCTCACCGCGTTTCGACCAATGAACCGCAGAAACGGCCGACGTCCGGTGACGGTCACTCGATGCGGACTGCGCGGCTTGCGCTGTTGCGAGACCACTTCCGCCTCATCGGACGGCGGTCGGGAGAACAGCGCCCGGCTGTCGAAGAGCACTCGATCCACATGAAGTTCGCGCAGGGCATCGTCGATCGCGCATTCCTTCTCACACCGATCAAACCAGTCGGCGTGCCGGACTTCGACGGCCTGCGGAAACTCGCGCGGCAGAGTCTTCAGAAACGCGACCAGCCGATCGAACTGCCGCCCCGAAAAGGCGGGACCAAGTTGCAGAAACGACGGCCCCAGCCGGTTTGCTTCATGCAGGACCGAGAGGATGTCCAGAAACTGCCGGGTGACGACCGGTTGATCTCCCAGCGGGAAATCGTGCGACACCGCTTTCGGCCACTTCAGACAGAAGCGAAAGCCATCGGCAGTCTCCGCCGCCCAGCGCCGCACGGTGTCCAGCACCGGCAGTCCGTAGAACGTGCTGTTGCCTTCCACGGTGTTGAAGACCTGCGAGTACTCCCTCAACCAGCGACTGCGGTCGCGGGAAGAGAACAGCGATCCCACCCATGCGGCCGAAGCCTGGACCGGGCAGCCCAGAAACAGACGACCGGGTTTCGCACCGTCGCTCTCAAGACGGACTGAAGATGAAGGATCGGCAGACGCGGTATTCAAGAGATGTCCGCCCTTCCTGTTGCCGGGCCGCATTCACTTTGAGAAGAGGCGATCTGACTCCCGTTCGCACCGTTGAATCAGCGATCACCGGAACGATGAGAATGCCGATCAGCCGGAAGTTCGATTCGCCGCCGCATGAACTTACTGCCCGTATTCCTTGAGCTTGCGATACAGCGTGCGTTCGCCGATGCCGAGAATCCGGGCGGTCTCCAGCCGGTTGCCGCCGGTCAGTTCCAGTGTCTTCTCAATGTAGTAGCGTTCGATCTCATCCATCGTTCGTCCGACCAGTGATTCCGCGCTGCCTCCGCCGCGGACCGTGACCGGTCCTGGAGCCGCGTCCGGTTCGTGTTCGTTGACGCCCACGGCCGGGATGTCGTCGGGCAGATCATCGACATCCAGCACGCCGTCGAAATCCGAAATGAACATGCTCTCGGCCGTGTTCCGCAACTGGCGGATGTTGCCCGGCCAGTCATAAGCCAGCAGCGACTGCCGGGCGGCTCTGGTGACAACCGGCTTCGCCCGCGCGTAGCTGGCGGCGATCTGTTCGAGGAAATGATCCAGCAGCAGGGGGATATCGACCTTGCGCTCCCGGAGCGGCGGCAGGCTGATCGTGGCCACCTTCAATCGGTAGTAGAAATCTTCGCGGAAACGGCCCTGCTTGATGAGGTCTTCCAGGTCGGCATTGGTGGCAGCCACCAGCCGGACGTTGATCGGGATTTCGTCGTTGGAACCCACGCGGCTGATGCGGCGGCTTTCGAGCACGCGCAGCAGCTTGATCTGCGTCTCGATGGGCATCTCGCCGACTTCATCGAGGAACAGCGTGCCGCCATTGGCGTACTCGAACTTGCCGATGCGGCGGTCAATCGCGCCGGTGAACGATCCGGGTTCGTGTCCGAACAGTTCGCTTTCGAGAATGCTCGACGGCAGCGCCGAGATATTCAGCGGCACGAACGGTTTGTTCTTGCGATCGCTGTTCTGATGCAGCGCCCGCGCGACCAGTTCTTTGCCCGTGCCGTTTTCGCCGAGAATCAGGACCGTGGTCGGCGTCGGCGCGATCTGCCGCAGCCGGTCGATGACGCGCTTCATGGCCGGGCTGTTCCCGATCACGCCTTCAAAACCAAACCGCTCATCCAGCCGCCGGGCCAGTTCCGCATTGCGGCGGACCAGCTTGATGCGCGTCGAAGCCCGCTCAACCGCCTGCCTCAGCTCGCTGATATCGACCGGCTTGGTGAGGTACATCGACGCGCCGGCCTGACCGGCTGCCAGAGCGGACTGATACGAGAAGTGTCCTGTCAGCAGAATGACTTCCGCATCCGGCAGTTCTTCCTTGGCCTTCTGCAGGATGCCCAGCCCATCGACGCCATCCATCCGCAGATCGGTGATGACGACGTCGTATTCCTGGCTTTCAATGAGCTGCACGCCGCGCGCGCCGGACGTCGCGACCGTGCATTCGTAGCCGACTCGTTCCAGACTTTCGGCCACAGCCTCGGCATGAGGTTCATCGTCATCGACAATCAAGACCCGGACGGGGATACCGGGAAGATCGGCTGGCTCAGGATTTCGTTCGGCCATCGTTACGCGGTGCTCGGAACAGTGATCTGTCGCGGAAGGCGGGACTGTAGTCGGAGCCGTCAACAGGTTCACGCCACGCCTGACCGGAGGCCGCTCGAAGCCGCTCCCGAATGATCGCGGTCAGCGTTGCTGTGGCGGTGTTTCGTCCGCCATTCGCAGCCGCGAAGACTTCGCCAGTTCGCTGTCCAGTGTCTGTGCGGTCTGCGGCGTCACTCGCGAACCGTCCTGCAGCACGTCCAGGTTGGTCAGCACAATCTGCTGCCCGGCAGCCAGTCCTGTGACGAACGCCAGTCCCTCCAGCCGGCGGAGAATGCTGACATCCTGAGTCTGCACCTGTTCTCCGTCTTTGACGACGAACACACGTCCGCGAAGTCCCACCCCAGGCAGAGCCTCCCGCGGAATGACGATCGCGTCCGACAGCACGGGGCCTTCAATCCGAGCCTGCACGAAAGTGCCGGGCAGGAGCGGCACCTGACCGGGCCTGTTTTCCACGCGGACAAACACGTCCAGGGTGCGCGTCTGCGGATCGGCTTCCGGAGCGATGCGGACAACCAGTCCCTCCCAGCGATCGGCCACAGATTCGTTCTCAGCGAGCCGGACGCGCGGCTGCTGTCCCTGAAGAACCAGTTCAGCGATCTTCGCGAAGTCCGTCGCCTGCAGCGGAACTGCGATCTCGACGACATCCGTATTCACCAGCCGGAACAGCGGCGCGCCCGGCTGTACGAACTGGCCCTTTTCCACCGTGACGGCGCTGAGCGTGCCGGTGAACGGCGGCCGGACCTGCGTCCGCTCGACATCCAGCAGCGACAGTTTGCGATCGGCTTTCAAGCGTTCGATCTTCGTATCGAGCTGCTCGCGGCGGACCGGCAGCAGGTCGTGATCGTTCTGAAGCCGCAGCAGTGCCTCCTCGTATTTCTGCAGTTCCAGTTGCTGCTGCTGAAGCTGACTGTCGGAAACGCCGCCTCCGTCAGCCAGTTTGCGGAGGCGGTTGTATTCCGCCTTCGAGAGGTCGTAGTCGCGCTGAGACTTGTTGAGCAGCCGGTCGCTGGTGGTGGATTCAACCAGCAGCTTGCGACGCTCCGCTTCCGCCTCCGCGAGAGCCGCTTCGGACTGAGTCAGCCGCTCGTGGTAAACCTGCGGATCAACGGCCAGCAGGAGGTCGCCTTCGAGCCGGCGCGAACGGGATTCCGGATGGCTGAGATCCAGTTGAAAGGCCGGACCGGCGACGCGTTCGCCGACCTTGAGGCGTTCGCTGACCACCGTGACCTCGCCAGCCACTTGCGCCGAATACTGCACTTCATGTTCGGCCTTCGCGGTGCCGTACCCGACGATGATCTCCCTCAGCGATGCCGGCTGAACGGTGAAGATTTCCACGTTGTAAGTCCGCTCGGCCAGTTCCCGGCGGGCCGGGGGAGTCCGCAGAGACGCCAGCGCGGCAAAGGCGGCCAGCCCCGCACACAGGACGATCGCGCCGAAAAGCAACTGAAGAACGGCGAACTTCCTGGAAGGCAGCATGTGTATCGAGTCCGGAAACAGCGAGGCGGTTGGAGCAGCATCATAGACCGGACGAAATGAATCAGGCTCGCCAGCGGCCTGTTCCTCCGATCGCGATTCTCAAAGCCGGGACAGCCCGCCGCTGGCCGGTCATGGCGACAGATCACCCGGAGCTTCCGTACCCGTCCCGCATTGAGGGAGTTCCGCTGCAACGTGACAGACTGGCCGGATCGGGCGAACCGGACCTGACATCGCGCCGCTGGGAGGCACAAACCCTCCGGAAGTGGCGAACTGGCGGGCTAGAGTCAACCGCGCGGAGTTTTCGCGCTGCGGGCTGAACGTCTTCGGTGATCTGCCTGTTATGAGTGCCCCTGCTTCGAACCTGTCCGCCTGGCTGACTCAGGCCCGGAGCTCCTCCGCGGTTGCCGACACCGGTACGCCCGCTGACTCGGACCAGCCGCCGCCGGAGCCGTTTCAGCCGGATGCTTTGATTCCGGCAATCGCCGCTCCTGCGATCTCCGG
>Ga0172376_10006374_pt1 | contig 12843 bp, 2 predicted proteins | sample Lak35m_FD_121114 | JGI IMG/M metagenome (GOLD analysis project Ga0172376, IMG submission 121114) | Freshwater microbial communities from Kabuno Bay, South-Kivu, Congo - kab_092012_35m | ecosystem: Environmental > Aquatic > Freshwater > Lake | place: Democratic Republic of the Congo: South-Kivu...
AATTAGAACTACCGGTGGTATTTGAATTTAAAGTTGAAGCACCGCCAACTGCGGTGTTATCTACGCCAGTAGTGTTAGCACTTAAAGCACCAGAACCAACAGCGACGTTATTTGTGCCGGTGGTGTTGGCGTAGAGAGCTTGGTAGCCTATTGCGGTGTTGTTGGAGGCGGTGGTGTTGCTGTATAAGGCGCTTGATCCTATGCCAACATTATTACTACCACCACCGTTAGTAAGCATTGCAGATTGACCAACAGCAACGTTATGTGTTCCTGTTGTGTAAAGCAACGCGTTATCACCAACCGCAGTGTTGTAAGTTGCGCCGGATGAGTAGAACATTGCATCGGCGCCAATGGCTGTATTATTACTTGCAGTAATGCCGTAACCAGCGCGATAGCCAAATGTTGTTACTCGTGTTCCGACATTATTGCTATACCCAGCCTGATAACCAACAGCAGTGTTGTTAGAGGCGGTGGTGTTGGTTGTAAGGGCTTGATAACCAACAGCGACATTATTTGTGCCGGTGGTGTTGTTGTAGAGAGCGTTGTAGCCCATTGCGGTGTTACCGGAACCGGTGGTGTTTTTGTTGAGTGAATAAGCGCCAAATGAAGCGTTATTCGCCCCGCCCAAGTTTTCCTCAAGCGCACCCACACCTACCCCAGTGTTGTAGGTTCCAGTTGTTTTGTTTAATGCGGCTGACCCCACAGCCGTGTTGTATCCACCGGTTGTGGTGGCCTTGAGTGCATTGGCTCCGAATGCCGTGTTCTGAACGGCAGTATTCGCCACAAGCAAAGCTTGATAGCCAAATGCTGCATTATTAGTGCCCGTGGATACCGCTTTACCCGCTTCAAATCCAAAAAAGCTATTGTTGAGCCCTGTTGCAACAGCTCCAGCGTTGTAACCAGCGGCAGTCAGATAAGGCGAAGCACCGCTCGTCGTCATCGACCCATACACCGTCCCCAGTGTGGTGGGTGTGGCAGCAGATCCACCACCTCCACTGATAGTAACATTACTAGCAGCAGTTACTCGACCAAATTCATCCACTGTTAGCACTGGCACTATTGTGGCATTACCATAAGTACTTGCTGATACCCCAGAAGTGGATAATGAAAGAGTGGGTGTTGCACTTTCACCGCCTTGTCCAGATGCAGTAAGTCCAGTGCCTGCAAGGACATTTGCAACATATGCACCACTTGTTTCTGTCCCTAATGCAACGTCTCTACCTGTATTATGAACAATGTATGTTGCCGAGGAATTGTTTAATGACCAACGATCATTTGTCTCATCCCAAAATAATGAAACATTAGCAGAAGAACCTCTATTAACTATTAATCCAGCATCTTCTGTAGGTGATCCAGAGGCATTAGAATTAAGTACAATTAAATTATCTGCTAAATTTATAGTTTCAGTATTAATTGTTGTTGTGGTACCTGAGACAGTTAAATTCCCACTAACTGTCATATCAACGGTAGTAATTGTTCCTGTAAAACTAGCATTAGTACCTGTAGTACCTGAAGAAGTATTTGCATTAAGAATAATATTTTGGCTATTATCTAATACTTGAATAGTGCCACCACCATCTTTAAGTGTTAACCCACCTAAAACTATAGTGTTGCCTGCCAAAAACAGTGTACTAAATCTATTGGTAGTATTACCTAAACTGTAAAGATTGTCAGCAGCAGGAATAATATTGCCTGCTACACTAGCTAACAAAGTATCATTAAGTAATCTAGTTCCACCTGCTGTGGAACCATCATGAATTCTTACACTATTATTTGTGGTATCAACAGTGATCTCACCCGCAGCTCCAGTGAACGCGTTATTTTGAGCACTTGTACCTCTTCTAAGTTGTACTTGAGTTGCCATTTATTTTCTTTATAGTGATCCATAATCGTAATTAATAGAACCTATGGATTCTGTTACTGATCCATAGTCTACCGTTAATCCTTGTAACCCAGGTTGTACTGATAGCACAACCTTATTATTGGTAGTATCATTTAATAAATTCAATCCAGATTGTACTTCAATATTGAGATTAGCTGTTAAATTACCTGTCGAAGTAGATAAGACAAACGAATTCGCATTGCTACTAAAGGATAGAATATTGGAACCGCTAATATTTATAATACCATTGGCGGTGTCATATGTTCCCAATCCTGTTACAGAAATTGCTGATCTAGATCTGGTATTTGTATAGTATAGATTAGCTCCTTCCGGAACATCTGAAGTAGTCAATCCATCTGCTGCCGAAGTTCTAAATTTTATTACTGTAACTATGTCATTGACATTAGCCGATTCTGTAAGAATAATATTAGCACTATTGTTTGCTGTATAATCTGGTGGAGCTAATAAAACCCCATTAACATGAACTAAAATTAAATTAGCAGTGTATCCATTGGTAATCGGGAAAACAGTCTGAGATTCCGTTGCAGTTATATTTTTAACAGTATTAACATATAAATTAATATTACTTGTAGCAGCATTAGAAACATTGGTGATTCTACCTTGCGCATCTACTGTTATTACTGGAACAGTAGTTGAATTGCCATATATTCCAGAAGTAACACTAGTATTTGCTAAACTTATAACACCCGTAGATGTGACGTAATTGATGCCAGTACTATTGCTTATAGCTTCACGGGCTCTAGTATTACTAAAATATAGATTACTTCCTTCGACTAAATTAGAAGTTGTAAAATTACTAATTGATAATACAACATTAGCAATATTAGCAGTTTGAGCGAATCCAGATGTATCAGTATTTACAGCACCAGGCGCCCATTTACTTCCATCCCAAATTAACGCGTTGCCTGTTACTACGCCGGTAGTATCAACATCTGCTAGTACATTTATACTAAGTAATGATACATTAGAATAAACTCTTGCATTTGTGAAATATAAATTACCTTCCTCAGCAATGTTTGCAGTAGTTAATACAACAGTACCATTAGCACCATTTACCGTTGTTACTCCACCTGTAACAGTAATTATGCCGTTTGCTTCATCATATGATCCCGATCCAGTAACACTTATTGCAGCACGTGCTCTTGCATTAGTATAATATAAATTAGCACCCTCAGGAACATCTGTAGTTGAACTAATACTTGGTACTGTACTTGATATAGTAATAGAATCAGAATTAGAATCTGTTGTAATGGTGACACCGGAACCAGCAATAATTGTAACAGTATCTGTCGAAGAGTCTGCTGTTATTGTATTTTGTCCGGCAACTGCAAATGATGAAAAATTATTAGGTGCAGCTTGATATTGTGTCAAAGTGAAAATATCGTCTACATTGGCTGCATCTAATAGAATCACATTTGAATTATCGTTGGCAACATAATCCGTTGATTTTAATAAAACACCATTTAAATGTACTGTGATTAAATTAGCAGTATATCCACTTGGGAAATAAAATGTAGCTTGGCCTTCTGTAGCAGTTTGTTCTTGTATAGAATTAAAATATACACTGGCACCTGAACCTCCGCCGCCACCTGAAACACCTACGGTAGATGCACTTGTTATTCTACCTTGCGCATCTACTGTGATAACTGGAACTAATGTGGAACTACCATAACTGCCTGAAATAACTGCAGTATTTGCTAAACTTATTACACCTGTAGATGTAACATAATTTAATCCAGTGCTATTACTAATAGCAGCTCTTGATCTTGTATTAGTAAAATATAAATTAGTTAATTCTACAACATTTGCTGTAGTAAGATCTACTACGTTAGCTTTTGTGCTTAAATCTACATTAGCATCAAATCTTATTTCCTGAGGAGATGCTGCGGCATTTGTGCTAATAATAATATTATTACCAGACACAAATCTAACAACATCTAGACCTGTTGCTACTAGATTTGCTTGACCTAAGACATTCCATGTCTTGAAGGTCGAATTCATTTGGACTTTAGCTATGCCATTAGCTCTATCTACAACATCAAATCCTGAATCTGCATCAAACTGAATAGTGTTGACATTAGCCACAGATACGGTAGCTGTATTTGCAACATCCACTAATTGTACTTGTAATCCTGAACTTATTACACCTGTAGTAGAATTAAAATTAATACCATTTGCTGCAGTAATAGCATCTCGTACTCTAGCATTGGTGAAATATAAATTAGATCCTTCAGCAACATTACTAGTTGTTAGATCAACTATATTTGCTTTTAAATTTAATAGTGAAATAACATTAGCATATACTCTAGCATTGGTGAAATATAAATTAGATCCTTCAGCAACATTACTAGTTGTTAGATCAACTATATTTGCCTTAAGAGCTAACGAAGAATTAACATAAGCATTTGGCGCATATCCTAATTCAATAACATTCGCATATACTCTAGCATTGGTGAAATATAAATTAGTTAATTCTGCAACATTGGCTGTAGTTAGATCAACTATATTTGCCTTAAGAGCTAACGAAGAATTAACATAAGCATTTGGTGCATATCCTAATTCAATAACATTCGCATAAACTCTAGCATTGGTATAATATAAATTAGCGCCTTCTGGTATATCAGAAGTAGTGGTTGTACTTAATGCTTTCTGTATAACAATGCTACCAACCATAGAACTGTGATTAGTACATTGATATACATATGTGTTTCCAGCTAGTTCATATGGAATTTTCCAAAATAATTCGCCAGTAGATTTACCCTGAGCACTAGAACCTGTAGATATAGTACCGTCATCATCAACGTGTGTTAGACCAGTATCGTAGTTAGAACCACCATTAGATACTCTAATTGCTAAAGGATGGGAGGCGCCTTGATTTAAGTCAAATGATATTGTTTCGCCAGCAGTTACATAAATTGTTGGATTATCACCAGAATATTGATCTAAATTGTAATTAAAAACTGGGGTAGTTACTACTAATTGAGTAGTAGCTGGTATTGCTGCTAGAATTGCTCTAGCATTAGAGAAGTATAAATTTGCGCCCTCTATAACATTACTAGTAGTTAGATCAACTACATTTGCTTTGGTAGCTAAATTAGATGTTATAGCAGCGTATACTCTTGCATTAGTATAATAAAGATTTGTGCCTTCCGTTAAATTACTTGTTGTGAAATTGCTTATAGAACTTACTGTACCAATTACGTTACCAGTCAATTGGTTGATGCTTACATTTGCTAATTTGAAACTTGGATGTGTGGTATCAATATACGGAGAAGCATCTGGTTCTGGAGTATACCCATCAAAGAATTTCCATGTATTATCAGTGGCATCTCTAAACAAACCAGTATGCTGATAAGTTCCATCGTTATAATTTCCTGCAAATCCTAAATCTGGATTTGTAGTATTACTATTAGCATTTAAGTAAATAAAATTATCTGCAATAGATAAATTATTTGCTTGTATTAATAATACATTGCCACCTAATATAATATTGCCATCTAATTGAATATCACCACCAATATTAATATCAGTTGTAACTGTCACTTGATTAAAAGTAACATTGGATGTGGTATCTACAACTTGACCAATAGCAATAGTAGGAGTGGAACCTTCGCCCCCTTGATTGGTTATTGTCACCCCAGTGCCAGCTAATACATTAGATAGATAATCGCCGGTAGTATCTGTTCCCAATCTTACAGAATTGGATTGGATATTGGCAATAAAAGAATTGCCATCAGATGTGCCAATAGTAAATGAATTGCCTGTTGCTGTAAATGAAGTTACACTAGAAACATTTACGTTAGATGCACTTGTTATTCTACCTTGTTGATCTATAGTAACAACAGGTATTTTTGACCCACCGCCATATATTGCAGGCGTAACTAAAGTATCTTGTAAAGTGATTACGCCAGTTGATTGAACATAATTAATACCCGTACTATTACTAATAGCAGCACGAGATCTAGCATTAGTGTAATATAAATTACTGCCTTCGGCAATATTACTTGTAGTTAATGTTACTACTCCATTGGCACCGTTTACACTATTGACTACATTTGAGAAGGTAACTGTAACATTTCCACCACTAGTTGTTGCATTTACAATACTGCCAACGAAATCTAAGCTAGTTAAAACATTGGTTAATATAGTACCTTCATCTTTTACTTGCACATTTGGACTAGTACTTGAAGTTGCAGTATTAAATGTTGCCCAAGAACCATTAAGATATGCTTCTATAGTTTTATCGGTGAAGTTATAAATTATACTACCTTCACCAGCAACACCATTTGCTACTAAGCCATTTCTTTCTGTAGTGGTAAAATATGATGGAGTTATGGGACCATTGGAAATTAAACCAAATCTAGGATGTTCTACATTACTTTCAAACCCATTTCCAAAAGTATTATATAATACATATACTTGTTGAGTTCCACCTTTTTTCAAATATACATTCGCAGAATTTGGAACATAATCGTTAAAGTGTTTGAATCCGTTGTTAGTAACATTAATTAATGTTTGCTGGGTATTATCATTGTCTGTTAAAATTACATAAGGAGCACTATTACCTGCAGCTGCTCTAGCAAACGAAGAATTATTAATAGAATGAGTTACTGTACCAGAACCAACATTATTATTTGCAGTATTACGAATCCATATCTCAGCAGTACCATGATTTCTTTCAAAATATGTGCCATTTACATTGAGTCCAAGCGGGCCGTGGGAATCGTCATGTCTAATAGCCCATTTATACGCATCACTAACAGCAGTTGGTTGCCCTAAAGAAAGATTAATACCATTGCCTTCGATGTCTCCACCGAAGAAGTTGACCATTGTACCTTCTTTTAACCAAACTCCATAAACTGCGTTACCAATAATACAAGAATTAAATGCAATATCGTTTGGACCAGAAAAATCTGTTCTTTGTAAAAATACACCTGCTCTGTTGTAAGAAATTAAACAATCTAAAAATTGCCCACCGAGCATGTCTGTACCATAGACACCCCAGTCAAAATTCATTATAGCTAAGTTCTGGAATGTAAATGCTGCCATATTGTCAACAGATAATCCAGCACCCGCACTTGGCACTTGATCACTTGCATATATAGATGTCCCACCTCTGACAATCGCAAGGTCAGACATAGTAAATGCGTTAATAATACCGGTAGTAGTATTTGTTATTCTAAACGCATCAAATGTTCCAGCATCAGCTAAAATAGTTGTATTATTTTTACCTGCACCCAATATAGTAACACCAGATACAGCAGTATTGCTGACCAACGTTACCGTGTCATTAATTGTTAATACGTTACTAATTCTATACGTACCACTTGGGAAATATATTGTTCCCTTAGATGCTACAGCAAGATCAATAGCAGACTGAATTGCTGCTTTATCGTCAGTAATTCCATCACCGGTTGCACCATAATCTTTTACATTAATATAATCAACATTAGCAGTAATTCTACCATTCGCTGCTATAGTAATCCCGGTACCTTGAGTAAATGCAGATATAGCCCTAGTATTAGTGAAGTATAAATTTGAACCTTCAGTGACATTGCTAGTTGTTAAATCTACGACATTTGCCTTTAATGCTAGTTGGGTATTCACATAAGTATTTGTAGCAAAGCCAATATTAAGTACATTTGCATACACTCTAGCATTAGTATAATATAAATTAGTTAATTCTACAACATTGGCAGTTGTTAAACTATTTTGATTTGCCTTTGTTGCTAATTGATTAGTAACAGTTGTAGAAAAACTTGCATCGTTACCTAACGCATTCGCAAGTTCTTTTAGAGTATCTAGTACTGCTGGCGCAGAATCAACTAAATTAGCTAATGCAGAATCTACATACGAAGTAGTCGCATATCCTAGAGTAATAACATTGGAATATACTCGTGCATTAGTGAAGTATAAATTATTTCTTTCAACAACATTATCACTATAAAGATTAGACCAATTTTGACCATCAATGTAAACAGCTTTAACCAAATTACCATTAAATGTAGCAATATTAGCTGTAGTGAAAGTAATTCCATCCAAGGTTTCTGTAATAACAGAATTTCCTAAATAAATACTATTTCCTGCCAAATAAATGTCATTCCATCTATTTGTGGATGATCCTAAATCATAAATTTGATCGGCGGAAGGTACTAAATTACCTGTTATTTTATCTGTTACAGTAATATTAGCAAATGTTACACTTGCGGTAGGATCAACATTTTGTCCTATAGATACTGTGTAATTACTTCCTTCACCTGAATAATTAGCAGCAAAAACTCCAGTACCACCTGTTATACTAGCTACATAATCTCCAGTAGTATCCGTTCCTAATCGTATAGAATTTGCTTGGATATTAGCAGTAAATGAATTGCCATCTGCGGTTGCTATAATAAACGAATTACCATTGGCAGTAAAACTAGTAACTCCTGCTACAGTTACATTTGTAGCATTTGTTATTCTCCCCGACGAATCAATGGTGATAACAGGAATCTGTGAAGAACCACCGTATACATTTGGAGTGACCGCAGTATTAGATAATATAAAATTACCACTACCATCATATGTAATACCATTGGCGCCAGTTAAAGTTGCGTGGACTCTAGAATTCGTAAAATACAGATTACCAGATTCAGGCACATTTGCAGTAGTTAATACTACATTTCCTGATAATCCATTAACAGAAACAACAGCATTGTAATCTAAATTGTTCCAATATGTAATACCATCGCCTATTTTATATCGATGTGTATCATATTCAATACCTATTTCGCCTTGTGCTAGTAAGGTATTAGCAGATGCCCATTGGGCCGCTGTTCCGCGTCTTAATTGTATTTGAATAGCCATCTATTTGTTTTCTTAATTATGGTCCACCGGCATCTAAAGCTGTTGTTCCACCATATACACTATCAAAAAATCCACCATCTAAATTTCCTAATCCTGTTGTAGCAATAGTTAATTGTTTAGGAGAAGCAATAACATTTGTAGTTAATTGTATACCTTGTCCTTGAACTAGTTCTAAAGTATCCACACCTACTGCTGTTAAAGTATTTTGACCTGTTATTTGTATATTTCTAAAGGTCGCTCCGCCTGCTGCTACTTCGACGGTTAATTTAACATTACCATTACCTAAATCTTGTAAACCAAACGCTGAATTGGTATCAAAATATAAATTAGTTACATCATTAACTACATTACTTGTGACGTTAGAACTATTTATTAATCCTACTTCAATACCAGTAATAGCACCTGAAGTGGAAGCTACATTTGCATTTGCAACATTTGTAATTCTGCCTTGTGTATCTACTGTGATAACTGGTATAATATTAGAGCTACCGTATACTCCAGGAAGAACTGCGGTATTTGCTAATGTAATTATCCCGTTTGCTGATACATTGATTCCCTGCCCACTACTAATAGCTGCTCTAACTCTAGCATTTGTTAAATATAAATTGGATCCTTCAGCAACATTACTAGTTGTAAGATCAACTATATTTGCTTTTAGATCTAGTAATGGGGTCACATTTGCATAAACACGAGCATTTGTAAAATATAGATTAGTTAATTCTGTAACATTGGCGGTAGTTAAATCTACTATATTTGCTTTATTGGAAACATCAACATTTGCAGCATCAAATCTTATTTCTTGAGGAGATGCTGCAGCATTTGTAGTAATAGTAATATTATTACCAGGAATAAATCTAACTACATCTAATCCAGTTGCTACTAGATTTGATTGACCTAAGACGTTCCATGTCTTGAAGGTCGAATTCATAGCAATTTTAGCTATACCATTAGCTCTATCAATAACATCAAAGCCTGAATCAGAATCAAATTGAATAGTATTTACATTGGCTACACTTACATTTGCTACGTTAGCTAAATCTACTAATTCTATTCGTAAACCAGATGAAAATGTTCCTGTGCTGGGATCATAATTAATACCATTGGTAGATGTTAATGCATCACGAGCTCTAACATTAGTAAAATATAAATTTCCTAATTCAATTACATTTGATGTTGTTAAATCATTACTACTAGCTTTGGAAGCAAGTTGATTGGTGATTGTAGTTGAAAAACTAGCATCATTTGCTAGTGCATTTGCTAATTCGTTTAGTGTATCAAGTGCTGCTGGAGCAGAATTAACTAGATTAGCAATAGATGAATCTACGTAACCAGTAGTAGCATACCCAAGTGTTATTACATTCGCATAAACTCTTGCATTTGTATAATATAGATTTGATCCTTCTGCTACATTACTTGTAGTGAAATTACTTAGTGATAAAACTGTGTTGGATACATTAGCAGTTTCAGCAAAGGTAGGAAATGATCCCGGTACCCAATTAGTACCATTGAATATAAGCACATTGCCTGATACTGGCACATACGTAGTGGTATCTACGTCTGCTAGATCACCAATATTTGATGTTGAAATATTAGCAACTAGAACAGTTGCTAAATAGGTAGTGTTCGCTGATATAATACCTGTAGTATTATCTAGTATTATACCATTGCCGGATGTGAACGCTGATCTTGCTCTAGCGTTAGAGAAGTAAAGATTTACACCTTCGGTGACATTTGAAGTTGTTGCGGCGCCGATAACGATGACATTGCCAGTACCATTTTTGGTATAGATTATTCTATCAGCTAGATTGAGAGCTAACTCGCCTACCTGTAGATTGGCAGCGTCAGGTACCTTACCAGGTACAGACGACCTTTTAAGTCGAACTATCGTATTCGCCATATGGCACCTATTAAGCGGATCTATATAGACCCTACCGATTATTTATAAGTTAGGTGCTCTTTAAATTTGCAACTTCAGTTTCAAGTATTTGAACTCTAGATTCAAGATTAGCTTTATCTGTTATTAAGTTATCTACTATAATTTTTTGATCTTGAACCGCTTTAATTAACACACCTATGAAGGAAATATAGTCTACTCCTAACATACCATTAGAATTAGTAGACCATAGATCATTTTCAGGACTTAAATTTTGTACATCTTGGGCTACAAGTCCAGTGACCTTTTTATTAGTCACATCGTCTATATAACTATAAGTTTTGGTTTGTAAACTATTTACAAAATCCAACCCTCTATCATTCAATTGAATATTACATTTTAATCTTTCATCAGATGTCGAACATAATCTAACATTATTACTACTACCCTCAAATCTATAACCAGATAGACCAGGATTTGTTAAATTTAATACTGAGGAAGCAACTGTAGCAGAACCAGAATCTGTGCCCATTACAGCAAGTACTGCAGATGCTCCACACCCCGACATAGCACAAACTCTACCGTATGCATCAGTAGATAACACAGATATGCCAAAACAGCAAGTAATACTAGATAAAACACCCGAAGTAGGTAAGCATAATGTTACATCGCCAGTTGATCCTCCACCACATAACCCAGCACCTGCATTAACTGCTGTTATGTCTCCATTTGGACTACAAAATGTTATTTGATTCGCATTATTGTAGGTAACTGTAGTACCACCTGAACCTACGAGACAAACACATGTTCCACCAGTAAAAGCTGCACCACCATTTAAAGCTACATTGCCGCATAATCCTGCTACTCCACCTATACTAGCTGCAAATAATGTGCTATATGGTGCTAATACCGTACTAACACTAGTGACTCTACCTACACAATCTACAGTAACCGACGGAATATAACAACAAGAACCATATGTGCCTGCAGTAACACCAGACGATGCCATACTAATTGTGCCTGTTGACGTAATGGTACCGCCAGTAAGTCCACACCCAGTAGCTACACTTGATACTGTTCCTGTACAAGTAGTGTATCCTGCACCTCCTGTTATACTACATACGCGACCATATGCATCTGTAGCAATTGCTGAAATACCACTACTGCAACTTACACTAGATGATACGCCAGAAGTAGGTAAGCTTAGAGATCCAGTTGAAGTAATAGGTCCACCAGTTAATCCAGCACCCGCAGTTATACAAGTAACTGTTCCAGTGCATGTGGTATATCCTGCACCTCCTGTTATACTACATACGCGACCATATGCATCTGTAGCAATTGCTGAAATACCACTACTGCAAGTATTACTAGATGATACACCTGAAGTAGATAAGCATAATGTTACATCGCCAGTCATTCCGCCACCGCATAACCCAACACCTGCATTAACTGCTGTTATGTCGCCGCCACCACCACTACTACTAGAAATAGTAATTTGTGTGGGACTTGTATAAGATACTGTGGTACCTCCCGACCCGATTAGGCATAAATTTGCACCGCCGACATACGCATTGCCTCCATTAATAGCCACATTTCCCGATATAGCAGCAACATTATTAATATTGCTAGCAAATAATATGGTATATGGTGCTAATACTGTACTAACACTAGTGACTCTACCTACACAATCTACAGTAACCGACGGAATATAAGTACAACAACCATATGTGCCTGCACAAACACCAGACGATGCCATACTAATTGTTCCAGTGGATGTAATAGCTCCACCGGTTAGCCCACACCCAGTAGCTACACAAGTAACTGTTCCAGTGCATGTGGTATATCCTGCACCACCTGTTATACTACATACGCGACCATATGCATCTGTAGCAATTGCTGAAATACCACTACTGCAACTTACACTAGATGATACGCCAGAAGTAGATAAGCATAATGTTACATCGCCAGTTAATCCTCCACCACATAACCCAGCACCTGCATTAACTGCTGTAATATCACCGCTTCCTGACCCCAATGGAGACGAACTACCATTTGCATATACATTACCAGTAAGATATACATCCTTCCATCTAAATAGTGAAGAACCTAAATCGGTAGTACCTGAAGTATAACTTGAACCAAAAACAGCACCACTATTACTTAGTGTAACACCAAAAATATTACCCTCAGGATATAAACTTGATGGATAAACAAAACCCAT
>Ga0172376_10006376_pt1 | contig 12841 bp, 9 predicted proteins | sample Lak35m_FD_121114 | JGI IMG/M metagenome (GOLD analysis project Ga0172376, IMG submission 121114) | Freshwater microbial communities from Kabuno Bay, South-Kivu, Congo - kab_092012_35m | ecosystem: Environmental > Aquatic > Freshwater > Lake | place: Democratic Republic of the Congo: South-Kivu...
GATTGGCCTCGGTCAGTTGCACGAGCGAAGCCCACGCCCATCCTGGCGGGATCTTGCCACAGTCGGCACTCTTCGGTGGTGCGGGGGTCTTGTAGTTGCCCTTCCCGGTCCAGTTCTCGCGGCGGGTGGTCAGCATGCGTTCGAGGAGTTGCTCGCCGGTTTCGTAGTCGCGGCCTTCAGCACGGGCGAGGGCGGCTTCGGTCGGGACGAGCGTGCCCTCGCAGGCAGCCTTGAGAACCGCGGCGCGGTATCGCTTGAGGTTGGCTCGCACGCGTTCCAGCCCCGCGACGCCGGCGTCGAGTCGAGTGAACTGCCGTTCGATCTCAGCGACGATGCGACGTTGGTCTGAGAAGGGGGGGACCGGAAGCTGAATAGTTCCGAGATTGCCACGTGAGATTCGCTTGCGGGTCGATCCAGCTTGCAACGACGCGATGGCAGCCCTTGTTGGGTAGGCATTGACAAAATGCATCAGCCACGCTGGATCGAATGATTCATCACCAGGCCGAATGATGCAGACATCTACGACCGTAACGCACGGCATGCGATCGCCGGGAAACAAGCAAGCGCGTCCCAGAGGGTCCGGCATCCGTGCTACTAAGACGTCTCCCGCTTGGAGGTACGTGCATCGCAGTTCGGCTGCTTTGCGGGCAGTCATGAATCGCGATGATTTGTCGCGAAAAACGCCATCGCCCACGTCGGCTAGTTGCACCAGGCGGACGTCGCCTTGTGGGTCCTGGTCTTTGCTTTCGACCCAGTCGCCGTCGATGAAAAGCCCCGAATCTCCTGCAAGCGAGGGCAGAGTCGAAAGCCGCCATCCACGCGGAAGGCCGTCTGGTGCGTCACTCATGCCGCGAGCACCTCGTTGAGTTCATCGAGGATCGCAGGCAGGCTCTCACCGAACAGCTGATGCGCCCGGCCGAGGCCGCCCTGCTGGCTGAACGGGGCGTACTCAAAATCGTCGGGCTCGATCGAGAGGCTCGTTGCGATGTGGTCGCGGATCAGGTTCAACCACGCCAGTTGGTCCGCACCAAAAACCGTGCCGGCGGCGGCCTTGGCGGTGAGCCATTCGTCGAACCGTTCGCGGACGCTCTCGGCGAACGGCTTCAAGATGGGCTGCTGCTCGAGCGAGAAACGGACGAGCGAGACGAGGTCGGCGAACCGGCCCACCTGCGACTTGCCGCGGACCTTCTCGGGCATCGTCGCCTGAAACGCCGACCAGAGCCGGTCCTCGGTCCAATCGGCCCGCTCCCGCATGAGCTTCGCTTCGAGATCCTTGAGCGTGGATTCGGTGAGCCGCTGCTTATAGGGCCGCGAGTAGATGATCTGCAGGGCCTCGATCTTCTCGCGATGCGTCTCGATGTAGTCGCGAAAGCTCTTGATGAGGCTCTCGGATTTCTCCTTGGCTGCCGCATCAAAGCCGGCCGAGATCACGCGATCGATCGTGACCGTGTCGATCGTCTGCTCCGTAAGCCGCTTGGCTTCGACGAGCGCCTCGCGAAATGTCACGTCGTCGATCGGGCGGCAGGCCGCGACGGCGAGATCGTGGCGGGCGGCGTCGAGCTGGGCCGGCGTGAGCGCGTCGATAGCAGTGCCCGTACGGGCGGCGGCGTGCTCGGCAACGCGATCGGTGTCGATAGCCGCGAGCAGGCCACCGGCGATCGCGCCGAGCGTGCGGCCGCCCGAGCAGGCTTCGACGGCGGTGCGGCGGCGGTCGTCGAGCACGCGGTCGAGCCGGGCCAGCCGGGAGGCAAGCGACGAGAGCGTGTCGTCATCGCGGGTGCCGAGGGCCACGCTGTCGAGCAAGGTGGCGAGCGGCACCGACGGCTTCCGTTCGAGCGGGCGGGAGTCGGTCTTGTCGCTCTCGCACACGCCCACGGCATCGACGATCACGAAGTGGTCCTTGCCCGTGGCGTCGGCGCCGCTGACGGACTGGAGTTCCGTGGCCGACACGACCCGCGTGCCGCGGCCCTTCATCTGCTCGAAGTAGAGCTTGCTGCGCACGTCCCGCAGAAAGATCAGGCACTCGAGCGGCTTCACGTCGGTGCCGGTGGCGATCATGTCCACCGTGACGGCGATCCGCAGCGTGGGGCTCGTCCGCAGTTCCTTAACCATCTCCTCGGCGTTTTTCGCCCGCTCGCCAGGCTGGCCGGCGGCCTTGTAGGTGATCTTCTTGCAGAAGGCGTTGCCACGGCCGAAGACGTCGCGGCAGATGTGGACGATGTCCTCGGCGTGGGCGTCGTCCTTCGCAAAGATGAGCGTCTTGGGCACCATCGTGCGGTTCGGAAAGAGGTCGGTACCGAGCGCCTCCTTGAAGGCCGTGAGCACGGTGCGGATCTGTGAGGGCACCACGACGGAGCGGTCCAGATCCCTTCCTTCGTAGACGAGGTCCTCGTCGAGGAGCTGCTGCCGCGTGCGGCGGGTTTCTTTGCTCCGCTTGTCGACGTAGAAACCCTTCTCGACGGTGCCACCTTTCTCCGTGACCTCGGTGCGGATGCGATAGACGTCGTATCCAACGTTCACGCCGTCAGCGACGGCCTGCTCGTGGCCGTATTCCATGACGAGGTTCTGGTTGAAGAAGGCGATCGTCTGCTGCGAGGGCGTGGCGGTGAGGCCGATGAGGAAGGCGTCGAAGTACTCGAGCACCTGCCGCCAGAGGTTGTAGATCGAGCGGTGGCACTCGTCGGTGATGATGACGTCGAACGTCTCGATCGGGATGGCGGGGTTGTAGGCCACCTCGCGGGTGCGGCCGTCGGCGGAGACTTCGTAGGAGGAGATGTCGTCGGCCTCCTCGGGCAGGTCTTCGCCGCGGAGGAGCGAGTAGAGTCGCTGGATCGTGCAGATCGTGACACGGGAGACGTCGTCGAGCGCCCGCGACTTGAGGTGCTGCACGTTGTAGAGCTCGGTGAACGTGCGGTTGGTGTCGGGGACGGTGAAGCTTTCGAATTCATCCTTCGTCTGCTTACCGAGGTTGGCTCGGTCGACGAGGAACAGGATCCGACTGGCATTGGCGTAGCGGATGAGTCGGTAGGCGATGGCGCAGGCGGTGAACGTCTTGCCCGAGCCGGTGGCCATCTGCACGAGGGCCCGGGGACGCCCGGCCGCGAGGGATTTCTCGAGGTTCGTCACAGCCTCGATCTGGCAGGCTCGAAGGCCGGTGGTGGCGAGGGGGTGATCGGCCGAAAGCCGGGCGAGCCGGCCGCGGACCGTGTCGGGCTCGGCGAACCAGGCGGCGAGCGTTTCCGGGCGGTGGAAGGCGAACACGCGGCGCGACAGTGGCTCGGGATCACGGCGATCGCGAAAGAACGTCTCGACGCCCGTGGACTCGTAGACGAAAGGCAGGCCCTCGTGCGCGGGGACGCCGTCTGCGTAGCGATCGGACTGGTCAGCGACGTTGGAGAGCGTGCGGCCGAGCCTCTTGGCCTCGACGACGCCAACGGGCCGATGGTCGACCATCAGGAGATAGTCGCAGGGGCCGGTTTCCGTTGGCGCCTCGCGGACCGCGACGGCACGGCCCGCCGACAGATTCACGCTCACGCGGTCCTGCACGATCCAGCCGCACGCCGCGAGCTGGCGGTCGATCTCTTGGCGGGCGAGTTGTTCGGGCGTGGGCATGGCGGTAGCCGAGGGTGCAAGACCCCACCAAAGTAAGGGATCGAGCCGGGAGCAACCAGTCACGGCGAGGCGGCGCGACCGGGGCAGTCGTCAGTCTGACAACCGGCGGTCGATCTCGAGTCGGAGGAAGTGGGTCGCGCAGCTGATGCACGGGTCGTAGTTGCGGATGAGATGCTCGCAGCGGCGGGTGGCCGCCGCGTCGTCGAGGGCGAGCACCTCGGGCAGGAGCAGGCGGAGGTCGCGCTCGATCTCGGCCTGGTTCTGCGACGTCGGGGGGATGATCGTGGCCTCCTGCACGAGTCCGTCGCCGCCGATGACGTAGCGATGCCAGAGCAGGCCGCGCGGCGCCTCGGTCGCATGGCAGCCCACGCCGTCGCGCGGCGCCCACTCGATGCGGCAGGGATCGACGGCGGCATGGCAGCGTCGCACGATGGCGACCGCCTCCTCGCACGCCGCGGCGATCTCCACGCAGCGCGCCACGATGCTCCGAAACGAGTTGCGCGGCTGGAGCTCGAGGCCGCAGGCATCGGCGGCGGCGCGGGCGCGTGGCGGCAGCCGGTCACGGCAGAGATGGATGCGGGCGGTCGGGCCCGTGAGGTAGGGGCGTTCATCCGGCATGAGGCCCGCGTGGAGGGCCGTGCTCCAGGGCACCTGCCGCTCGCGGACGTGGGACAAGAAATCCTCGGCGGCGATGTCGAGCCCGCCGGAGGAGACGATGCGGCCGTCGTTCATCGGATACTCGGTGGCATGCCGCAGGCAGACGGTCTCGGCGGGCCGCACGTCGGGTGGAAAATCGAAGCGGCTCACCTCCTGCACCAGGTCGAGCGCGCGGCCCAGACCCCACTCGAGGTCCGGCAGGAGGCCTGCGACCGCCGCGAGGGCAGGCGCCTTGTGAAAGCCTCCGACCGCGACGTTGACGGGGTGCACCGCGCGGCCGCCGACCACCTCCATGATCCGGTTGCCGACGGCCTTGAGCCGCAGGCCCCCCTCCACGAGCGCGCGGTGCTCCGCGGCCATCGTGATCCCGCTCTCGAAGCCGAGAAAGTCGGGTGCATGCAGCAGGTGGACGTGGAGGGCGTGGCTCTGGATCCACTCGCCGCAAGAGAGCAGTCGTCGGAGCGACTCGATCTCCGGCGTCGTCGTGATGCCGAGCGCCTTCTCGAGGGCGTGGCAGGCACTCATCTGGTAGGCCACGGGGCAGATGCCGCAGATGCGTGCCACGAGGTCGGGCACCTCGCGCACCTCGCGGCCGCGCAGAAAACGCTCGAAGAAGCGCGGCGGCTCGTAGATGTTGAATTCGGCGATCTCGATCGCGTCGCCCCGCACCCGCACCCTGAGCGCGCCCTCGCCCTCGACGCGGGAGAGCGCGGCGACGGTGAAGCGGCGCACCGAGGCATCCCCATCCCGGCCGCCGGTCGCCCGGCCAGCGTCCGTCGCGTCGTTCACGGGCTCGACTCCACGTCGGTGCCTGCAGGCCGGGCGGACAGTCGGTCCCCCTCCTCGCGAAACGCCGGGGCCCACGCGTTGAACGAGCGCACGAGCCGCGCGAGGTCTTCCCGCGGCGTTCCGCGACGCTCGTAGAACCCGGTGAGGCTGACGAGATTCGTCGCCTCCGCGGGGCCGTAGCATCCGAAGCATTCCCGGTCATGCGCCGGACAGATGGCGCCACAGCCCGCCTGCGTGACCGGCCCCAGGCAGGGGATGCCCCGCGCGACCGCCACGCACACGGTGCCGCGCTCCTTGCACTCCACGCAGACCGCGTGCTGCGGCACCCGTGGTCGACGGCCGACGAGCACGGCGGTGACGAGCTCGACGAGCTGCGTCGTGTCGACGGGGCAGCCGCGCAGTTCGAAATCGACCGGCACGTGGTCGGCGATCGGCGTGCTCGTGGCGAGCGTGTCGATGAACTGGGGCGATGCGTAGACGGCCGACAGAAACGCGTCGATGTCCCCCCAGTTCCTCAGGGCCTGGATGCCCCCGGCCGTGGCGCAGGCGCCGAGCGTGACGAGGACGCGGCACTGGGCACGGATGTCGTGGATGCGCGCGACATCATGGGGGGTGGTGATCGAGCCCTCGACGAGGCCGAGGTCGTACGGCCCGGGCACCGAGCGGGAGCGGGCCTCGAGGAAGTGGTCGATCTCCACGTGCTCGGCCAGTTCGAGGAACCGGTTCGCGGCGTCGAGCAGCTGCAGCTGGCAGCCGTCGCACGAGGCGAACTTGAAGACCGCGATCCGCGGTTTCCTGCGGGGGGCGTGGGGCGGCGTGTTCGTGGCCGCCACCGAGTCGGGCGGTGCCCCGAGTCCCGGGCCGGCATCGTCCGCGGACATGGCGTGCGACACGGCGTTGGACACGGCGTTGGACACGGTGCCGGAGCTCGGGATGCGCCTGCAACCCTCGCGGGACGGCTCGGCAGCCCGTCACGTGGGCGATTCTACGCCGACGAGGGCCGCCCAGCACCCGGCCTCGGTGCCTGCGTCGGCGGCCCGCATGCCTGCGACCGCCTGGACTCCCGCACCGACCAGGGAAACGGAACGCGGCGGCGGCTCGCTCATCCGATCGTCGACACGACGTTGCCGAGATAGCGCTCGAGGTCGGGGGGCAGGCCGCCCCTGATCGCGTCGTCCACCTGGCGGCGGAGTGCATCGAGGCACTCGGCGGGAGTGGCCTCGTCGGGGAGATCGATCACGGCGTCGAGCGACACGTGGGAGTCGCCGGTGAGAAAGCGAAAGAGCTGCGCGATCGACGCCAGCCGCGGGTCACCCGTCCGCGCGGCGGTGTCGTCGAGCAGGGTGCCGACGAGGGCGGAGTTCAGCGCCAGCCGCCGCTGCACCTCCGCCGCCGTCGCCGCCCGGAAGCCCGACTCCTGCTTGAGCTCCGCGAACCGTGCCTGGTCGATCACGATCGCCTCCAGCCGGTTCGGCTCGCGGGAAAGCACCGTGGCCACGGCCGGCTGCCCGCGCCACATGCCGATCTCGCCGAGCACCGTCGGCGCCGCCAGCGTGGCGACCTGACGCGGCTCCGCAGCGGCCTCCGTGGCGTGGAGCACCACGAGCGGAGCGGTGGCCGAGAGCACGACGTACATCTCGTTCACGGTCCCGCCCTGCCGGATCAGCGGCTGGCCCGCGGCGAGGTCGATCGAACGCCGCTCGAGCGGCCGTGCGTCGACTCCCGAGTCGAGGGCGTAGAGCAGGATCGCACCGACGAGGCGGTCGTCGACTTCGTCGGCTGTGTTGACGAACACGGCCTGATGGTAGGCCAGCTGGAGAGCGGCGACGTCCGGCCGCTGCCAGATCGTCCGCCGGTCTCGCGACCGCTTCTCGATCCCCGACGTCCGTCCCTCGCGAGGCTGCCGCCTCTCCCACTCGATCCGCTGCGACTCGAGAGCTTCCGGAATGGCACCGCCCGGAAACAGATACTCCCGCGTCTCGGGATCGATGTGACGGGCGACATGCCTGGCCACCGTTTCGTCGGCGAAGGACGCGGTGACCGGCACGATCCGCCGCGCGATCTCCTGCGCCATGCGCCTCACCCGCGGCGAGGGCGGGCGCTCGCGGAGGCGGCGATCGAAGGCATCACGAAACCGGTCGTGGGCGTCGAGATCGCGGGGCATGCGGGTGAGCCCCGCGAAGCCCGCCACCTGATAGAGCACCACGCAGATCCGCCAGGCCAGGTCGCGGCCCGGTCCGCTGCCGGGCGGCAGGCCGCAGAGCTCCAGACCCCGGCGAATCGACTCGATGAAGGCCGTGGCCACGTAGGCGAACTCCGCCTCGTAGACGTCGATCACCCGCACCCGTTCGTCCTGGACCGGTTTGCAGACGCCCGCAACGTGGTGACGGAGGTTGACCAGTCGCACGATCTCCCGCGTCTCGGCCCCCGACCGGGGCAGGGCGAAATTGCCGACGAAGAAGTCGTTCGTGCCTTTGATCCGTTCCCCGGAGCGGAAGTGGCCCTCGTTGCGATACGACGTGGTGACGATCGCACTCACGAACAACGTGCGGTAGATGCCACCCCAGGCGAAGCCCATGGCATCGCCGGTGAACCGCAGCCCGTGGACGAACAGGTTGCGGAGGGTGCAAAACCGCCGGGTGAGTTTCCAGCCCGCCTGCCGGCGAATCGCGTCCCAGTCGGCGTCGGCAAGCGCCGGGATGGCCACGATGTCGTCGGCGGCGAGGTAGTCCTCGAGCGTGCCACGGCGGGCGGGCGCAGGCATGGGCTTCGTTCGCGAGGGTGACTGTGTCGTCGGGGATGTCGCACGGCTCGGGCCGTACGATGGGCCGGGCGATTGTGGCCATCGCGCCGGTGGCCGCACAACCCGAACCCTGATGCGAACCATGGCCGGAATCGTCTCCAGACTCATCGGCGGTGACCTCGCAGCGCTCGTCCGCGATCCGCTCGGGGAGTTTTGCCGACGGTCGAGCCAGGGCGCGGTGGTGCCGCTGAAGATCGGGCTGCAACGCGGGCACCTCGTCTCCGACCCGGCCGTCATCCGACACGTTCTGCTCGACAACATCGGCAACTACGACAAGCACACCCCGGCCTTCGATGCCGTGCGGGTCGTGCTTGGCAACGGTCTCTTGACGAGCGGCGGACCCTTCTGGAAGCGGCAGAGGCGGATCGCGCAGCCCGCCTTTCACGGCGAGAGCGTGAGGCGGTTCGGCCCGATCATCTCGCGGATGGCGGCCGAGTGTGCCGCCGACTGGGAGGCGGCGGCCCGGCGGGGTGACACCATCGATGCCTGCACCGACATGATGAAGGTCACGCTCCGCGCGGTGGCCGAGACGCTCTTCGGCGACGACCTCGCAGCGAGCGCCGACGAGATCAATCGCGTGTTCCCCACGATCCTCGCCGGCCTCGCGTCGAGGGTGTCCTCGCCGGTGCGTCCGCCGCTCTGGCTGCCGACGGCCAATCATCGCCGACTGAGGCCGGCGCTCGATGCGCTCGACGCGATCGTGAGGCGACTGATCGCCGCGCGGCGGCAGCGGCTGGCGAGCGGCGGGGCCGACGACGGCCACCGCGACCTCCTCACGACGCTGATGGCGGCGCGGGACGCGGAGACGGGCGAGTCGATGAGCGACGCCCAGCTGCGCGACGAGGTGATGACGATGATGATTGCGGGCCACGAGACGACGGCCAACGCGCTCTCCTGGCTGTGGGTGCTTCTCGATCGGCATCGCGACGAGGTCGAGCGGCTCCGGGCGGAACTCGCGGCCGTCACCGGCGGGCGGCCGCCCAGCGTGGACGACGTCGGCCGTCTGCCCCGCCTCAAGGCCGTGATCCAGGAGACGCTGCGGCTCTACCCGCCGGTCTGGATGTTCGACCGCCGGGCGCTCGGGTCCGACGACCTCGCCGGCACCCGGGTGGCGAGAGGGGACCTCGTGATCGTCTGCCCGTATGCGCTGCACCGCCTGCCGCAGCTCTGGAGCGACCCGAACGCCTTTCGGCCGGAGCGGTTCGAGCCGGGCCGCGAGGAGCAGAAGAACAAGTTCGCGTATCTGCCCTTCAGCGCCGGCCCCCGCGTCTGCCTGGGCGCGAGCTTCGCGATGATCGAGTCGCAGATCATCGTGGGCACGATCCTCTCGCGGCTCCGCCCGCGGCTGGCCGATCCGACGCCGGTGGAGCCGCAGCCGCGAGTCACGCTCCGGACCTCGCGGCCCGTGGTGCTCCGGCTCGACGTGGCACCGCTCGCCTGAGCAGGCCCACGGTCCATGCGAGCGGGTCGGGGTGGCCGGCACCGGCAGGGCCGTCCCCCGGCGTCATGCCGGCAGCCGCTGGAGCCTGCGGCCGCTCGTTCGTCCCACGACCACATCGGTCATCCGGGCAAACCGCTTGAAGACCGATTCCTGCCGGTAGGGGAGCCCGTGCCGCTCGCAGAGCGCTTTCACGACGGGCTGGATCTCCCGGTACTTGCTCATCGGCAGGTCCGAAAAGAGGTGGTGCTCGATCTGGTAGTTGAGCCAGATGCTCAGGTAATCCACGCATTCGGTGCCGCAGTGGTAGTTGGCGGAGCTCAGCACCTGCGTCGCGTAAAACTCGGGGCGGCCGTGATAGTGGAAGTCGAAGCGGTAGAGATCGTCGGCCGTGTGGTTCGGGCCGATCACCAGGAACGAGTGGACGTTCGTGATGCACTCGGCGACCAGCTTGTTGAGCAGCACGCAGAGGGCCGCGGTCGTGCCCAGCGGCAGGAAGAGGCAGGGCACGAGCAGGAAGTGGAAGCCCGCGTAGGGCAGGTAGCAGCGGGCCCAGAGGGCGCGCACCGTGGGCGACCGGAAGTCGAAGACGTTGGTGAACGAGACGCTGAGGATGTGGCCGCCGGAGCGGCGGCGGAGGGTCCGTGGGTCGAGGACGCTCATCGTCCGCGGGGCGTAGTAGGTGAACTTCCAGGTGAGCGCCAGCAGCATCAGGAAGGCGTACTTGACCGCCAGCGGCACCCGCAGCGCCCGCAAAAACTCCGCGTGCCTCTCGACGACGTCGGGATCCTTGTCCTCGCCCGTGTAGGCATGGTGCAGCGTGTTGTGCTCGTAGTCCCAGCCGCTGGGCAGGATCCAGTCGAACCAGTCCACGAAGCGGCGCCAGCCCCGGGCGAAGCCGCGGCTGGTGTAGCGGGCCGGGATGCCGGGGATGCGGTCGTAGCCGCGGTGCGTGATGTGGTGTGCCAGCAGCCAGCGGGTGTTCTGTCCGAGGCTCAGCGCCACCGCTGTGAACGGGTTCGGGGGCAGCCATATGGTGAGGTATCCCACGAGCGTCGCCAGACGACCGCGCCGCTCGACCCGCCGCATGTGCAGATAGTCGGCGTGGGAGATCGTCGCGTAGGCCGTCCGCCGCAGCGCCTCGATCTCCGCGGCGAACCCCGCGACATCGATGCGGGCGAGCTCGGGATCCGTGCCGCGGGCCTCATCCGGGGGAGTCGTGCAGCAGACGGACATGGAGTGGCAGCCGGTGACGGATCGCGAGGAATCGTCCTCGGCCCTCGGGAACGGCCTGCCGGGATCGCTTCCACTGCGCGGCAGTGACACGGAGCGTCGCGAGCCGCCCGGAGGCGTCTCGCGGGTGCCCCGGACGACCCGCAGACTATTGGTTGTCCGCGTTTGTGCAACCACGGATTCGCGGCAATCGGTGGTGGTGGCGTCCGGGCGGCCCGCTGCCTGCGGCCGGCCCTGACGGTCGGACACAAAAAAAGCGTGTCTGGATTTCCGGGGGGCGGTACCTGGAAGTGGAGGTCGTCCGGGTCGACGTGGTCGATCCCGATCTCCGACGCAGGGGCCCCGCGGTCCGCGGACTGCGTCCGTTCGATGGGATGGGACGAGCACGAAAGGATGAGATCATGAATACGATCCGATTGCTGGTGGCGGTCCTCGCGATCGCCGGTGCGTCGATGGCGGCGGTCCGGGCCGATGAGGAGGCCGGACGGTCGGGGGCGGGAGCGAAGTCCGTGGCGGGGGCCACGAGGGGCGGAAGCGTGAAGTCCGCGACCGACAAGGCCTCGGCGGGGAACGCGACGGCCGGTGACACGAAGGCTCGGACGTCCACGGCGAAGAAGACCGACTCGGATGGAACGAAGCGGGGCGCGGCGGCTGCGAAGCGCGCGGAACCGAAGAAGCCGAAGGCCGCAGCGGCCGTGAAGCGGCCGGCGTCGTCCGCCGCGACGAAGGGCTCGGCCGACGGTGCCGGCCGGTCCGGTGCGAAGCGTGCCGATGCATCGCGACGCACGCCGACCGCGATGTCCTCCTCACGGAAGGCGTCGTGACCGCCGGTCGAGAGATGGGCCGGCGCGTGCCGCCGCGGGCGTGGCCGTCGAAGGGCGTGGATGCCCTTCGACGGCGCCTGCCGTGGTCCGGCCCCGCTTTTCGCGAGGGTCGCGCACGCGTACGGTACGTACCGGATGACGAGGGCACGAACAGGGAGTGGCGCACGCCTTCAGGCGTGCGCGTCGATGTCCGACCCGCGGAACGGGGCGCAGTCCGACATGAACGACCCGGGACTGATCCGGCTGCTGCTGCGGCATCAGGGCGACTTCATGGCGTACCTGATGGCGATGGTGCACGACCTCGATGCGGCCGAGGAGATCTTCCAGAACGCGGCGGTCGTGGTCATCCAGCACGACGTGGCCGAGCCGATCCGGGACTTTCGGGCGTGGGCGAAGGAGGTCGTGCGGCGGCAGGCGCTGCACCATCTCCGCGATCGGGGCCGGAGCGCCCGGCTGCTCGTCACCGAGCCCGAGCTTCTCGAGCAGATCGACACGGCCTTCGACGAGGCGGGCGGGCTCGACGAGGCCGATACCGGCCTGCGACAGCGCGAGATCGACGCGCTGCGGGAGTGTGCCGGCAGGCTGCCGGAGGCCCAGCGGGCGATGGTGTCGATGCGGTATGAGCGTCGCGAGTCGTTCGACGCGATCGGGGCGGCGCTCGGGAGGACGGGGCAGGCGATCCAGCGGGCGCTCTCGCGGACGCGACGCGCGCTGCACGACTGCGTCCAGTCGAAGCTCGCTCGTGCGGAGGTGACGCCGTGAACGACTCGACGCCCGCATCGGACGGAGGCTCGGCCGTGCCGGAACGCGCACTCCACGACATGATCGCGAGCCACCTCGATGGGGCGCTCGATGCCGCCGGTCAGCGTCGTCTCGCCGCGGAGCTCGCCCGGTCCCCCGAGGCGCGACGCACGCTCGTCACGTTCCTGCGAGTGGAGGCGGCGATCATGCGGCTCGCGCTGGCGGGCCAGCTCGGCGCCGCGTTCGGTACGACGTCCCTCAAAGCCGATGCGCAACCGGCCGGCCCGGTCCTGCGCACCGGCCACGCGGAGCTGACGGCGCCGCCGGCGTCGGTCCTCGTGCCCTTGGCGGGAGAGGCATCCCCGTCCCGCCGGGGTGGGCCGGCCGGCCGGCTCCGGTCGGCAGCGCTCGCGCTCGCCGGCTGCCTGATCATGTTCCTCGCCGCGTCCTCATTCCTCGTGGCGCGGCGCGACGTCATCCAGCCGGCCCGTGGTGAGATGGATCGACTCGCGGATGCGTGGCTGCGGCTCGCACGGCACCACGAGTCCGACGAGGACGCGGAGGCCACGAGCGCCGCCGGACCGCGCGAGGCGCCGCTCGACGACGAGGCCGATCCCGGTCCACCGGCGTGGCTCGTCGCCGCGATGGGTGACGAGGACATGCCGAGTCTTTCCCCGGATGCAGGATGACATGACACGCTCGACGCGTCGTTTCGGACCGTGGCGATGCCTGCTGCCGCTGCAC
>Ga0172376_10006377_pt1 | contig 12839 bp, 12 predicted proteins | sample Lak35m_FD_121114 | JGI IMG/M metagenome (GOLD analysis project Ga0172376, IMG submission 121114) | Freshwater microbial communities from Kabuno Bay, South-Kivu, Congo - kab_092012_35m | ecosystem: Environmental > Aquatic > Freshwater > Lake | place: Democratic Republic of the Congo: South-Kivu...
AACGGAAAACGACCGCTTTACTTCGCGTTTCGCTCGAATGGGATTATGATCACCTCCACAGCAGACATTGGAACGCGAGCAGGATTGAAGGAAATGGTTCCGCTGTCAGCAGGTCAGTATCTGCTCGTAAAGTCGAGCGGTGCGGCGGTCATCGATTGGACAAGCGAGAGAATTTCAGATCTTCAACGGACCGCTGTGTGAAAGCCTACTCAACCAAGACTTTCACCTTCGGCTACGAGATCGAGTTTGGTGATGTTGATCGCCGACTGACAATCCCACCTGAACTCGGAAAGTGGGAGTCAGCGGAAACAGACATCGTCAATCTGCGCCACCCTTACGCTTTAGTCGCGTGTGATCCGCTTGGTCTTGTTCCGCCAATGGGTGGCGAGATCAATACGGTTCCAACAACCACGTGGGAAGCGCAGGTCGAGCGCATCCTGAAGATCATCGAGTTCTTTCGCAATAATGGGAATGAACCGTCGACGTCCTGCGTCAACCACGGACATCTTCATATCCGAGTACCAGGACTCACCAAGGACATCGCAGCGCTCAAACGATTAGTCGCGTACATACAGAAAAACCAAGAGGACGCCGTTGAAGCCTGCTATCAGTTCCGTCCGTCTGACGAAATGCGCTCCTGTGAAAACGCCACTCAATACTTGAAATTCGATGGTGGGCGACTGATGCCCGACTATATGTGTCAGAACATCATCCGTCGCGCAAAGACCTTTAAGGATTTCATTCGGCTTCACGCAGCGGGAAAGGACGGTGTATCAATGGGTCGACCGTTTCGATACGCCATCAACACCTACTGTCTCAAACACACCGAGACAATCGAGTTTCGATGCTTTCGCGCTACGGTGAAACGCCAAGAACTTGAGAGTCAGTTTCGCTTTGCTGTCGCGTTTCTTGATGCTGCGCTGAATGGCGGACCCACAGTGAAGGAGATTCTTGCTAACGGGAAATTCACGTTCCCACCCTTCGTATGGTCGCGGGATGAGTACCTTGGGTGGAACGCGACCAAGTATCCAAAAGAACGGGGAACTAAACGACGAGAATTGCTTAGAGCGTCAAGTTAGCCCTGAGGATCGCGTGGTGTCATCGTGCTACTCCACAGGACTCCCACGATTCGTACACAACCCCACTCTTTGGCGAAATGAATACGAACTCAGGAATCCCTTTCACGCCCTTGAAGCGGTTCACGATCACGCAGCCGTGGGATGTACCAAGCGAAGCATAGATAGGCTTGTCAGAATCCGACCTCATAAAGTGGATTCCTGCGCTTGTCGTACCCACTGCGGCGATGGACACATAGAAAAAGTCGCCAACCCGATAGTTACACTCTGTCCCACGGTCATTCGACGTACACGTCTTGCCCTTGTTCACCAACGTCATCAGGGTTTCGGTGGCGGAAAACGTCGGTTGCGGCTCCTTTGCGCTCACGGAGATCGACAGGCTTACCATTAGAGCTGTCAGCACGGTCTTAGTCATCGGTTACCCGTCGTCATTCTGCGGACTTTAGCGGAGAAGGCTTCGCAGGATACACGACCATATTGCTGATTGAGAATTTGATCGGTGCGGAACGTTTCGCAATGTATGCTTTTCGCTTTTTGTAGAGGGAGAATACATTGCTCGATTCGAGTCGCGCTCCCCTCGCACCTACAATTCTTCTTCGTTTCAGGAGCAACGCGATATCTTTGAAATGTAGGTGCTGTTCATCTCGCAACTCAATAACGCGATCAGCCAACCTTTCACGGTCAGCGGGATAGACATTAGGGAGTAACGCCGTAGTTGTGAGTGTCAGCGTGAACCTGATCTCGCTTGGATCATTCCACGCATCGCCCAAGAACACAGCCCTGTCGTCTTCGTCGGCGATACCTACTGAGGGGACCCACTTTACGCCCCCTAGCAAAACTACTCCACCGTCACCGACTTCGCCAAATTGCGCGGCTTGTCGACGTCGGTACCGCGCGCCGTTGCCACGTGGTACGAGAGCAGCTGCAGCGGAATCGTGTAGACGATCGGTGCCTGGATGTAGCTCACATGCTTCGGCATCGTGATGACGGTCACACCTTCGGACGGCTGAATGCCTGACTCGGGATCGGCGAAGACGATCAACTCACCGCCGCGTGCACGAACCTCCATGAGGTTCGACTTCAGTTTCTCGAGCAAATCGGTATTGGGGGCCACCGCCACCACCGGCATGTCGTCATCGACAAGCGCGAGCGGTCCATGCTTGAGCTCGCCCGCCGCGTAGGCCTCGGCGTGGATATAAGAAATTTCTTTGAGCTTGAGCGAGCCTTCCATGGCGATCGGGTACATGGTGCCGCGACCGAGGAAGAGCGCGTGGTGCTTGGGCACGAAACGCTTGGCGAGCTCGCGGATCACGGGATCGAGCGCAAGGGTCTTCTCGATCATGCCCGGCAGCTCCACGAGTCGGCTCACCAGGGTGTGTTCCTGCTCGGCCGAAGCGCCGTGATATTTAGCGAGAGCAACGACCAACAAGCCGAGCGCGCCCAGTTGCGTCGTGAACGCTTTGGTCGAGGCGACGCCGATCTCCGGGCCTGCACGCGTCAGCATGACGAGCTCGGACTCGCGCACCAGCGAGCTCTCGGGCACGTTACAGATCACGAGCGATGACAAATAACCCGCCTGCTTGGCGAGCCGCAGCGCCGCCAGAGTGTCGGCGGTTTCGCCGGACTGGGAGATGGTGACGAACAGCGTATTCTTTGGCACGACCGGGCTGCGGTAGCGAAATTCGCTCGCGATCTCGACGTTGCAGGGAATCTTTGCCAGTTGTTCGATGAGGTAGCGGGCCACGTAGCCTGCGTGATAGCTCGTGCCGCAGGCGACGATATGCACGGCCTCGGTCTGACCGAACACCTCGACCGCACGCGGGCCGAACGCCGCTTCGAGCAAGCGGCCATTCGCCACCCGCTCCTGCAAGGTATCGGCGAGCGCACGCGGCTGCTCATGAATTTCTTTGAGCATGAAGTGCTCGTACTGACCCTTGTCGACTGCATCCGCCGACAGCTCGCTCTCGCGGATCGCGCGGCTTACCGGCGCACCCGCGCGATCGACCACGGCGATCGAGGTCCGCGTGACCTCGGCGACGTCGCCTTCTTCGAGAAACATGAAGGTACGGGTTTGCGGCAGCAGCGCGGCCACGTCGGAAGCGACAAAGTTCTCGCCTTGACCGAGACCGATGACGACCGGACAACCTTCGCGCGCGAGGATGATGCGCTCGGGGTCGGACTCGCTGACTACCGCGAGTGCATAGGCGCCCTCGAGATCCGCGACGGTACGCCGCACGGCATCGAACAAGGCCCCGCCCTGCTGCAGGTAATGATGGATGCGGTGGGCGATCACCTCGGTGTCGGTGTCGGAGGTGAACTCGTAACCCTGTGCGCGCAAGGTCTCGCGCAGCGATTCGTGATTTTCGATGATGCCGTTGTGCACGATGGCGAGGCCATCGGCCGAGATATGCGGATGCGCGTTGCGCTCCGAGGGCACGCCATGGGTCGCCCAGCGGGTGTGCGCGATGCCGATAGGGCCGTGGGTGGGCGAGGTGTCGATAGCGTCCTGCAGAACCTGCACCTTGCCGACGGTGCGTACGCGCTTGAGTTGGCCGGAGCCGTTGAGCACGGCGACGCCAGCGGAATCGTAGCCACGGTATTCGAGCCGTCGCAGACCCTCGACGAGGATCGGCACGATGTCACGCTGCGCGATGGCGCCAACGATTCCGCACATGATTAACCTGCCTCCCGGGGCGGCGCCGCCCGCGCCGCTGCCCAAAGCGGGTATTTTGCACCTTCCCGCTGCCGGAAACATGGACCACGACGCGCGGCGATTGACGCCGCGGCGGGCAATTCAGCGCATCGCGAGCAGACGATAAGCACCCGCCTGCTTGGCGTCGTCACGAACAATGAGTCTCACCAGGATGTCGGTGGTGGATATACCGAGTGATAGCCGCTTTGACATCGACTGGACGAGCGGTCGCGGTGGCAGGCAAATGATCGGCAATGAGTTTTTGGATATCGAGCGGAGTGACGCGTCCGGCACGACGCACCACGTATCCGTCAGGATGCGTTTCCCACTCGAGCACGGCGCCTGGGCCCACGCCGAGCGCTCGGCGTACTTTCGAGGGGACGGAAATCTGACCCTGTCGGGTGATTCGGGACTACACAGGCTGTATCAGCATGTAGTACCCCGGTAATGCAAAAATTCGTCGAATTTCGTTAGCAAAGTACGCTGTCCGGAATTCAACTCGACTTCTTCGGCCGCTTCCAGCCCTCGAGCGTCACCTGCTTGGCGCGTGCCACGGTGAGTTTGCCGGCGGGGACATCCTTGCTGACGGTTGAGCCGGCGCCGATGGTGGCGCCCTCGCCAACGACGAGCGGCGCGACTAGCACCGAGTTCGAACCGGTGTGCGCGTCCGCACCGATGACGGTGTGATGCTTGTTGGCACCGTCATAGTTGGCGATGATCGTGCCGGCGCCGATGTTCACTCGCGCACCGACCGTAGCATCGCCTACGTACGCCAGATGATTCGCCTTGGCGCCCGAGTCCAGCGAAGAATTCTTCACTTCGACGAAGTTACCGATATGCACTTCATCGGCGAGCCGCGCACCGGGGCGCAGCCGCGCGAAAGGGCCAATGATCGACTGCGTGCCCACGGTCGCCTGCTCGATCACGCAGTTCGCGTTCACCCGTACGTCGGCGGCGATGCTGCAGTCGCGCAGCACGCAGTTGGGGCCGATGTACACTCGGTCGCCGAGCGTCACGGTGCCTTCGAAGATGGCATTGATATCAATGAAAACATCACGGCCCGTGACAAGGCGGCCGCGCACGTCGATGCGCGCGGGGTCGGCGAGCGTGACGCCGGCGAGCATCAGCTCGCGCGCGCAGGCGCGCCGGTATTCGGTTTCGAGCTCGGCGAGCTGCAGCTTGTCGTTGACGCCGAGCACTTCGGCCACGGTGGGCGCAACCAGTGGCACCACTTGCACGCCATCGGCAACCGCCATGGCGATGATGTCGGTCAAATAAAACTCGCCCTGGGCGTTACGGTTCGACAGCCTACCAAGCCATCGACGCAGATGGGCCACCGGCACTGCCATGACACCGGTATTGCCCTCGCGGATGCGCAATTGTTCGGCGCTTGCGTCCTTTTGTTCGACGATGCCGAGGACTCGACCGGCAGGATCACGCAGGATCCGTCCGTAGCCGGTTGGATCATCGAGCATGACAGTCAGCAAGCTCATCGACGCAGGGCCGGCGAGCGCGACCAGCTCGCGCAAGGTCGCGGCACGGATGAGTGGCACATCGCCATAAAGCACGAGTGCGAGATCGCTATCCGGCAACTGCGGCAGCGCTTGCTGCACGGCATGACCGGTGCCGAGCTGTTCAGCCTGCAGTACCCAGGAATGCTGCGGGACCGCAGCGGCCAGCGTCTTGCCGAGCGTGGATCGGACCAACTCGCCGCCATGGCCATAGACCACATGCACGGCTTGCGGCGAGAGGGTCGCTGCGGTGTCGATGACGTGACCGAGCAGAGGCTTGCCGGCAAGCGGCTGCAATACTTTGGGCAGGTCGGACTTCATCCGCTTGCCCTGACCCGCCGCCAGAATGACGATCGAGATATTCACTGCAATGCCCTCGGCCGTAACGGTGGCCGTGCCCGCCGCGTCGCGCCGGCGGCGTGGCGCATGTTTCAGCCTTTGATCTTGCGCAGCTTCTGGATCAACTTGAGCTGCGCGGCGGCCCGCGCGAGCTCGGCAAGCGCCTCGGCCTGCTCGATCTTGTCGATGTTGCCCTTGAGTGCTTCTTCGGCGCGCTGCTTGGCTTCGAGCGCCAAGGCTTCGTCCATGTCCTTGGCGCGGATCGCAGTATCCGCGAGCACCGTCACTTTCTTCGGCTGTACTTCGAGCGCGCCACCACCGACAAAGAAAAACTGCTCCTGACCGTCGGGTGTCTGTACGCGCACTTCACCCGAACGGATCATGGTGAGCAGCGGCGCGTGGCGCGGCGCGATGCCGATATCGCCCTGGGCCGCAGGCACGAACACCATCTTCGCCGGACCCGAGAAGATCTCGCCCTCGGCGCTGACGATGTCGCAGTGAATGGTGCTGTCGGCGGCCATATTGGTGTGTTCCAGTGCGTGTGGCGATTACTGCAGCGTCTTCGCCTTTTCGACGGCCTCGTCGATCGAGCCGACCATGTAGAAGGCCTGCTCGGGAAGGCTGTCGAATTCGCCGGAAAGAATGCCCTTGAAGCCGCGGATCGTGTCCTTGAGCGGGACGATCTTGCCGTCCTGACCGGTGAACACCTTGGCGACGTTGAAGGGCTGCGAGAGGAAGCGCTGGATCTTGCGCGCGCGGAACACGGTGAGCTTGTCTTCTTCAGACAGCTCGTCCATGCCGAGGATGGCGATGATGTCCTGCAATTCTTTGTAGCGCTGCAGCACGGCCTGCACGCCACGGGCGACGTTGTAGTGCTCCTCGCCGACCACGAGCGGATCGAGCTGGCGGCTGGTCGAATCGAGCGGATCGACCGCGGGATAAATGCCGAGCGCGGCGATCTGACGCGACAACACGACGGTCGCATCGAGGTGGGCGAAGGTGGTCGCGGGTGAGGGGTCGGTGAGGTCGTCCGCCGGCACGTACACGGCCTGAATCGAGGTGATCGAGCCGGTCTTGGTGGAGGTGATGCGCTCCTGCAGCACGCCCATTTCTTCGGCGAGCGTCGGCTGGTAACCCACCGCCGAAGGCATACGACCGAGCAGCGCCGACACTTCGGTACCGGCGAGCGTGTAACGGTAGATATTGTCGACGAAGAACAGCACGTCGCGGCCCTTCACGCCGTCTTCGCGGACTTCGTCACGGAAATACTCGGCCATGGTGAGACCGGTCAGCGCGACGCGCAGACGATTGCCCGGCGGCTCGTTCATCTGGCCATAGACCATCGCGACCTTCGAGTTGTCGAGCTTCTCGAGGTCGATGACGCCCGACTCGGCCATCTCGTGATAGAAATCGTTGCCTTCGCGAGTACGCTCGCCCACGCCCGCAAAAACCGACAGACCGCTGTACTGCTTGGCGATGTTGTTGATGAGTTCGAGCATGTTGACGGTCTTGCCGACACCGGCGCCGCCGAAGAGACCGACCTTGCCGCCTTTGGCAAACGGCACGAGCAAGTCGATGACCTTGATGCCCGTGACCAAGAGGTCACGACCGCCCGCCTGCTCGTCGTAGGACGGCGCGGGGCGGTGGATCGACCACTTCTCGGCGGAGTCGACGGGACCGCGGTTGTCCTGCGGCGTACCGAGCACGTCCATGATGCGTCCGAGCGTCGCCTTGCCGACGGGTACCGAGATCGGCGCACCGGTCGATTCGACCGCGAGACCGCGCTTGAGGCCTTCGGAGGCACCCATCGCAATGGTACGCACCACGCCGTCACCGAGCTGCTGCTGAACTTCGAGCGTCAGATCGACGTCCGTGAGCTTGAGTGCCTCGTAGACCTTCGGGATCGATTCGCGCGGGAATTCCACGTCGATGACCGCGCCGATGATCTGCGTAATCTTGCCCGTTGCCATGTCGTTACCCTGTGCCTTGATTCGTTGATCGTTGAATGTCGAAAGTCGTCGTGCGCTCAGACCGCCGAGGCACCGCCGACGATTTCCGCCAGCTCCTTGGTGATCGCTGCCTGACGCGCCTTGTTGTAGATGAGTTGCAGGTCGCCGATGAGCTTGCCGGCGTTGTCCGAGGCGGCCTTCATGGCCACCATGCGCGCCGACATTTCGCAGGCCACGCTCTCGACGGCGCCGCGATAGACCTGCGATTCGATGTAGCGCATGAGCACGCCATCGAGGATCTCGGCGGCGTTCGGCTCGTAGATGTAGTCCCAGCGCTCCTGCAGATCGTCACCGTCGAGCGTCTGGATCGGCAGCAGCTGAGTCACCGTCGGCTTCTGCGTCATGGTGTTGACGAACTCGGCGTTGACGATGAACAGCCGATCGATCGTGCCGTCGCGGTAGGCGCCCAGCATTACTTTGACAGAGCCGAGCAGATCTTTGATGTGCGGGCGGTCACCAAGGCCGGTCACGCTGGCGAGAATCGGCTGGCCGAGACGACGGAAGAACCCGACCGACTTGGTGCCGAGCAGGCAGTAGTTGACCTTTGCGCCCTTGGCCTGCCATTCGCGCGCCAGCAGCAGCGTGTTCTTGAACACGTTGGTGTTGAGTGCGCCGCAGAGGCCACGATCGGTCGAGATGACGATGATGCCGATCGACTTGGTTTCACGGTCGACCAGGAATGGGTGCTTGTAATCCGGATGGGCCTCATTCAGATGGCCGATGACGACGCGGATCTTCTCGGCATAGGGACGCGCCAGACGCATGCGCTCCTGGGCGCGGCGCATCTTGCTCGCCGCGACCATTTCCATGGCCTTGGTGATCTTCTGAGTGCTTTTGACACTCGCGATCTTGCTGCGTATTTCCTTGGTACCGGGCATGTTGCGCGTCGCTCGTGGCTCTGGATCAGTACGTGCCGGTGGCGACGAAGTCGTCGCAGATCTTCTTCAGCGTCGCTTCGTGCTTCTTGAGCACGGGCTCGGCGTTGACCGCATCGAGCGAAGCCTTGTGCTGCGAGTTCGCGAACGACTGCAGCGCCGCCTCGAAATCGACCACCTTCTTGCGCTCGACCTTGTCCATGTAGCCGTTGTTGACCGCATAGATCGACAACGCCATCTCGGCGACCGACATCGGCGCGTACTGCTTCTGCTTCATGACCTCGGTCACGCGCACGCCGCGCTCGAGCTGTTTGCGCGTGGCGTCGTCGAGATCCGAAGCGAACTGCGCGAAGGCCGCAAGTTCGCGGTACTGCGCGAGCGCGAGACGGATACCACCACCCAATTTCTTGATGATGTCGGTCTGCGCAGCGCCACCGACGCGCGACACCGAGATGCCGGCGTTCATTGCAGGACGGGTGCCCGCGTTGAAGAGGTCGGTCTCGAGGAAAATCTGGCCGTCGGTGATCGAGATCACGTTGGTCGGCACGAACGCGGTCACGTCACCCGCCTGCGTTTCGATGATCGGCAATCCGGTCAAAGAACCGGTCTTGCCCTTCACTGCGCCCTTGGTGACCATCTCGACGTATTCTTCGTTGACGCGCGCGCTGCGCTCGAGCAGACGCGAGTGGAGATAGAACACGTCGCCAGGGAAGGCTTCGCGGCCCGGGGGACGACGCAGCAACAAAGAAATCTGGCGATAGGCGACTGCCTGCTTGGACAGATCGTCATAGATGATCAGCGCATCTTCGCCGTTGTCCATGAAGTACTCGCCCATGGTCACGCCCGAGTAGGCCGACAGGTACTGCATGGCGGCCGGCGTCGAAGCCGAGGCCGCGACGATGATGGTGTGATCCATCGCGCCGTTTTCTTCGAGCTTGCGCACCACGTTGGCGATGGTCGATTGCTTCTGACCGATCGCGACGTAGATGCATTTGATGCCGGAAGACTTCTGGTTGATGATCGTGTCGACCGCGAGCGCCGTCTTACCGGTCTGGCGGTCACCGATAATGAGTTCGCGCTGACCGCGACCGACCGGCACCATCGAGTCGATCGCCTTGTAGCCGGTCTGCACCGGTTGGCTCACCGACTTGCGGTAGATCACGCCCGGCGCGACGCGTTCGATCGGCGCCGTGCGAGTGGTCTTGAGCGGGCCCTTGCCATCGATCGGGGTGCCGAGCGCATCGACCACGCGACCGAGGAGCTCCGGGCCCACCGGCACTTCGAGAATGCGCCCAGTCGTCTTGACCGTGTCGCCTTCGCGCAGCGACTTGTAGTCGCCGAGCACCACCGCACCCACCGAGTCCTGCTCGAGGTTGAGCGCGAGGCCGAACAGGTTGCCCGGGAATTCGATCATTTCGCCGTAGCGCACATCGGCGAGGCCATGGATGCGGCAGATGCCGTCCGTGACCGAGACGATCGTGCCGACGTTGCGGGCTTCTGCGGCCGACTGGAACTTGTCGATTCGCTGCTTGATGAGATCGGAGATCTCGGATGCCTTGATGGACATGTGGGGTCCTCTGAAAAACCTGGTGTGCCCTGCGCCTTATGCGCCGGACATGATGTTGCCGAGCCGTTCGACACGCCCGCGCAGCGAGCCGTCGACCACGAAATCTCCCGCGCGCACGATTGCACCGCCGATGAGCGAGGGATCGACCGTGGCCGAGAGGCGCACGGTGCGACGCAGGCGGCGGGTCAGCGCCTGCTGCAGCTTGTCAGACTGCTCGGTGGTGAGCGGCAGCGCCGAGGTCACGGTCACATCGACCGTATTCTCGACTTCCGCACGCAGCGCCGCATACTGCGCCGCGATTTCCGGCAGCAGTGCGAGACGACCGTTATCGGCGAGCAGACGCACGAGGTTGGTGGCGTGCTCATTGCCGCTCGCACCGGCGAGCTCGACCACGAACGCGACCAGATCCGCACGCGTGATGTGCGGATTGCCGATCAGCGGCTGCACGCGCTCGTCGGCGAGCACGAGACTCGCGCGGCCGAGGATGTCGCCCCACGCGGCGAGCTGTCCTGCGGCATGCGCGTACTCGAACGCGGCGCGGGCGTACGGCCGGGCGATGGTTGCCTCGTCAGCCACGGGCAATCTCGTCGGCGAGCTTGTCGAGCAACTGGGCGTGCGTCTTCGCATCGACCTCGCGCTCGAGCAGGCGCGAGGCGCCCGTGACGACCATCGAGCCGAATTCTTTGCGCAGCGCATCGCGCGCCCGGCTCGTCTCGGAAGCCGCCTCGTCGCGCGCCGTGGCGACGATGCGAGCACCTTCGCCCTGTGCGGCAACCTTGGCGGCTTCGATCGCCTCGTTGGAGCGACGTGCTGCCTGATCCTCGATCTGCTTGGCACGTTCGCGCGCCTCGCTCACGATCGCATTCGCGCGCGTGGTGGCCTCGGCAAGGTCCTTTTGACCCTTGTCGGCGGCAGCGAGCCCGTCGGCGATTTTTTTCTGCCGCTCTTCGATGGCACCAATGATCAACGGCCAGCCGAAGCGCATGACGAGCCAGGCGACCGCGAGAAACGCGAGGCCCTGGATGATCAGCGTGACGGTGATACTCATGCTCTACTTACCTTCGTTTGCCTGGATCGACACTCGTCCGCGGACGAGTCGGGGGCGACGATCAACCGACGCCGAGAACCGACAGGAACGGGTTGGCGAAGATGAGCAGCAACGCAATGGCGACACCGATGATGGGCACCGCGTCGAGCAGACCGGCGACGATGAACATCTTGGTCTGCAGCATGTTGGTCAGTTCGGGCTGACGGGCGGCACCCTCGAGAAACTTGCCGCCAAGCAACGCGAAGCCGATCGCGGTACCGAGTGCGCCGAGACCGATGAGCAGGCCCGCAGCGATCACGGTCATGCTCATGACGTCAGCGATCTGGGTGATGTTTTCCATTGCGAATCTCCGTGAGTAACTAAACGAACGAGAATCAGTGCTCCTGCACCGCCATGCTGAGGTAGACGACCGTCAGCATCATGAAAATGAAGGCCTGCAGGGTGATGACGAGAATATGGAAGGCGGTCCAGATGAAACCGGCGATGAATTGCATCGGTGCCATCGCCCAGGTGAGACCGCTGGCAAGACTGCCGCCCAGAGTCATGCAAGCGATCAGAATGAAAATCAATTCGCCGGCATACATGTTGCCGAAGAGTCGCAAGCTGAGCGAGAGCGGCCGCACCAATTCTTCGATGACACGCAGCAGCAGATTGGCCGGCGCCAACAAGATCGTGCCGACTGCACCGTGCGCATGGAACGGAGCGGTGAACATTTCGCCGATGAATTTCACCACGCCCTTGTGCTTGATGGCGTAGTACTGGATGAGGATGAAAACGCAAATCGCCATGCCGAAGGTGGTCGACAGATCGGCGGTGGGTACGACCCGCAGATAGGGTACTCCGGCAGCGTGCGCCGCCGCCGGCAACAGATCGACGGGGACCATGTCCATGAAGTTCATCAGGAACACGAGTGCGAATATCGTCAACGCAAGCGGTGCGATGAAGCGGGTCTTGGCCGGAAAGGTTTCTTTGACGATGCCGTCGATCCCTTCGATCATCATCTCGACGGCGCACTGCAGCTTGCCGGGCACACCCGAGGTAGCGCGACGCGAAGCGCGCAGAAAAACAACCAGAAAAATGACGGCGAGCAATACTTTGAAGAAAATGCTGTCGATGTTGAGGGTCATGAACGGACCCTCACCGACCTGGGCAGTGAGGTGCTGGAGGTGGTGCTTGATATAGCCCGTCATGCCTCCTGCTTCGCCTTCCGCTGCCATACTCGCCTCACCTCACTTTATGTAGGCCACGCCGACCCAGAAGCCGACCTGCCCCGCCAGCATCCCCACCAAGAAGGGCAATGGCGTGATCTCCGCAACGACCAGCGCCAGCCACACTGCTGACACTATCCATAACCACTTGAGCCCCTCACCTATCCACATCGCTCGCGCGATGCGTTCGGCAGGTGCGGCTCCGGGCGCAAACAAACGCCAGCCGAACACGAGGTTGCCAACAGCCACCACGGCACCGCCTGCGACGGTGGCCATGGCGTTCGTGCCATCGGACAAAACCGCGACGACGATCGCGGCCAACAACGACATCCCTACCTGGGCTGCAGCGAACCGCAGCGCCAATTGTTTTCCTCTGAGCACCAGATCGTGTCGATCGCGCATTATAGTGGTGCGACCCCGGAGCATCAATGGATGTGCGTCAAAATACCGTCCAACTCATCGAGCGAGTGGTAGGTGATCACCAGCCGCCCCTTGCCCGAGCGGCCGACGGCTT
>Ga0172376_10006380_pt1 | contig 12838 bp, 12 predicted proteins | sample Lak35m_FD_121114 | JGI IMG/M metagenome (GOLD analysis project Ga0172376, IMG submission 121114) | Freshwater microbial communities from Kabuno Bay, South-Kivu, Congo - kab_092012_35m | ecosystem: Environmental > Aquatic > Freshwater > Lake | place: Democratic Republic of the Congo: South-Kivu...
AATGCAGATACAATTTTATTATGAAAAACGCGAAAACTTTAACTCACAGAAATGGGCAGATCTGAATCTTATGAAACAGTGGGATGATTTGAGCCTATCTCTAAAAATCAAAAACGCCTTTAATAACAGGCTAACCGATTTTTGGAGTATTGAACTCCCGCGCCGAACTTTTGTTCTTTGTTTGAGTTATGGAATCAGTTACTGATTGAGTTTAAGATACTGTTTTGAGTTGCGAATAAATCCCGAATTTCACTGTTGGTTGGTGTGTGCCTGCCATCAAACATAGCAGTACACTCAAACAAATCAGAATTATGTCTGAACAAAACCACTCTGAATAATTCTTTATCTGAAGTAGAATATTCAAAAGCATAAAAAACTTTTCTTACCGCCGAAAACACTTCCTCTCTTATTAATTTTGAGTTTGGATTGTTTGCAAGTTTCACACTTTTAATCAGTTCGAAAATTTCAGCCATACTTCTATCTTCATTTGAGGCAATATTTACGGGAATGAAAACAATTGTTTTTGAAAAATTAGAAACATTTAACCATAGCTCGAACGGACTTTCGTCTTTTGCAGAAGTCTTATACCAACCAATGGGAAGCCTTACAGAAAAAGTGGAATTTTCAGAATTGACTTTTATATAAGTGAGCGGGACATCGGAATCATATAAAGTCTGAGGAGCCGAACCGCAACCGGCAATAATTAAAAATACAAACAGACCTGCAATTTTATAAGGCACTTTTATTCAACTGCTCTCTTATATTTTGCGCTTTCAAGAGTAAGTATCAATGAAATTCTGTGCGAATCCGGCAAGCGGGAAATCTTTGATTCTGCAAATCTCGCAAATGAATAATCGATATTTAATTTAGGAAGTTTAACTCCTGCGCCAAGAGTAAATTGTTTTACATCATTGAATCCGCCGCGGAGAGCAAATAAGTTTTTATAACTGTATTCAAAGCCTCCGTGAAAATCAAAACTAATGGGACCTACATTAAAATTCGATGCAAATTTTCTGTTTTCAAAACGAACATCCAAATCAACGGCGGGAGAAATAATTCCACCGAGAAAATCCAATTTGTAAGCAGCCCCTAATTTTGCTGTTGGAGAAATCAATTCATTTCTACCGGTACTCCATGCTACCAAAGTTGTTGTAACGTCCATAATATTTGCGCCCAAAGTCAGTCTCTCATTCGGCATATACAAACCTGCCAAATCAAAACCGATTCCAAGAGCATTTTCCTCTGCAATCGAGCGGCTGATAATTTTAACATTAGCTCCCCAGTAAAAATTTTCGCTTTGTCTTTTTGCAAACGAACCATAGAAAGCCCAGTCGCTGTTATTGAATTCTTTTACTTTGTTTGGGTCAATTCGGGCAAAAGGATTATTGATATCAGTGATAATCTCACCAGTACGTGCGTCAATCAATGCTTTGCGTGTATCCGGAATTCCATCAATTCCAAGTCTGATTGCGCTGATTCCAAAAGTAATATCATTTCCAAAAGGCAATGCTGCAGCAGCATAATTATAATTAACAAGATCGCCGAAATGTTCTTCATGCATAAGAGCAAACTGAGGATAATCAAGTTTTGCAAGTGCCGCGGGGTTCCAATATCCTGCAGTTACATCGGAAACGGATGCGACCTGTGCCCCTCCCATAGCAAGCGCACGCCCGCCAACACCAATCGCCATAAATTCACCGGCATATTTTGCAATCACAGTCTGTGCCGATAAATTCGTACTGATTAAAAATATTAATCCAACAACGAGTAAATTTTTCTTCTTCATAACATTACCATTTAGTGCTAAAGCTAAAATTTATAAAATGAGCCAAAAAATCAAGTGAAAAATTTTTCTATAAAAACTCAATCAACGAAGGATCATAATCTTCAACATTCTGAAATCCCAAAAGATTGAGCAAAGTGCCGGCGATATTTGTTAAGCCCTTCTTACTTAATTCACTCAATCTGTATTCACCGGAATAATTTGGATCATAAATAATAAATGGAACAGGGTTTAAACTATGAGATGTTTTGACTTGCTTAATTCCATTTTTTACAGTAAACATTTCATCTGCATTACCATGATCAGCTGTTATAACCAAAATTCCATCAAGTTCATCAATAACAGGTAAAATTTTGGCCAGACATTTATCAACTGTTTCTACTGCTATTATTGCGGCTTCCATTACACCCGAATGACCAACCATATCTCCGTTAGCAAAATTGACTCTACCAAATTTGTATTTCCCACTTCGTAATAATTCAATTGTTTTTTCCGTAATCTCGTAAGCTTTCATTGCAGGCGCTTTATCAAACTCAATTTTATCAGAAGGAATTTCGATATACTTTTCAAGATTCTCATTTATATATCCTGAGCGGTTTCCATTCCAGAAATATGTAACATGCCCAAATTTTTGGGTTTCTGAAATTGCAAATGAAGTAACGTCGGAATCGCATAAATATTCGCTCATCGTACGATCAATTGCAGGCGGAGTAACTAAATAATTCTTTGGAGTTTGAGTATCACCATCATACTGCATCATTCCGGCATAAAAAACATCCGGAACACGTATTCTGTCAAATTTATTAAATTTTTTTTCTTCAAATGCCCTAGAGATCTCAATGGCTCTATCGCCCCTGAAATTAAAAAACACTACCGAATCGCCGTCATCAATCGTTCCGAGAGGATTTTCATTTTCATCAACTAAAACAAATGAATCCATGTACTGGTCAGTAATTTTAGGATTCTCATCATAGTAAGTTTGAATTGCCTCTGCTGCCGAGTGAAATTTTCTTCCGATTCCAAGAACATGCGCCTTCCATCCACGTTCAACAATACTCCAATCGGCATCATAACGATCCATTGTTGTTATCATTCTGCCGCCGCCCGATGCAATTTTGTAATTGAAGTTTTTTTCACAGGCTATCTTTGCAAGCAATTCTTCAGTAGGTTTAACATATTCAAGAACTGTTTTCTCGCCGACATCCCTGCCATCGGCTAGAATATGAAGTCTGAGATTTTCGATATTCTCATCCGCACATTTATTGATTAATGCAAAAAGATGATTGATATGCGAATGCACATTGCCATCTGATAACAATCCTATAAAATGAACTTTCCCGCCGGCTTTACTTCGATCTACAATTGATTTCCATGTATCTGAATCAAATATTTTTCCGGATTTGATTGAAGCATTTACCAACTTGGCTCCCTGCGCAAAAATTCTTCCCGCTCCGATTGCATTATGACCAACTTCACTGTTTCCCATATCATCATCAGAAGGTAATCCTACTGAAGGACCATGAGCTCGAAGCTGTGTCACAAGAGGCGTATTCATTAATTTATCGAGCGTAGGGGTTTTTGCCAAAAATACTGCGTCGGTTTCATCCCTCTTTCCAATTCCAACACCATCCATGACTATAAACAAAACAGGACCTTTTCTACATTCAAAATTCTTAAGTTTATTTAATTCCAATGCCATAATTCCCCAACAGATATTTTTTTTATTCGAAATATAAACTTGAACAAAACTCCCTCCAAAAAAGTTTATGGAAGAGTCTATTAATAAATATAGGCTGGTTTAATTTTTTTAATTTAATAGCCGGAAATTTTTACTTATTTTTTGATATAAAATTCGGGATAAAATGAAAGAGAAATTAATTTATCAGTATTTCAATGATGATGATTTTCTGGCGATAACCAATACAATTAAAGAGTCTGAAAAAAAAACGTCTGGTGAAATCCGCGTCGCCATAAAGGAGAAGCGAAGATTCATTGATTTTTATCAATCAATTAGAAAGTTAGCTGAAAAGGAATTCTTTCAGCTGAAGATGAATGAAACCCGTGATAAAACAGGTATTTTAATTTTCATTTTACTCGGCGAGAAAAAATTTTACATACTCGCAGATGAGGGAATAAATTCTCAAGTTGACCAATCAACTTGGGATAAAATCCGAAATGAAATGGAGAAGGATTTTTCTACACAAAATTTTTCTTTTGGAATAATAGATTGTGTTCGTAAGGTAGCTGCAATTTTATCGCTCCACTTTCCGATAAAGCCTGATGATACTAACGAATTATCCAACAAGGTTGTCTTCTGATTTGGAATTATTATAATCTGTAATTTGTTATTTGATTATGAAAATAAGCAGAAAAACATTCCTTAAAAAAAGTTTTATATCATTAGGTGCTTTGTTTACTTTTAATCTTATCCCCTCGAGTGAAGCAAAAGCATCAAAGATTAATCTTAATTACAAACCTAATCCATCGGATTGGCAAGATAATGAACTAAACATTTCGTGGATTGGACATAGTACAATTTTAATTAAATTGTTTGACAAAATCATTCTGACTGATCCGGTACTTTTTGATAGAGTCGGATTATATTTCTTTGGCTCAAGCATTGGTCCTGCAAGATTGACTCCTCCGGCTTTGTCAATAGATGAAATTCCCAAACCTGACCTCATTTTGCTTTCTCATGCACACATGGATCATACTGATTATCCGACGTTAAAAGAAATTACAAATAGATTTCCTAATCAGATAGATGTTGTAGTGGCTCATTTAAATGCTGATGTTACAGAAGATTTGAAGTGGAAGTCAATGAAAATTCTTGATTGGAATGAATCGGCAGAAATTAAAGGAATAATAATTAAGGCTCTAGAGGTTGAACATTTCGGCTGGCGTTTTCCCTGGGAAAAAGATCGTTCACGAGGTTACTTCAAAGATGGTAGAAGTTACAATGCTTATTTAATTGAATATTCAGGAAAGAAAATTTTATTTGGTGGAGATACCCGCAACACTAATAAACTTGATGATTTGAAAAATGAAAATATTGATGTAGCTTTAATGCCAATTGGAGCTTACAATCCATGGCGGCGTGCACATTGCAATCCTGAAGAAGCTTTGCAAATGGCAGAACGCATGAACGCAAAATTTATTATTCCGATGCACTGCAAAACATTTCAACAAGGGCAGGAACCCTTTAACGAACCAATAAGTTGGCTGAAAAAATCCGCACAAAACTATAGTGTGAAAATTGGGCTTGATGAGATTGGACAGACTTTTACGCTTTCTTAAAATTTATCTGCTGAAGCAAAATCCCACCAACTATTAGAACCAAACCAATTACTGATGTGGAAAGTATTCTTTCTCTTAAAACAATTGCAATAAAAAGAATAGAAATAAATGGTGATAGATATGCAAGCGTTGATGATTTAGCTTTATTCTCACTAAGCGATATACCTCGCAACCAAAATAAAAATGTAATACCCATCTCAAATGTGCCAATGTAAATCGAGCCGAAAATATATTCGGGTTTGACGTATTCAAACGAATCAAAAAACAAAATGTAAATCCAAATTAAAAATGTACCCATTATAAATGAACTGAATAATTTCTGAACATCTTCACGTTTATCAAGAATATTCAAAGTCCAGAAAAGTGCCCAAATCAGCGAACTACCTACAGCCAGAATCACACCAAGCAAATTATGAAAATGCAAACTTTCAAAATTTCCACGAGTGGCAATAACAACAACTCCGGAAAATGAAATCAATAAACCAAAAACAATTTTGATGCTTAATTTTTGTTTCAGAAAAACAATTGAAAATATCGAGAAAACTATAGGCCATGAATAATTAAGCGGCTGAGCTTCCTGCGCAGGCAACAATTGATAAGCTTTGAAAAGAACAAGATAGTAAAGAAAAGGATTAAGCAATCCAAGCAAAAATGAATTTTTAAAATTGCTGGAATAGAAATTAGAAAAGATTTCTTTCGGCTTTTTAATCAACATATAAAAAGTAAATATTAACGCACTTGTAAAAGATGAATAAAAGACAAGATTAACAGGAGAAATTCCTTGTAAAGTTAGTTTGAATGCTGTTGCAGTTGTCGACCAAAGTAGCACTGTAGCAATAATGAATAAAACAGATTTTACGTTATCCGAAAGATTCATTTTACTTTGACTTTGTGAAGAAATTATAAATAAACATTAAAACTGCTGCGGCAATTCCGATTAAAAATAGAATCCCAAATACATAAGATGGAGCATTCATATTCTTTGCAAAAGTCTGATAAAGATATCCGCCGAGGGTACCGCCCAATCCCCACGCAATTGCTATTGGCAAAAAAGCATAGCCCTGAAACAAAGCTTCCTGACCTTTTGGAGCTAAGTTGGCAATGTATTCATAAAACCTTGGTGCCTGAGTTTGTTCGCCTACGGAAAATAAAAATATTCCAATTACAATCACAAAGTTTGAAAGATGAATTCCATTCCAGATTTTTTCCTGAACAAGCGGAAGCATTAAAAATAAAAACAACCAACTGAAAGCTGCGAAAATATAACCGACCAAAATAGCTTTTGAAGTTGTTAACTTTTTTGTCAAACGATTAATCGGAATTTGTAGAAATAAAATTGTCCACGCACCGGTTGAAATAATTAGTTCAATCGGAGAATCAGGCGAAACAAAATCATTTATATAAAAAGGAATTACAATAAAGAACTGCCAGAATATCAGCCAGTACAATGCAAAAATCAGCAGGAAAGCAATGAACCTGAAATTTTTCAGAACGGTTAATAAATTTTTAATGATATCTTTTATGCTTTTTGTATCTTCTTTAACCTTTGCCGAAGGTTCTTTGTAAAAAGTGAGCGTGGTCATAAACATTAATGCGCAGGCTACGGCAGAAACAAGATAAACGAATTCAATACCAAAATTATCGCGAACCAAAAAAGCCAAAAGCGGACCAATTGCCGCTCCGATATTTACAAGCCAGTAATAAATTGCATACCCCAATGATTTTGTTTCATCATTTGAACTAAGGGCAACTGTACCAAGCACACTTGGCTTGATGAATGAACCACCCATCGCAGTAAAAATCAAAATTATTATTAATGTCCAGAATAATGGAAAATCAGAAAAGAAACCGGAAAATATTTTTATTCCTGTTGCCCCTATTAAAAAATAACCGACAGCAAGAACCGAGAATGCAATCGAAAAGGCTTTGCGAAAACCAATTTTATCAGCAATAGCACCGGCAAATATCGGTAGGAAATAAATTAATCCACCGAATATTGATGAAAGCTGCCCGGCTTCAACTTCATTAAACTTTAGATGATCACGAAGAAAAATGCTAAGAATTGTCGCCTGACCATAATACGCAAGCCGCTCAAATAATTCCATGACATTTGCAGTCCAGAATGAAGAGGCGAATCCTGACTTTACTTTATTTAATGAAGCAGGAATATTCATAATATCTCCAAATTTTGAAGGGCAAGATAAGAGAATTAATTCATTTATTGAAAGATTTTATCTGTATTAACCTGATTTGATTTCAAATTTAATTCTCTTATCAATTTAATTTTTATAATTTTGTCACATAAATAATAACCTTTTAATTAACAAAGGATTAAATATGTCAGATGCAATTTTTAAAGTTCCGGTTCCGCAGAATGAGCCATTAAAAACTTATGCTCCGGGAACGCAGGAAAGAAAATTATTGAAAGAAAAACTTAATGAAATGTTGAGCAATCAAATCGAGATACCTGTAATTATTGGTGGAAAAGAGGTTCGTACGAATGATATCGGTAATTGTGTTTGTCCGCATGATCATCAAAAAGTACTGGCAAAATATCATAAAGTCAGCGAAAAAGATGTTAATGATGCAATTGCAAATTCAATGAAAGCTCAAAAGGACTGGTCTCAAATGAATTGGCAGGATAGAATAGCCATATTCTTGAAAGCTGCGGATTTACTGAGCCAGACTGAGTGGCGTTATACTTTAAATGCCGCAACAATGCTTGGACAAAGTAAAAATCCTTTTCAAGCCGAAATTGATTCTGCCGCTGAGTTAATTGATTTTTTTCGCTTCAACGCATACTATGCTCAGAAAATTTATGAAGAACAGCCATTGTATTCGCCTGTTGGAATGTGGAACAGAATGGAATACCGTGCACTCGAAGGATTTATTTTTGCAGTTGCGCCGTTCAATTTTACTTCAATTTGCGGTAATCTTCCGACATCACCGGCAATTATGGGAAATGTTGCTTTGCTTAAGCCTGCTTCAAGTTCAGTTTATTCAGCATATTTTATAATGAAATTGTTACAGGCTGCCGGTTTGCCTGACGGAGTGATTAATTTTATCCCGGGCTCAGGCTCGAAGGTTGGTAATCCCGTAATGAACTCTGAACATTTCGGTGGAATCCATTTTACCGGTTCAACTCCAACTTTTCAATCAATGTGGCGAACAGCTGCAAACAATTTATCAAAGTATAAATCATATCCGCGAATAGTTGGCGAAACCGGCGGTAAGGATTTTATTTTTGCTCATGCTTCTGCTGATGTGAAAGCGCTCGGTGTAGCCATGATTCGCGGTGCATTTGAATATCAGGGACAGAAATGCTCTGCAGCTTCACGTTCATATATCCCCAAATCAATCTGGAATGAATTAAAAGATTATTTGATTGCTGAATTGAAAACAGTAAAAATGGGCGACGTAACTGATTTTACAAACTTTATGAATGCAGTAATTGATAAAGGCGCTTTTGATACTATTACCGGTTACATTGAATATGCAAAGAAATCAAACGAAGCTGAAATAATATTTGGTGGAAATTACGATTCTTCCAAAGGATATTTCATTGAGCCGACTATTATAGTCACCGCAAATCCAAAGTTCAAAACTATTGAAGAAGAAATTTTTGGACCGGTATTAACTGTGTTCGTCTATGATGATTCTAAATATGAAGAAACCTTGAATTTATGTGATTCTACTTCACCTTATTCATTAACAGGCGCCGTATTTGCACAAGATAGATATGCAATCATAACTGCAGAAAAAGCCTTGCGCAATGCTGCGGGGAATTTTTATATCAATGATAAACCGACAGGTGCTGTTGTCGGTCAACAGCCATTCGGTGGTGCGAGAGCAAGCGGAACTAATGACAAAGCCGGAAGTTATCTTAATTTAATGCGTTGGGTTTCTGCTCGCACAATTAAGGAAAATTTTATTCCTCCGAAAGACTACCGATATTCATTTTTACTTGAAAAATAATTTAACCGGGGAGGAGTTATCCTCCCTAATATTTTAGAACAGGATTTTATGGAAAATTTATTCTCAACTCAGTTAAATGCAGTCAGTATAATTCAGTTAATGTTAGCGCCGGCAGTGATGATTAGTGCATGCGGATTGCTTCTGCTTGGAATGAATAACAGATATTCACTTGTTGTAAACCGAATAAGATTACTTAATGATGAAAAACGCAAACTTCTTACAAGATATGGAAAAGAAGAATTATCGATTGAGGATAATATCCGTCTTGAAAGTATTCTCACTCAAATTCAATCTTTGACATATCGGGTTAAATTAGTTCGCAATTCCGTAATTAGCTACGTAACAGCAGTTGCTTTGTTTGTGTTCACTTCTTTACTGATTGGAGTTTCTTCAATCATGGCATTCCAGAAAGTTAATTATTTTATTATCGCAACATTTTTGCTTGGAATGCTCTCACTTTTAGTCGGAGTTATTTTTGCCGGATTTGAAACGAAGAAAGGATATGATATTATTCAGTATGAAGTTGTATCACATGAGTGATTAATTTTTAATGAGTAAGAAAAAAAATCTTTTTGAACCCGAAAACATGATTATGCTATATGCACAGGGCGCTTTTCCAATGGCAGACGAGAATGGTAAACTCGATTGGTATTTCCCTGAAGTAAGAACAATCATTCCAATAAATAATTTCAATGTTCCGAGAAGTCTCAAAAAATTTTTATCGAAATCTAATTTTGAATATCGCTTTGATACCTGCACGATGGAAATTGTCAGGAATTGCGCAAACAGAGAGACGACTTGGATTTCAGAAGAATTGATTGCTGCTTATGAAAAAATCTGGCGAAAAGGATTTTTGCATTCGGTGGAAGTTTTTCAAAATAACAAACTTGCTGGCGGACTATATGGCGTAACATTCGGGAGCGCTTTCTTTGGCGAATCAATGTTCAGTAATGTTTCGCAGGCATCCAAAGCGGCATTGGGAACTTTATTGAAAAGATTAAAAGAAAAAGGCTTTACCCTGCTTGATGTTCAATACAAAACTGAGCATTTGGCAATGTTCGGAGCAATTGAAATTTCATTGGAAGAATTCCAGAAAATGCTTGTAGAATCCTATTCAAAGCGGATTGATTTTGCCTGAACTTTCACTTCATTATAATTGTTACTAAAAAATTCAGAAACATTTTATATTATTAATTTTAGAATATGCTAAATTAATTGGAATTACTATGAGAAAGCCTATATTTTTTGCGGCAATGCTTTTGGTTTTGATTTTTCAGATTTTATCAGCACAGACCCAGCCAAAAATTATTACCGAAAATTCAGAAATAGATACATTCAAAATCTTGCAGCCTGCACCAATCCATCAACGCGTAAATACAATTGTTTCTGGTTTGTTAATGAGAAACCATTATAAAAAAACAGAGCTGAACGACTCACTTTCAAATGTTATTTATAATAATTACATAAAATCATTCGATAATTTCAAGGTCTATTTTCTTCAAGCCGATATTGATGCATTTTCGAAAAGCAAGGATAAAATTGATGATTATCTAAAGACGGGAAATCTGCAGTTTGCTTTTGAAGTATTCAATGTTTATAAACAGAGATTGAATGAGAGAATGCTGAGCATAAAAAAATTGCTTTCAAATGAGTTTGATTATACTATTGATGAAGTTTTTATAGTCGATCGTAACGATGCACCTTGGGCAAAATCCCCTGCTGAGTTGGATGAACTTTGGAGATTGCGTTTGAAATCCGATGCATTGAACAAAAAATTGAATGGTGAAAGTTGGGATAAAATTTCCTCATCATTATTCAAAAGATATCAGACTTTTCATAAACAAATACTGCAATACAAAGCTGAAGATGTTTTCGAGATTTATATGAATGCATACACTTCTGCAATTGATCCACACACAGATTATTTTTCTCCGGCAGATGCAGCAAATTTTGATATCACAATGAGCCGTTCTCTCGAAGGAATTGGTGCTCAATTAAGAAATCAGGATGATTATACTTTAATTGTTGAAGTTATTCCCGGCGGCCCGGCAGACAAAAGCAAAAATTTATTTGCAAATGATAAAATCGTTGCGGTAGCTCAAGGCGATACCGGTGAATTTGTTGATGTAGTTGGCTGGAGGGTTGATGATGTCGTGCAATTAATCCGAGGGAAAAAAGGAACTGCAGTTCGATTATCAGTAATGCGTGCAAATGCAACTCCTGATATGCCGAATGAGACAGTGAAATTAGTTCGGGATAAAGTCACACTTGAAGAACAATCAGCCAAATCAAAAATTCTTTACTTAGATCAGGATAATAAAAATTATAAAATTGGAATAATTGATGTGCCTGCTTTTTATGTTGATTTTAAGGGAAAAGCACGCGGCGAAAAAGATTTCAAAAGCACAACGCGCGATGTAAGGAATTTACTCAAGGATTTAAAGAATGATGGTGTTGATGGAATCGTTGTTGATTTGCGTAATAACAGCGGCGGTTCGCTGCAGGAGGCAATTGAGCTAACTGGATTATTTATCAAAAAAGGTCCGGTGGTTCAGGTCAGAAATTCCGATCAATCTATTGATTTGGGCGATGACACTGATAGTGAGATAGTTTATGATGGACCTCTATCCGTTTTAGTTAATAGATATAGTGCTTCGGCCTCTTAAATTTTTTCTGCGGCAATACAAGATTATGGAAGAGGTTTGATAATTGGCGAACAAACTTTCGGTAAAGGTACTGTTCAGAATTTAATTGACTTAAAAAGATTTCTACCTTATTCGGAAGATAAACTCGGAAATTTGAAGCTAACAATTGCCAAGTACTACCGCATTAACGGCAACAGCACTCAAAAACTTGGTGTTATCCCAGATATTCAATTTCCTTCAATAGATAGAAAAGATTTTGGTGAGGAATCACTTCCAAGTTCACTCCCCTATGATAAAATCAAGTCGAGTTCATTTCAGAAGTTTGATAATCTAAGTGAATATTTCTCTAAGCTGAATAGCAATTACCAGCAAAGGATTAAAAACAACTTGGAGTTTCAGTATATGATTGAAGATATTGATGAATATCAGCAGAATTCAAACAAAAAAGAATTCAGTTTGAATGAAGCTACTAGAAAAGTTGAAAGAGAAAAGTCGGAACTCAAAAAGAAAGATAGAGAGGAAGCAGTCAAAAATAAAGTCGAGTTGAAAATTGTTGAAAAACAGGAAGTGAATAAAAGCAGTGAAAAAGTTGATGATCCTCAGTTAGAAGAATCGTGCAGAATTCTCGCTGATTTTATTTCAATGCGGGTTGGCTGAAAGATGAAAACAAATGCCGCAAGAATTCTTGAGCAGAAACAAATAAAATTTACACTGCATGAATATCAATTTTCAGAAGAAGAAATTGATGCCATTTCAGTCGCTAAAAAAATATCTGCCGAACCTGATTCTGTTTTCAAAACTTTGGTAACCAGAGGCGACAAAAATGGAATCAATGTATTTGTAATTCCCGGTAATTCTACTTTAGACCTAAAAAAGGCCGCGAATTTCAGCAGTAATAAAAAAATTGAAATGATTAAAGAAAAAGAACTTTTGCAATTGACCGGATACATAAAAGGCGGCTGTTCGCCTATTGGGATGAAAAAAAATTATCCAACTTTTATCGATGAAAGTGCATTAAAACATCAAAATATTTATGTGAGTGCTGGTAAAAGAGGAATTCAGATTAATCTTTCGGCAAATGATTTAGCGAAAATTTTAGAAGCTTCATTCAAAAGTTTGATTTAAACGAACTTTTTAT
>Ga0172376_10006386_pt1 | contig 12830 bp, 7 predicted proteins | sample Lak35m_FD_121114 | JGI IMG/M metagenome (GOLD analysis project Ga0172376, IMG submission 121114) | Freshwater microbial communities from Kabuno Bay, South-Kivu, Congo - kab_092012_35m | ecosystem: Environmental > Aquatic > Freshwater > Lake | place: Democratic Republic of the Congo: South-Kivu...
GTGGATTATTCCATCTGCCCAGAACAGATTCTCACCGACTATATCGCCAAGCTGATCGAGTTTCCCGAAGCTTTGCAGGTATTGGAATTCGCCGACGGCAAAGTATCGCTGGTTGCCGTGCGCGCCTTCGAGGGCGGCCCGCTGGTGGGCAAACCATTGAGTTTCCTGCGCACCCACATGCCGCAAGTCGAGACCCGAGTTGCCGCCATCTTCCGCAAGGACCGCGCAATTTTCCCTGAAGGCACAACGATCGTCGAGGAAGGGGACGAGATCTTCTTCATTGCCGCCACCGAGAACATCCGCCGCGTATTGAAAGAGATGCGGCGCATGGACAAGCCAAACAAGCGCGTGATGATCGTGGGGGGCGGCAACATCGGCAAGCGTCTAGCCAAGACACTGGAGAACGACTATCAAGTCAAACTCATCGAATACAACAAAAAATCGTGCGAGCGCCTAGCCGGCCTACTAAGCAAAACGCTGGTGCTGCACGGCGACTGCACCGACGAGAACCTGTTGCAGCAGGAACACGTGGAGGATGTGGATGTGTTCTGCGCCCTCACCAACGACGACGAGAACAACATCATGTCGGCGCTACTGGCCAAGCAGATCGGTGCGCGTAAGGTGATCGGCCTTATCAACCGCAGCGCCTATGTTGGCTTGGTGCAGGGCGGCAAAATCGACATCGCGCTGTCCCCCGCCCATGTCACCATCGGCTCGTTACTGGCCTATGTGCGTCAAGGTGACGTGGCGGTGGTGCATTCCTTGCGGCGCGGTGCGGCAGAAGCGTTGGAACTGGTTGCCCATGGCGTCCGGAATTCCTCGCAGGTGGTGGGGCGACGCATCGATGAGATCCAGTCGCCGCGCGGTGCGACTATCGGTGCCATCGTGCGCAACGGGCAAGTCGTTATCGCCCATCACGACACGGTGATCGAATCGGACGACCACGTCATCGTGTTCGTCATCGACAAGAAGATGATCCGCAAGGTCGAGCAATTGTTCCAAGTGAAGCTCGGGTTCTTCTGATGAAACGCGCTTTCACCGTCATCCACGCCTTGGGATTGTTGCTGGTGGTATTCAGCATCGCCTACCTCATGCCCATCGTCACCTCGCTCATTTATAACGACTATGTGATGTTGTTCGATTTCTTGTTGGCGATGGTGTGGACGGCCTCGGCGGGGGTGTTGATGTGGATGCTTACGCGTCGCTACAAGGGCGAACTCTCTGTGCGCCACGGCTATCTCTTGGTGGTGGCGATGTGGACTGCGATGCCTGCCTTCAGCACGCTTCCCCTGCTGCTGATGATTCCCAATCTGTCGTTCACGGATGCTTATTTCGAGGCGATGTCTGGCATGACCACCACGGGGGCGACGGTGTTGGTTGGTCTCGACGATTTACCGCCCGCCCTCAACGTCTGGCGGCATGAATTGCAGTGGCTGGGCGGGCTCGGGGTGATCGTGCTGGCGGTCGCCGTGCTGCCGCTGCTTGGCATCGGCGGTCGCCAACTGTTCAAGGCCGAAACCCCGGGGCCGATGAAAGATGCTGCGCTGACCCCGCGTATCGCCGAAACGGCGCGCAATCTGTGGATCATCTACGTAGCCATCACGCTGCTCTGTGTCGGTGCGCTGAAGTGGGCCGGTATGGATTGGCTGGATGCGGTCTGTCATGCCTTTTCCGCCATGGGCCTGGGCGGCTTTTCTACTCACGATGCCAGCATCGGCTATTTCGATTCGCCGCTGGTCGAGTTTGTGCTGATCGTTTTCATGCTTTTCGCGGTGATGAACTTTGCCACGCATTTCCTCGCGTTGCACAGCCGGTCGCTGTTCACCTATTTCCGCGATGCGGAGGCGGTCGCCTCCATCGGCCTGATCTTGTTGAGCTGCGGCGGTGTTGCGCTGTTCCTGTGGTGGCAGGGGGTGTATCCCGACTACCTGACGGCATTGCGCCACGCCAGCTTCAATCTGGTCTCGATTGCCACCGACAGCGGTTATGCGAGCGTGGATTATGCGCAGTGGCCGATCTTCGCGCCGATGTGGATGCTGTTCCTCGGCTGCATCTGCGCCAACTCCGGCTCCACCGGCGGCGGCATCAAGATGATCCGCACGCTGGTGCTGGTGAAGCAGGCCGGGCGCGAATTCCTCAAGCTGCTGCATCCGTCGGTGGTCAACCCGATGAAGATCGGCGGTCATGTGATCGCCAACAACATCGTGTTCGCGGTGCTGGGCTTCATCTTCCTGTACTTCATGACCATCGCCACGCTGGCCTTCGTGCTGTTCATCACCGGCATGGATTTCATCACCGGCTTCACGGCCGCGCTCTCTATGGTGAACAACATCGGCCCGGGACTGGGGGCTGTCGGGCCTGCGAACAACTATCAAGGACTGACCGACTTTCAAACTTGGGTGTGTACGTTCGGTATGCTGGTGGGACGACTGGAGATCTTTATCGTGCTCATCCTGTTCACCCCACAATTCTGGCGACGATAAAGCCATTGAGCATAAGCGGGGGGTGCGGTAGCATCCGCCTCCGGAGGGGCATCTGCAACGCGCTGCGGATGCAGTAAAAATATAATTCAGGACAGCCAACGTGAGTGAAAGTCTGGCAGGAATACGCATCGTATTGATCGACGACAGCAACACCATCCGCCGTAGCGGAGAGATATTCCTTTCGCAAGCGGGAGCGAAAGTGGTGTTGGCGGAAGATGGATTCGACGGTTTGTCCAAAGTGGTGGACAACAAACCCGATGTGATCTTCGTGGATGTGATGATGCCACGATTGGATGGTTACCAAACCTGCGCGCTTATCAAGAATCACCGTGATTTCAAGAATACACCGGTCGTCATGCTCACCAGCAAAGACACCCTGTTCGACCGCGCACGCGGCAAGTTGGTCGGTTCCGACCAGTATCTGACCAAGCCCTTCAGCAAGAAGAGCCTGATCGAAGCGGTCATCGCACATACAAAACGTTACGAGGAAGCAGAATATGGCAATTAAAAAAGTGTTGGTGGTGGACGACTCTGCAACAGAGCGCCACGTATTGGGAGAGATATTGGGCAAGAAGGGATTCCAAATCATCTATGCCGAAAGTGGGGAAAAAGGCGTCGCCAGCGCCAAGAGCGAACTGCCCGACTTGATCCTCATGGATGTCGTCATGCCCGGCCTGAATGGTTTTCAGGCCACCCGTTCCATCACGCAAGACGAGACCACCAAACACATCCCCGTCATCATCTGTACTACCAAAGGGCAAGAGACTGACAAGATCTGGGGGATGCGCCAAGGGGCCAAAGATTACGTCACCAAACCGATCAACGCTGAAGAGCTGTTGGGCAAGATCGCCGCGCTCGGCTGATCCCTTTCCATGTCCAAACGTTTCAATCTTCGCGAGTTCCAGCAACAAGTATTGGACCGCTTGCAAGCGCAATCGGCAGACGATGCGCACACCTCTACACTGGGGGTGCGTGTCGGCGAAACGTTCTGGCTGGTGGAAATGCCCGATATCAGCGAAGTGCTGCCGCTCCCGCGCCTCACCCACGTACCTTTGACCAAACCCTGGTATTGCGGGGTTACCAATGTGCGCGGCAGCTTGTACAGCATCGTTGATCTGGGTGCCTTTCTCGACGGCAAGGCGATTGAAAAAGAGGGGCACAACCGCGTCTTACTGCTTGGTCAGCGATTCTCCTTCAACACAGGCCTGCTCGTCTCACGCGTATTGGGCCTGCGCAACACGCAAGATTGGCAACAACAAGAGATCAACGGCGAACTGCGCCTGCAGGACACCAATGGTCAGGTCTGGCGCAAGCTGGACATCGCAAATCTGTTACAACACCCGGATTTCCTGCGCATCGGCGCATAGCCCTGTAAAAAGAAGGAACTTGATATGGCACTCAAACTGAAACTTCCCGGATTAAAGACGCTTCGCAAAGAAGCGGTCGATGATGTCAATAAACTAACGGACAAGCGGCTGCCATTGATCGGGAATCTGCCCTTCGCCACCCAACTCAACATCCTTGGCACGATTGCGCTGGTCTCTCTGCTGGCGACGTTGGTTGCAGCTTACATCAACAACCGTGAAGCGACTTTCGCTACTCGCTACGTTGCCAAGGCAACTGAATTGCAGGTGCTGGTGTTAAAACTTTCCAATAGCGTGCAAGCCGCGCTGTCTGGAGACTCCGAACAATTCGACCAGCTCGTACAGAACAAACAAGCCGTGATCTCGCTCATCGAAATGCTGGATAAAGGCGATGGCAGCCTCCCTGCCACCAGCGGTAGCGCGCGCGGCGCCTTGGAAACGGTCAAGTTCAGCACCAACAAGGCGCTGGCCGATGTGGATGTTTTGCAGGACGGCCGCCCCGGTCTGGTGACGCTGGCCAAATCTATCGAGGTCATCAACGATGCCGGCAAGGACTTGCGCCCCTTAATCCTCAGCATGTCTGAATCTTATGCGGGCACGCAAAAATCGGCCGCAATCTCTCTTGGTTACGCGCTTGAGCGCATCGGCAAAGACACAGCCGGCATGTTGGCTTCTGATGTCACGCTGGAAGATTTGGCGCAATTGGGTGTGGATACTTATTCCGTGGAGGACGCGCTGGCAACCTTGCCGCAAGGTGATGCGAATGTGCAAAAGGCGACAGCGCTGTTCGAACCCTACCGCAACAGTATCGAGATTCTGGTTTCCCAATCACGCAACCTGGTGGAAGCCAAGGCAGCGGCACGTTCCATTCTCGCCAACACGGAAGAACTCAGCACCAAGGCGCAGTTGTTGACGGCCGCCTATGACACCACCGTCACGACCCGACTTTCGGGCTTGATCGCGATACTGGGCGGTGGACTGACTTTGCTGTTATTGCTGTTGATCTCGAAGGAATACTTGGCCGACTCACACCGCCGCGCCAGAGCGGCGGAAGCCTCCAACAAGCGTAACCAGCAGGCGATCTTGCGCCTGATGAACGAGTTGTCTGATCTGGCGGACGGCGACCTGACTGCCAAGGCAACCGTGACCGAAGACATCACGGGCGCTATCGCCGACTCCATCAACTACACCACAGATGAGTTGCGCAAACTGGTGTCGCGCGTTATCGGCGCATCTCAGCAGGTGAGTAACGCCACCAGCGAAGCGGGTACGGTCACCAAGGGGCTGCTGGAAGCGGCGCAAAAACAAGCGGTCGAGATCCGTGATGCCGGCGGCGCGGTGGAACTGATGACCAAATCCATCCAAGAGGTTGACAGCAGCGCAGCCCAATCCTCCGAGGTGGCGCGCCGCACACTGGAAGTGACCGAGCAAGGCGCACGCGCGGTGCAAAACTCTGTTGCCGGCATGGACGGTATCCGCGAACAGATTCAAGAGACCTCCAAGCGCATCAAACGTCTGGGTGAAAGCTCGCAGGAGATCGGTGAGATCGTGGACCTGATCTCGGACATTACGGAACAAACCAACGTGCTGGCGCTAAACGCGGCGATCCAGGCCGCCTCGGCGGGTGAAGCGGGTCGTGGCTTCTCGGTGGTGGCAGAAGAAGTGCAGCGCTTGGCGGAACGCTCCGCCGAGGCGACCAAACAGATCGGTTTGTTGGTTAAAACGATTCAGGGCGACACGCAGGATGCCGTGTCAGCGATGGAAAAGAGCACACAAGGTGTAGTCGAAGGTGCCAAGCTCGCCGACGAAGCGGGTAGGTCTCTGCAAGAGATTGAGCACTCCACACGCGAACTGACCGACTTGGTGAACAGTATCTCGGTCTCCACCCAAGTACAGACCGACATGGCGCAAGAAGTGGCGAACGTAATGGCTGACATCTTGCGAATCACGGAGCAAACCACCAAAGGTACTCAGCTCACCAGCGCGTCGGTCGCACAGCTGGAAGGCCTGGCGAAAGAACTGAGCGGCTCGGTATCCGGCTTCAAACTGTAAGGACCAGCGTGACCGCTTCTTTCAACCCCATGCAATTCCTATCGCTCAAACCCGAGCTGGACACGTCGCTGGCCAAGATCAGTCTTGCGCTGGAGCGTTTCTTCACCACTGGCGAGGATGTGCGTTCTTTGCAAGAGGCACTATCCGAGTTGCATCGCTTCACCGGCGTATTGCAAATGTTGCCCATGCGCGGCTTGGTCGTGTTTTGCACGGAATTCGAGACGCTGCTGAAAGAACTCTCGTCGCGTCCACAAGATGCCAGCCCGATGCGACAAGATGCCATCCGGCGCGGCCTGTTCGGCCTTACCCACTATCTGGATGCCATCGCGGCAGGCGCGCCAAATGCTACTTTGCGCCTGTTCAACGAATACCAGGAACTGCATCAGGCGCGCGGTCTCGACATGGCATTCGAGGTGGATCTGTTCTTCCCCGATTCGCAGATCGAATTGCCCGCTTCCATTCTGGGTGAGCCCCAACTCGTAGATGCGACCGCGCGCATCAAGAGCGCGCGCATGCAATATCAGCAAGGCCTCCTCAAATGGTTGCGCCAAGATGGAACGGTTGCCGCATTGCACAGCATGATGGCGGCGATTCGTGTCGTTCTTGGTTGCGTCCCACCAGATCATCGGCGTGCATTCTGGTGGGTGGCCGGAGGTTTCCTGAATTGCGTCTTGCATGATGGTGTGCCCCCCGAGTTGAACGTCAAGAAATCATTCAGTCGCATCGACCAGGGAATGCGTTCATTGCTCGACAACAGTGCCTTCGACGAAGAAACGGCGCTCAGTGAGCTCTTGTATTTGGTCGCACGTAGCCACACCGTTAGCGAAACTGTCGAAGAGATCAAGGAGGCCTTCGCGCTGGAGACTTATCTTCCGGTTGCGCCGCCTCTCCCCCCCAGTGAAACGGCTGCTTTGCTGAGCAATATGCGCGCCCAACTGGTTGTCGCGGATGAGACGTGGGAACGCTGTGTTGCTGACGATGCTTCAGCCTGCGTCCGCTTTGCTACTCAAACCGAGCAATTGTATTTACTGTCTGAACAACTTGATCGCAACACGCTGCAGTTTCTGAGCAAGCAGATCCACACTGCCGCCATCAACGCTGACCATCCGGATCGTGCCCAGCGTATCGCGATGGATATGGCGATGTCGCTATTGCTGCTGAGTAGCGGTATTGATCATTACCAACATTTGGGCAGCGGCTTTCAGGAGCAGGCACGCATTCTGAGTATGCGTTTGCAACAAGGCATGATGCGATCACCCGAGGACACCGGAAAACTTTCCAGTCTGGTTTCGCTTTACTGCGAGATGGAGCAACGCGAAGTCATGGCGCCACTTGCAGCGGAGATGCAGAGCAATCTGCAACACATCGAACAAAGCCTAAACGCCTTCTTTGGTAACGCTGCCAAACGCGCTGAGCTGCTACAAGTGGGGCGCCTGTTGAGCCAGGTGCAAGGCGGCATGCATCTCCTCTCCTTGGATATAGCCGAACAATTGTTGGTCACCTTGCGCCAAATTACCGAGCGCTATCAACAGGGTGACACCCCCTCCGCGCGTGAGATGCGTTCGGTTGCCGCAGCTGTCAGTTTGATGGATGGTTACGTTCACAGTCTTTCGCTGGGACAAAAATCGGATCCGGTCGCGCTTGTCTCTACGCTGAAGGATCTGAGCGAAATCAAAACCGAGACCGCTGCCGAGCCAACGCAAGCAGAAGAACCCATCATCCCAGCGGGGGTCTCTATTCGCTCGGGCGATGAGGATGCCGAGCTGTTGGAAGTGTTCTTGGAAGAAGCGCGCGAAGTCTTGGAGACTTTGCGCGCAAACCTGGAAATCTCGCGCTTACATCTGGACAGCCGCGAACCATGGGTGACCATGCGCCGCTCGTTCCATACCCTTAAGGGAAGTGGCCGCATGGTCGGGTTGACCGAATTGGGCGAGGTCGCATGGGCGGTCGAACGTGCCATGAACAAGTGGTTGGCGGAGAATACGCCCGCCACCCCTGCTTTGCTGGACATGGTAGGTGATGCCGAGGTGTTGTTCCAGCATTGGATCGACATGTTGCAAAGCGGTGCGGCCACCGCACACATCGATACTTCCCATCTACTCACCGTCGCCGACTGTATCGAGAACGGCAAAGAGATTCCCAAAATCAGAAGACCGGCTCCCCCCGCACCCCTAGTCGCCGATGAAGTGCCCCAAGAAGAAGCACCGGTTCAGATCGGTTCTGTCGTTATCTCGCCGGTGTTATTCCGCATCGCCTCTGAGGAAGCCGAGCAACACGTCAGCTCACTCAAAGCCCATTTGGCCGCCTTGTGCGAAGATGTTGAACACATCGTTTCTTACGATTTCATGCGTGCGGCGCACACCCTGGCGGGTGTCAATCGCACCATGGGATTCACCCCCATCGCCGAACTTGCCTATGGTTTGGAACAGTGGCTAGAGGTGCGCATCGACAAAGCAGGCCTGGTGAACGATATTCAGCTTTCGATGCTGAGTGAGGTCATCTCTCGCTTGGACGGATTGTGTGCTGGTATCAGGGCGCGCACCGAGCCCCAAGATCAGCACGAATTGATTGCGCGATTGCAAGCAGACAAAGAGGTCGTACCCGTTCAACAAACGTTGCCCACAGAACCCGTCGCCCCCCTAACTGAAACGATCATCGAAGCCCCAGGCGTTGTGGAGCCCCTCCTTGCAGCCGAGGCAGAGGTAGCCGTTACCGTCAGTGAAGCTCCGTTGGTTGAAATCGAACATGCCGATAAGAAAGAGCGCGGTGTTCACGACGAGGTCGATGCGCAGTTGCTGCCTATCTTCTTGGAAGAGGCACATGAGTTGTATCCGCAAATCGGCAGCACGCTACGGGCGTGGCGCGAGGCGCCTGATGATGCGCAACTGGGTCTCAACCTGCAGCGCAATCTGCATACTCTCAAGGGCAGCGCACGCATGGCAGGCGCAATGCGCTTGGGTGAGCTCACTCACCGTGTGGAAGACCGTGTGAGCAAAGCGATTTCACAGAACGCATTGGATGAAACCTTGTGGAACGAGATGGACAACTATCTCGATCGCATCGCCCATGCCATCGACGAATTGCAGAACCCGTCCCTTGCCGCGACTGCGCCCGCCGAAAATGCGCCAACCGTTACCGAGAACGCGCCCACGCCGATCGTTGCTGCGCCCGTGCTTGAAGTGGGGGCGGAGCGCGCCATGCAGGCCGCGCTGTTGCGCGTGCGTTCCGACACTGTGGACCGCTTGGTCAACGAGGCCGGCGAAGTCAGCGTGGCGCGTTCGCGCGTGGAAGCCGAGCTGCGCGAATTCAAAAATGGCGTACAAGAATTGACCGACAGTGTGAATCGCCTGCGTAAACAGTTGCGCGAGATTGAGATTCAGGCCGAAAGTCAGATGCAGGCACGCATTGCCGTCACGCCGGAAAGCTCGCAACAATTCGACCCGCTAGAATTCGACCGTTTTACACGCTTCCAGGAATTGACTCGCTTCATGAACGAGAGCGTGCATGACGTGCAGACCATTCAACAGGCGTTGCTGAAGAACCTAGACGAAACTTCAGCTGCTTTGAACGCCCAGTCCCAACTCAACCGCGATCTGCAACAAGGGCTGATGGGCATCCGCATGGTGCCTTTCGCCAGCATCAGCGAACGCCTGTATCGCATCGTGCGCCAAACCGGCAAGGAGTTGGGTAAGCGGGCGAACTTGGAACTGTTGGGCACCGAGATCGAGCTGGACCGCAGCGTGCTGGAGAAAATGACGGCGCCGTTCGAACACCTATTGCGCAACGCCATCGCCCACGGTCTGGAGACCCCGGAACAGCGCGTGCAGAATCACAAAGCCCCCATCGGCGAAATACGCCTTTCCTTGCGTCAGGAAAGCAACGAAGTGGTGTTCGATCTCAGGGATGACGGCGCGGGACTTGATATCCCGCGCATCCTCCAAAAAGCCTTGGAGAGCAAACTCATTGCGGCAGATGAAGAAGTCAGCGACGAGCAAGTGATGCAACTCATATTCACCGCCGGCCTCTCAACAGCAAAAGAAGTGACGGAAATTTCCGGTCGCGGCGTAGGACTGGATGTGGTGCGCAGCGAAATCACCGCATTGGGTGGTCGGATTGATGTCTCGTCTGAAGCGGGACGCGGTGTCTATTTCAGCATCCATCTGCCGCTCACCTTGGCAGTGACCAAAACGTTGATGGTGCGGGCGGGTCAGGCCACCTACGCAATACCGTCAACCATGGTCGAGCACGTACAACAACTGAAACCAAGCGCGTTGGAATCCATTTACAAACAGCAATACATCGATTGGCAAACAAGCCGTTACGCTTTGCACTACCTTCCGCGCTTGTTGGGGGATGACCAGTCCGAACTCGTCAGCCAACCGCACAATCCGGTGCTATTGCTGCGCAGCGGCGAACATCGCATCGCGTTGCATGTGGATGAGCTGCTCGGCAATCAAGAAGTCGTGGTGAAGAACATCGGGCCGCAACTGGCACGTCTGCCCGGTATCGCTGGGGCGACCGTCTCTGCCAACGGCGCGGTGGTCCTCATCATCAATCCGGTCGCCTTCACACAACGCATCGCCGTGGTACGCAAGATCACCAAGGCCGTCGCGGCGGAAGCCGTGCACGTCAAACCGCTGGTCATGGTGGTGGACGATTCGCTCACCGTGCGCAAGATCACTACCCGTTTGCTGGAGCGTTCCGGTTATCTGGTCATCACCGCCAAGGATGGTGTGGATGCACTAGAACAATTGACCGAGATTTCACCCAATGTGATGTTGTTGGATATTGAGATGCCGCGTATGGATGGCTTCGAGTTGGCGAAACGTCTGCGCCAAGACAGCAAGACCAAGGACTTGCCGATCATCATGATCACTTCACGCACCGCCGACAAACATCGCAACTACGCTTTGGAAATCGGTGTGAACGAATATCTAGGAAAACCTTACCAAGAAGACGAGTTACTGCAACACATCGCACGATTCGTCTCCGTGCCGGAGATGGGTTAAGACACTTGCTTGAACATCTCCAGCGTCTTCACGCGCGCTAGTGCGTGATCCACGATAGGCGCTGGATAATCTCTCCCGATCACCACGCCCATTCTTTGTTGTTCGCTACTCGCCAAGGTCCACGGCGCGTGGATGAACTTGTCAGGGTAGTTCGCCAATTCGGGCACGTAACGACGGATGAACTTACCCGCTGGGTCGAAACGTTCAGATTGCGTAATGGGATTGAAGATGCGGAACCACGGTTGCGCATCGCACCCGGTCGAGGCACTCCATTGCCAGCCACCGTTGTTCGCGGCCAGGTCGTAGTCCAGTAGGTGTTGGGCAAAATAGCGCTCGCCCCAGCGCCAATCAATTTGCAGGTCTTTGGTCAGAAATGACGCGGTCACCATGCGCAAGCGGTTGTGCATGAAACCGGTCTGATTGAGTTGGCGCATCCCCGCATCCACGATGGGATAGCCCGTGCGTCCTGCGCACCACGCCGCAAACTTGTCGGCATCGTTGGCCCACGCCAGCGCGTCGAACTGCGGCTTAAACGCATGGTTCACGATGTGCGGATGGTAATACAGCAGCATCTGGTAGAAGTCGCGCCAGATAAGTTCGGACAACCAGGTCTGTGCGCCCTGCCCTCCCACATGATGTGCGTAGCTGGCTAATGTACGGATCGAAATGGTGCCAAAGCGCAGATGAGTGGAGAGGTAGGACACGCCTTTCACGGCGGGGAAATCACGGCGCGCGTGATAGTCGCTGATGCGTTGCTGGAAATCCTCAAACAATTTACTAGCGCCCGATATGCCGCAAGGCAAGGCCATCTGGCTCAAATTGGTCGGCTGGAATCCCAATGCTTGCAGACTCGGCACAGCGGTTGGCTCACACTGCGCCAATGACGCAAGATAAGTCTGTACGGGATATGCCCGCAGATAAAAATCATCCAGCTTTTTCAACCAAGCATTCTTGTAGGGGGTGAATACGGCGAATGGCTTGCCCGACCCGTTCAAAACTTCGTCACGTTCGAAAATCACTTGGTCTTTGAAGTCGCGCATTGCGATGTCATTTTTGGCCAGCTCATCAGCCACAAACACATCCCGCTGAATCGCTTCTGGCTCATCGTCATGGTTGCAGAACACCGCCCCCGCCTTGAGACGCTTCGCCCACTGCGGAATCAATTCCCGCGCACTACCATGCAACACGTGCAAAGTACCGCCTAGCTTTTCCAGCTCGGCATGCAACTCCTGCACGCTACGCCAGATGAACTCCACACGCCGGTCTGCCTTGTTAGGCAAGGCATCGAGGATGTCGGTATCGAACACAAAGGCGCAATGCACGGCTTGGCTGTTTTTCAGGGCGTGGTAGAGCGCGGCATGGTCATGCAGACGCAGGTCGCGGCGGAACCAACACAGCGAGACAGGATAAGTTTTAGTCATGGGCGTAGGCGCTACTAGAAATTATGAGTGAAATATCTTCCTCAATTGTGGGGGGGAGCCTGAAAAGCTACAATATCTGCATGTCCAGTATGAACCTCACCCACCATTTTTTGATCGCCATGCCGGCGATGACCGACCCCTTTTTCGCCAAGTCGCTCACCTATGTGTGCGAACACAACGACGAGGGTGCGATGGGGATCGTAGTGAACCGCCCGATCAGCCTTAACCTGAGTGAATTGTTCGCGCAGATCAATATGCCGCTCAGCCAGCCCGAGCTGGAAGACATGCCCGTGCATTTCGGCGGCCCGGTGCAGACTGATCGCGGCTTTGTTTTGCACAACGCAGGCGGCCAATGGCAATCGACCTTGAAGGTGAACGACAAGATCGAACTCACCACCTCTAAAGACATCCTGCAAGCAGTCGGCGAAGGCTCCGGCCCCAGCAATCTACTCATCACGCTGGGCTATGCCGGTTGGTCAGAAGGACAGTTAGAGCAAGAAC